>Ga0123337_10002725_pt1 | contig 19777 bp, 24 predicted proteins | sample frozenSSSSmetaG_FD_89792 | JGI IMG/M metagenome (GOLD analysis project Ga0123337, IMG submission 89792) | Glacier valley bacterial and archeal communities from Borup Fiord, Nunavut, Canada, to study Microbial Dark Matter (Phase II) -... | ecosystem: Environmental > Aquatic > Freshwater > Ice >... | reverse complement strand
CTGGACCCCAAAGGTCATAATAGAACTTTTAAGGGCTATCGCCTTGTTTATAAAATAGGCAAGGACCTTTTAATCTTTGGGAAAGGCTCCCCTGTTTCCCCCCCCCCCCCCACCCCCCCAACATTCCATGGAAAGTTTAGAAGGGCGGGAGAAATCGTGCATGTTAAAATAGTCCTGTATCTTCTAGTTGTCATTGTCCTCGTCCTCGTCCTCGCCGTCGCCCTCGTCGCCCTCCCCTTCTTCATCTCGCTCACCGACTAGAGCATTAGTCCTCTCCAAGCCCTGGATTCGTCGCTCCTTTGACATGACGCTCAAGACCTTGAGCCGGCGCACGTAGCGATAGCGGCCATTAGTGCTGAGCACCTCGGTCTCAAGTCATGCTTCAGCTCATCTAGAGCCGGTATCTTGAGTTGGATTTGACAGAAACGCTGCGCTGCGCTGCGGCTACAGCACAACAGGATCTGCTCGTCAATGAGAAGGCCCATAGGCTGCGCCTCTTCCATAAAGCGTCCTCGCATTGTGCTAGATATCCACAGATACGCTCTAAAACAATCAGACGAAGAGTCTCTAAGGGGGATGCCGTTAGGGGTGCCATTGCTGTTGCTTCGCGTATTGCAATCAATCAAGGCTCGTAGGTGGTGGAGGAGGAAGGGGGCAATCCTCTCTCATCGGATCCGCCTGGTCGCTTCGCTCCTTGCTCCCATATGGTTGGCAAAAGAAAAGAGTGTGATTGACTCGGCGGCTTAGAGGCTTAGAGCGTGACACTTTACCCCTCTCTAAGTTTCCAACCCGCAGTCAAGCAAAGGCTGGTTGGCAGACTACTACAGATATTGGTAATAGGCCCTCGCCTCTAGCAAACATTCTCTAAGCTCTCTTGCAAGTTGCCATTGCCGTCGCTATCAGGGTCATACCTCCAAGTTCCACCCCGCAAATGCCTTGTGGAGACGAAGGAGCGCGGCGGAAAGTGGAGCACACATGGCCCGCTCGGCAGCCCGGACTGTAGATGATGCTGCTCCTGAAGCAACCAAAGCTTGCTGTCTGGCTGAGGCAGACCCCCGCTGCCGCCCTCCCATTCCCGGCACATAAGAAGCCGAGGAAGACGACTGGAGCCGCGGCGGGGGCAGGTGAGCACAGGGGAAGGGAGGGCCGCGTTGTCGATTCGTCGCTGGCGCGTTGACGTCGGCCCGCCTTCTTTGGATGCGGTGATGGAAGCTGTGATTTTGTGTCAGAGGTGAACACGGTGCTGGCGCCGCGGTTGGGAGGGAAGTCAATAGTCGATAGTCGAGATGTGCTTGTCGGGCCTGGGAGGCCGTTACGGCACTGCTTGTGGTGAGTGTTGCGACGCCGGAGACGACAGGCGCTGTTACACAGGTGGAAGTTGGGTGAGTATCATGCCCGACGAAACTGACAACAAGACAACATTACTCCACCTCATCTTGGCCGTCACCACAAGGTAGACGTGCACTCCGAAAGCACAATAGAAATATCCCCTTGCGCGTTGGATGACTCTGATAAAATCCCACATGCGTATCCACCAGCACGTGTCTCGAAGCCCGCCACACAGTCTGTCTGCACGCAATGCTGATTTCGCCAGCCAGAGCCAATGCAACGCCGGACGAAGAGTTCTCGTCTTCGAGATGCCCCTCGAGCCCATCTGGCTGGAGAATAGCGTCTCGCGGCCCGCCCAGATGTACTTCATCCAGTCCGCGCAAGATTGGCAGGGGCGAAGGTCTAGTCCCTCGCTGGCTGTGACGGCGCGCGCCATGAGCGCTGCGTTGCGCACGGCTCCGAATGCTGGACGATGGTGCGGAGACTCCGCCGTCCCCTGAAGTGCACATGACGCGGCCGTGTGCCCCCCCTTGCTGACAGGCAGGCAGACACGCTGCTGTGCAAGAATTGTGGTAGTGGAGGATGGGCTTTGCTTTGCTGTGTCGTGGCACTCGGCGTGCGTGTGCTTCTCAAAATGGGTGACATGTGGACCTACATCCTAAGCATGCGCATTCGTTCATGCAGCCCAGGGATCCCAGGAATCCCAACGCAGGAAGGCGAAGCCGACTCGGGCTGAGCTGTTCTAGCAGCGATAGTAGCAACGCAACGTAACGCAAGTCAACGCAAAGTAGAGAGACACAACCCACCTCGCACCCCCTTCTCCACCGCATCTCCGACGACTCGAGCCCTGAGCTGTTGCTCGCTCGCACATCTTGCACGGCACGGCACAGCATGGCACTCTACGCATTGCACCCAGCGAGTCTGAACAAATCTCAACAATCGATTTTCCCCTCGAGGACTACGATCCATCGCCTGCATTCCCCCATCCCGCCCGCCATCCTTGCTATCACCATGCGCCACTCAAAGCAAAAAGCAAAGGCAAAAGACAGAAGACAAAAGCAAAAGCAAAAGCAAAAGGCAAACCCGACACCCTCTCCTTCGCCATCGCTTCCGGGGTATGTATATATATCGTATGCACGCAGAAAGAAAAAAAAAATCAACAATGAGTAGGGACGAAGGGGGAAAAAAGGGCCATCGTCGCGAATGCCACAAGCGCTCCAGGCCAGCCCGCCAAGACTCCAAAATAGACGTGTGCGCCCTACATATCTCCACGCCTCCCATCGCAGCTCCCACGCTTTCCCCACTGCTAGCCCGCCGAGACGCCCGGAGAGAAAGAGGCGCGGGGGGCCTGAGCCTGTGGGACGGCTGAAGGCGATTCGGCTCAGTCGTCATCGATCTCAATGACCTCCACGGGCGTCTTGCTCATACTAGCCGGCTTCTCGCTCTCCATGTTAACCCTGCCCTTCAGATCCACCTCTTTCCCGCCCCCATCCGCGTCCTCAGCCCTACTCCCAGATCGCCTTGCCTGCGCCGGCGCCGGCGCCGTCTCCGGCTTAACACTCCACACCCCATCCGCACCCACCAGAATCGCCTTCGTCTCCAGCCTTCCCGTCCTCTCCAACTCCCTCCTCACATCCTGCAGGAACCCATCGACCCTCAGACTCCTCGGCCGCGCATCCCCGCGACACAGCGGACACCTCCACACATCCACCAGACACGGCGCCCCCTCTCGCCCCGCCTTCCCCGGCCTCGTCAACAGGAACGTCTCGAGATCGAAGCACTCCGCATGCCGACACTCCGCGCCCTTCACGGGCACGTCGAAGATGCGCAGCGTGAACGGGTCCTCGAGGTCGATCGTCAGCTCCGCGGACACCATCGCGATGTCGTCGTCGTCCTGCGGCGCGCGCGACAGCCGGCCCGTGATCGCCTGCAGAGTCTGCGATGCCGGGATGAGCTGCTGGCTTAGACACGTGGCCATGATCTGCGCGTGTCGGAGGACCTCGATGACTTCGACCGCGATGCCGAATCTGACGTGTCTCACGTTCTTCGGCCGTTGGGTCATGTAGCCCTTGAGCACATTCTCCTTGTCCGGGCCGTGATTGGCCACGTGCGTTGTGATGTCGATAGGCAGGTCCTTCCCGTGGTGCAGTTTGCGCCGGATCTCGAGAGGCATGTCGTTGATCTGTAGGAAGATCGCCGGCGGCCAAGTGGTGTCGGCAACGACCCATTCGGGGATGCCGAGGGTCTTTTGCTCTTTATCTAACTGCACGCAGCGGATGCGGTACTGCAGACTGCCGTGTTTCACCTCACGGCACAGAGGCTTAGTCGGCCGGGTAGGTTTGCCAGGGACTATGTTGGCGAAAACGTCGCTAGGAACGGTGAAAAGAAATTCCTCGAGAACTGTGGTTGACAGAACGACCGGGCCAACTGCGCAGCTGCTGATGGCCTGGTAGTACCTGTTCGACGGGTCGCTCTGCGGCAACACAGGCTGTAGATCTACGGCCTTCAATTCGGGACTGCGGAGATGCGCCTGGTGCAGTGCGGTGAGGGTAGGATTTGGAACCCGTGGTGGGTGCTGTGGAAGTGGAAAACGGGGGATGAAAATGTTTGGGTCCAATGTCCCTGGACCTTGTTGATGCTGCGGACGAAAAATGCCAGATGCTTGCCCAGCCGGCATGGTGGTAAGCACAGGCATATTACGCGGAAGGCTCTGACTTGTCCCATTTGCCGTTAATGGGTTGGGCATAACGGGAGCAGGAGTGACTGCAGGGACAGCAGAATCTGTCTCGGGCTGCGGCCTTTGCTGCAAAGCGCTGTTTCTTGAGACAGGGCGACCAGCTTGATTCACTGAGCTTGGTCTCTGTTGTGGCATTTGAGGCCGTGGAACTAGAGTCGGTGATGCGAGGTTCATTGGGCTAAGCGGGCTCGCGTTCTGGCGAATTGCATGCATCTGATGAGGCCATTGTCCTTGTCCAGAGAGTGGTGATGGAGATTGGGGTGGATTTCCAGAAAACAGGCCATTCTGGGCACTCGGCATTGCATAGTGGACATTTTGGAAACGCACTTGTGCAACTTGGGGCGGCTGTGGAATTGCTGGAAAAAAGTCGTTCTGAGCAGTCGATGAACCATATTGGGCATTCTGGACTTGTGCTTGTGAAAAAAATTGCGGTGGCTGTGGATTTCCAGAAAAGGAGCCATTATGAGCAGTCGGCACATATGGGACGTTTTGTAAATGTGGTTGCGCGAAGGCTTGATTTTGATATTGTGCTGCCCCAAGTTGGGGTGAGGATAATGATATTCTCGAGGACTGACCTGGTCCTTGAATTTGTTGAGGTTGCGGTGGCCCCATACATGGTGATCCATGGGTAGGAGACGGTATGCCATGCGGTACATTTGGCCCTAACGTAAAGCTCCGCTGTCTACTTTGTTCAGTACGGATCGTCAAATATCGGTTGATCAGCCATGCGTTCTTCTTATTGATCTCCTCCTCTGTGGGAGGATATGCTGTGTTATATCGAGCTGACAATTCCCGATGCCACGCGACGTCTTGGTCGAAAATGCGCATCATGGCCTCGCTGTATTCGTCCTCCGGAATGCCAATGCTACGCCGAGTATTCACAAATAGGATAGCCTGGAGAATGGAAGAAGTAACACCAAACATCGTGACGAGCTCATCCACTAATGGTGGATATCCTCTTTGTTCACATTGTGTTGTATAATTCATCCAACCCATTGACATCTTTCCCAAAGTAACAATGACAGAGCAGACTGCTGAGCGATAGTGGCTAGATCGGAAGATAAGTTCTGACAGGGGGGCGGGAAATTCTGAGAACCACTGTCCATGCTGAGCTCTCACGGGTGAATCGGCGTTTTGCATGAGTGGTATTAATACGTGACAACCACTCTCAACGACCCTTCTTGCATTTAAGAATTCTCGGGTTATGAAAAGTTCCTCAGGAAAGAAAGCCCAACGATAGAAGACCTGATGCAGGGCAACATAGTAGTAGTCCTCATTCAAGCAAGCGTCTCTAAGAACCATGAATCTTCTTTGTTCAGTGTCTGAGAGCTGTTGATCTCCTCCAATAGATGAAATGTAATTGTCGAGGATTGGCACATGTAGCCTGAGGCTAGGAGCGTTTGATTGCCTGTGTAGTGTTAGTTATAGACCATGAATGCATAGCTGAGTCCCTCCATAGTTTGAGTAAAGAATAGAGACTGTGTAGTTGAGGAACTGGTATGAATAGGGGAGACCATACGCCATTTTCCTTCGCTTGGTTGGCTGCTCGTCCGAGGGACGTTGTGGAGGGATCTCTTGGACTTGTGCAGTTGGGAGAGGGCTGTCTACTGTCGCTTGCTCAGGCCTTCTTTGATTTCGCAGCAGCTCGGAGGGGAGAGGCCGACGTGTTTCTTGGACCCATGCAGTCGGGACAGGGCTGTCTACTGTCGCTTGCTCAGGCCTTCCATGGCTTCGCAGAATCTCGGAGGGGAGAGGCAGACGTGGTTCTTGGACCCATGCAGTCGGTAGAGGGGGCGGCAGAGGGGGCTGTCCTGTTGTTTGCCCAGGCACCCCGGGGATATTCACTTGCTGTTGCAGTGGTTGTGCCGGGGGAAGCTCAGGTGGACGTGATGCTGCCTGCGCGTGCTCGCCAGGACTATCTCGATCTCGATTATTGTGCTGCAGCGGACTCGGCTCGTCGCTGGGAGCGGGGGATGGAAGAACAGTGTCTGGGAACCTGTGGATATACGTCAGCCCCCGTGGTCAACAGGCGCGCCAACACGTCTTTTCTGTCCAGAGATCGTGTCTCGAAAGCGACGGATACTGGCAATAGTGGATGTCTTAGAGCAATTCGGAACTCACATGGCACTCGTTTGCCGCCGCCGCGCCGCCCGCTGCACCGGCCTCACAGGAGCGACTGCGCTGGTGTCCGAAGGAGTATTGAGCATCCATGATCTCGGTCTCCCGCCCAGAAACACATTCGCCGTCGAGTTTGTCGAAGCCACCTGCTGCACACTCACATTGTCGTCCGTATCTGATAAGTAGCGCATCTTGAGGGGAGCCCGGCGGTTTGGCGTCCTACAAGTCCTCCATTGATTATGAGGAGTGTTGTGATCCCTCTTGAGAAGGGTTCGAAGTTATGTATGCATGGTCCAGCTTATGTTGTCCGAGTCAGAAAGGGCAAGAGCGAGATTCGCAGCTCTTTGTTCGTGAAGCAGTCAGTCAATGGATGATGGCATTTCCCGGACTAGTGCGGGCGCGTGGTGAGGCTGTCTGCAAACGGGTTGCACCGTGGTCCGTAGCTATTGAATCAACAATAATCCTAGGTACGGTACCTAATGACATAAAGAACCCTTTGTCCTGTTATCCTGAGCGAAATCTTATGGGAGTCTGGACTCATCCCATTTCCTGAACATGCCTCTGCCTGCCATTCACAGATAATATCGGATTCCAAGGCATCCCGAGCGAGAAGGAGGATCGCATTCGCGTCTATCTCACTCTCGCTTGGCATAGGCATAGGCATAGTCATAGGCACAATTGCAGCTACTCACAGACAGACAAGCATGGCACAGAGGAATTCTCATACTCATAAACTTGATTCATTGCATCATCTAATGGCTTCATGCAAATCGCTCAGAACCGTCCGCGCGAACTCCAAATCAAACCGGGTATCATAGGACAAGCGCAAACGCAGCAGCACCGAGCATTGCAAGCGCAGCCAGACCTGCAAAGCCGCGGTCTCCTCCCAGCGCCGCAGCTGCGCTCGTCGGGCTGGCCGATGGAGTCGCTGAGGTTTTCGAGGCGTTCGAGGCGGCCGAGGCCGTCGCTGTGGCTAGTTGCACACCAGCACTGGAGGTCGTAGAGCTGCTGGACATGAAGGACGCGCTGACACCCGTGGCGTTCTTGCAGGATGTTGGGACAGACGCCGCGGAGCCTGCGACGAAGTTCACAGCGGCACACTGGGGAGAGTCAGCTCTGGCCCTGCCATGATTTGATCTGAGGACGGGGGACTCACCTGGTAAAGATTCCCATCAGCGGCAGACTGGATGATCTGGATGACGCCCTGCTGTCCCGCATACGAGGAGGGCAGCGTCAGCGCCTGCTCGCAGAAGGCTCCCAGACCCAACTGTTGGACCTCCGGGATGATGTTGGTGAAGTTCGCTTGCGCGGTCTTGTCGAGGGTGGCGCGGAAGAACCAGTTTGCCTCGGGGTGGGTGGACAGGACGGCAATCACGTCGCCGCCGACGTGGAAGTCGGTGGGGCTGTCGAAGGTGGGAGTGAAGCCTCCGCATGGCCCGGTAGACTCGGTGTTGTCGTCGAAGCCGACGGTGGTAGGGTAGGTGAGGGTGAAATGGCCATTGACCTGAGTCAAGGCAAAGGCGAGGCCTAAGAGAACCGCCTTCATGTTGAGCATTGTGATGTGTGTAGGTGAGGTAGATTTAAGGTGAGGGAATGCCTGTAGGAATGTATGTATGTCTGTATGTCCGTATGTATGTCTGTATGTGTTGGTACTCTTGGGATTTGATTTGCAGGACTCTTCACAGAAGGGTCAGGTCTGGGCACGCAGCGGTCTTTAAGGGAGGGATCTGCCGAGTAGATATGAGCAGGTTAGAGGGGTCAGAGGGGTCAGAGGAGTTACTTTGTAGAGATCAGAGGCATGGGCCGGATGGCAAGGCAAGACTCAGACCAAGGTACCTGGATAGGCACTGTAGAGGAGGTATCCCACAGTAGTATGTATCTCCACCTACAGGTACCTAAGATTCTGTGGATCGGTGCAAACGGCACGAGCGACGACGACGATGACAGCCGGCCCAGGGTAGGGTGGATCGGTGGATCGCCATGAGATGGCCATGACATGACCAGGAGAACGAGCTCTCAGATGTTCGGGGATATTGGGAATTGGGGATAAGGGATCGGGAATCGGAAGGGGAATCGGAAGGGGAATCGGGAGTCGGGGATCATAATTCGGATACTCCGTAGATGATCGAATGGCGTTCATGATTCCCATATCATTGTACAGTATCTGTAGTAGAAGACAGCAGCCATAATGCCATAATGCCAGTTTTTCACTTCGAGTCTGGAGTTGAGAATAAGAGTGAGATTCTCGTGATGTGAGAACGTTGTTTTGGGCTTAGCGCCCTCTGGCCAAAGCGCGTGCTTCGAGAGACTTTGAGCACGTTGTGATTGGGCAATCGGTGCCCATCTCCAGAAAAGTGGAAAAGAGTCGACCCGGCGTTAAGATGGTGGGGAGCAGTGGGGAGCAGTGGGGGATGGACGACCGACGACGGACCACCATGGACGACGGGGACGACGGGGACGACGACTACACGATTAGACTCGATGTTGCCATGTAGGTACCGACTTCGTACTCATGCATCCGGGCCATCTCATCCCATGCGTAAGACCTTGGAGACGGGCGGGTGTAGGAGTATATGCACCATTTCCTCATCTCCATCTCCATCTTCATCTCCATCTCCATCTTAACTTCAACTTCACCTTGCTGTATTGTATTCTGTTGTACGTGTTAATACATTCACGCTTTCGTGGGCAGACCAGTTGGCATCCTACACTCTACCCCTCGACAGCTATCCTTCTTCGCAGATACAGCAGCTTGAGTCGCATTCGTTGTGTTCCTATGGACGTCTTGTCGACCCTTCTTCCATTTTGACTTTCGGAGCAGCGCTTGGGCGCTGAGCCATCTTCCTCCCTCATCATCAGCTTCAGAGGCCACCCACCGCAAAGATGGATATGGGACATATGGACCATGGCAGCACAGAAGGCCCTTTCGTGGCCACGAATTCTTCCATGGCGCGCAGCTACTGGTACATAATTGCGTCGATATTAGGATTCACCCTCATTCTTAGGATCGTCCACATCATTGAGGCGCGCACAAGGTTTGTTGCACGCTCCCTTTCTTGAATCTTCAGGTTCGTTATTTGGATGGTCCCTCACATGTCAGTAGATTCCGCCTTGCAAAATCACGAGCAGTCGAATATCCCACGAGGCCGCAGAATGCGCTCACGCAGGCCATCGCGACTGGCAGCGCTGTATTACGCGAAGTCGCTGGGCCAGAGTACCACATCCAGAACCGCTGGCTCTCCTGGCTGAGCCCTCCATCTCTAGGCCGCTGTCTCATTATCCTCGTATACTGGGCCGTGATCATCTACATGCTACTGTGGCAGTCAGTCGTGAACGATGCCTATTATTACGAGAGGATAGGCTTCAGAGCCGCGTGGGTCTCGGTCACCCAGGTCCCATTCGTCTATCTCCTGGCATCAAAATCCAGCATCATCGGATTATTATCTGGCAGCTCGCACGAGCGACTAAACTGGCTGCACAGGTGGGTGTCCAGGACTCTCCTCGTGACTGCCACCGTCCATGGAGCATTCTTCTACGCACAATGGGATCGAGCAGACTTTGTAGAGCTTGAGCTCGAACTGATGCCCATGGTGAAGTACGGCATGGGAGCCTGGGCCATTCTCTTATGGACTCTTCTGAGCTCGTTGACTCCTATTCGCAGCCTCTCGTATGAAATATTCGTCTTGCAGCATTTGGCCGCCGCCGCAGTGTTCCTGTGGCTTTTGTGGGTGCATGTTCCGCAGTATGCTATGTACAACATCTGGTTCGCAATCGCAGCAGTTTCCTTTGACAAGATTTTCATGTCATGCTGGACGGCTTGGGCGAATATCTCCGTCCCAACCAAGGGGAAGTCAGGGTCCGCCCAGGTCATCGGACACCAGGCGGAGATCCGGACACTCAACAACGAGATGTCGGAGGTCATTGTTCACGATGTGAAGTTCAAATGGGCTGCTGGCCAGCATATCTACCTGCGAATTCCCTCCATCGGACCAATCGAATCACATCCCTTCACAATCGCAAACGCCTACAACAACCCCACAGGTCCATCAAGGAATTCCATACAGCTCATAATCGAGAAGAAATCAGGCTTCACCAAACGTCTCCATACTGCTGCATCTAAAGTACCTTCTGGGGGCAAGAAGGAGGTTACCGCCATCATCACGGGCCCGCTCGGAAACCCGCCCGAATGGGCATCATTCGAGACGCTCGTCCTCATCTCGGCCTCGACGGGCATCACATTCACGCTGCCCATCCTCGAGAGCATCGTCAACAGCAGCAGCATCAGCTGCGTGCGCCGCATCGACTTCCTGCAGGTCGTGCGCATGCGGCACTCGACGGACCCCTACACCGACCGGCTCGAGGCGGCCATCGCCGCCGCCGAACGCGCCGGCATAGCGCTCACGGTGCGCATCGCCGTGACGTGCGAGACGTGCGGATGCTGCGGCGCGAACTGCCAATGCCACGACTTCGGCAGCGCGCCTGTGCCGACCCCGGCGGCGGCGCAGGCAGGCATGACGAGCGAGGGGTCCGAGGAGGCCAAGGACGCCATCTCGATCGACGGCCGGCCGGCCACAGGGCTCTCGACGTCGTCGAGCTCGTCGAGCCTCGAGAAGGGGATCGCCATGTCGGCCGTCAAGGAGCCGTCGCCGTCGCCGCGGAGCGAGGAGGAGTCGGAGGACGCGCCGCTGGTCGCCGGGAGCGGGATCGTGTACAGCGCGTCGCGGCCGGACGTGGGAGCGTTCATCCGGCGGCCGGTCGAGGCGACGGGCGGCGAGACGGGGGTTGCGGTGTGTGGCGGCAGGAGCGTGGTGGCGTGCGTGCGGAACCAGGTGGCGCGGCTGTCGGACGAGAGGGGCGTGCACAAGGGGACGGGGGCGCAGGGGATCGCGCTGTTCACGGAGCACTACTGCTTCTGAGCCATGGGTGGGCTGTCTTGACGACTTTATGAATTTTCATGTACATAGGCGTGGATGGGATGGGATGGGAGGGATAGACGAGAGCCGAGGAAATGCAATACCCCAACCCACGAGGAGGAATAATATCACATATCACATCGCATATCGCATATCGCATATCACAATTGCATGCCGGCAGGGGTCGAGGCCGGAAATAGAAACCCCCCTCTCCCCGAGAAAACGTGCTGTCTCGGGCGTAGTAGGGTAGCCCACCACGTCATGCATGCATGCGTGCATGGATGCCAGCGCCAGCGCCAGCGCGCGCTTCTAGAATGCGTGGAGAGCGGAGGTGAGGTGAGGTGAGGTGAGCTGAGGAGAGTGGGGGGGATTTGGGGAGTTGGGAGGTGAGGAGGGGGCTGGATTGTTGATATTGTATGTGTGTATGTATTATGTATGTGTGTGTATGTCGATAGATGTGCAAGCAAGCTGGGTGCGGAGAAGGGGTGTTGATGTAGAGGAGAGGAGAGGAGGTATGTAGGTGGAACGTGGGGTTGGTGGGTGGGAGATGAGATCGGAGAGGGAGGGAAGGAAGGAAGGAAGGAAGGAAGGAAGGAAGGAAGGAAGGAAGGAAGGAAGGAAGGAAGGAAGGAAGGAAGGAATGAGGAGTAGTGGGTAGGGGAGGGGGAGGGCTGAACGCGTAGAAGTAGTGTAGTGTTGTGTGTGTAAACAGTGCGCGGGACGGGTGATGAGGAGACTTGGACGTTCGAGATGGTTTATACTGTTACTGTGTTCTTTGTTTGCTTTGGAAATTAGATGATGCTGTGTATGTATGTATGTATGTATGTATGTATGTATGTATGTATGTATGTATGTATGTATGTATGTATGTATGTATATATATATATATACAATGTACATATGCGCTGCCAGCTGTCCTGACTGGGGCCAGGCCAAGGAGCGACGGAAGGACACTAGCGCCAGATGGCCAGCGGAGAACGAGGTACATAGGATAGGTATCTACATACAAACAAGTACATATCGAGGGATCGGCATAATATTCAAGACTCACAACCCGTTCGTACGAGGCCCGCTATCACCTATCGCGTCTTGCCTCGACCTGTCGCACCGAAGCTGTGTTCCGCGACAACTCCTCGTCCTCCTCTTCCGCCTGCTCCTCTGGAGTTCGATTGCGAGACGCGCGAGCTCTGGTGCATCGGGTTGCCAAACGGACTTGTTTCGAGGACGGTGGCAATTCTCCCGATTCCTGGACCACAGTCGACCCTCGACCTCGACCTCGACCTCGACGCCAGCATCGAGGACGCATCTTGCAAGGCAAACAAACACACACTTACGTACTTTGAGCGTCTGGCGACAGAGGCGGATGCGTGGACCGTAAGGGGTTGACCGCGTGCAGTGCAGCGTGAAAGCAAAGGAAGGAAGGAAGGAAGGACGATCGAGATATGATGGCGTCACAGCCCAAGGAACGGCCAGAGACGGGGCAGATCCTCGTTGTCATCCGTATGTGTCCCCTCTGATGTCTGATTCATTCTGGAGGCTCTGTCAGAGCCTCCAGCTAAATGGAAGGGGCGAAGATGTCGTGGCGCGCGACTAGGGAGCTTTTACTGATGGTGCTCTTGCGTCTAGATGACTTCACAGCAAGGAGCTCCGATGAACTGAGTCTGGCCCGAGGCGATCGCGTCGAATTGGTCGAGCGGGATGATGATTTTGGGGATGGGTGGTATTTGGGGAGGCATTTGACAAGCAATGCCACTGGGCTGTTTCCACAGGGTGAGGAAGACGCAGAGTTTCGTCCTTCTATCTCGATCCTAACTGTCATACAGTCTATACTAAGCTGGCGCCTCGAGGCCCTCCGGCACACGCACAGCCTGCACCGACGATTCCCACGTCGGCGCCGGTCGCTCAGCAGACCGATCTTGTCCCTGATTCCGCACCTCCGCCTTCGTACGAGGAATCGGCGCCTGTGCAAGAGACGCGCAATTCGGTTCCGGTACCAGAGTCGCCGAAGACGACGCAGGCTGAACGACATGTGAGCGCGTCGCAGGTCCTCGATGCGAGTCCGTCAGTGACGTCGCCGCTCATCACACAGCCTGCGTCGACGTTCCCGAGCAGCAACGGAGCGAGCGCGGCAGACGATATTGTGCCTGTTTCTGCGGTCCCGAAGAATATGCTGGCGACGTCCATACCGTCTATCCATGGCGCAGAGAGCCCGGTCATGAATGAGACGCTTAGCGTGATCCAGGAGCATATCTCTGATATGAGGACGCCGAGGAATAGCGGGATTGCTGATCGAAGGGGGACAAATGACTCTGGGAGCGAATATAGCAGTCACATTAGCCATGGTGATCCGAGGATGTCGTATATCAACGGGTCGGAGACGGATGAAGAGGAGGAGAGAGTGTATAGCCAGATGGAAGTGAGCAAGTGGACAGCGGAACAGGTTGCAGAGTACCTTGCGACTGTGGGCGTGGAGCCGAAGCATTGTGATGTTTTCCGCGACCAGGAGATCTCGGGCGATGTCCTGCTTGGTATGGATCAGACGACCGTCTTCTTGAAGGAGTTCGAGCTGGGCTCCGTTGGGCGGAGATTGAAGACGTGGCAGAAGATCAAGGCGTTGCAGGATGAGGTCAACGGCGTCATCTCTCCCATGGTTTCACGACGACAGACGTCGAATTACAGCAGTGACATCGGCTCAGACACTGGGGGAAGCAGGCAGATTTATAGTAATAGTGGGACGCCAAGGGCTCCAAGCAGTGGAGAACGGCCGGGTTCCCGCCAGAACACGAGGTATTCTCAAAGGCAAGGTGGAAGGCTGGACTCGACGGACGGGCAGATGTCAGTCTACCCTGCGCCCGGTGACCAGACGAGGCCGACAGCTGGGCAGTCACGACCGTCCGCGGCTTCCATAAGGGATCTGAATCATTCGAGACGGCATTCGTCGATGGATTCTCCTTCTCTTCTCAATCAACCACTTGGTTCGCAGCCCGCAACGCCAACAGCGGCGACTGCTGGCGGTCACAAGAAACTGCCGTCTTTCGATAGGAATTGGACCATGGGAGCTCAGAGTGGATCAGCTGTCATCGGTCGTCCCATATCGCAAGCTGAAAGTCAGCCGATGGGCAGCGAGGAAGATCTACCTGGTGTCACTCGCACTACGCCGTATGAGTTCGACCGCGGATACTTTTCGGGCACGGAGGCAGAAGGCAGGATGAGGAATGTGCTGAAGAAGAGGACGGGGTCTCATTCTCGCAACTCCAGCTATACAGAGGAGCAGAGACTGCGCACTGCTACGACGGTGAATAGGCATTCGAGATTCGGAAGTGTCGACTCCATATCGCAACTGCATATATCGCCAGCGGGACAGAAATACTACGGTTTGACGGGAAGCAGGAGGACGCCCTCTGTTGGATCTGTGGGTCCGGCTCCACCACCCAAGGATGCTCCATCGCCGATAGTCACGAAGCTGGATGAGAATTGGTTGAGTGGCTCTCTACGATCTCCGGCCACGCGGAAGTCGCCAGACTGGCTCCACGCGGGCAAGGGAGCAGCAGCAGCGGTGCGAGCTGGCAGCTTCAGGGCGATATCCGATGCGGTTACCGGGGGTGAAAAGGCCAGAGTGGGGGATCAGGTGGCGTCGCCGACGGACTCGAATCGGTCTCCGTCTCGGACGGGATCGAGCACGCCGTCGGCGGGCCCGAGCTTCGAGCTGGACTCGCCGAACATGTCGAAGAGCACGATGGGGTTGACTCCAGCGAGCCGGGCGAACCGGAAGAAGTCGAAGAAAGAGACGTCGGCGTACACGCGGGGACTGGCGAAGATAACGCCGGCGGAGGCGATGCAGGGGTGCGACTACAGCGGGTGGATGAAGAAAAAGAGCACGAACCTGATGACGACGTGGAAGGCGCGGCTGTTCATCCTGAAGGGGCGGCGGCTGTCGTACTACTACTCCGAGGACGACACGGAGGAGAAGGGGCTCATCGACATCTCCTTCCACCGCGTGCTGCCGGCAGACAACGACCGGCTGACGGGGCTGCACGCGACGCTGACGGGGGCGGGGGTGACGTCGAGCCCGACGAGCCCGCAGGTGGCGCACGCGGCGACGACGGCGGCGACGGAGGCGCGGGCGCTGGAGGAGCAGCTGGGCAAGATGGAGAGCGACGCGATGTTCATCTTCAAGCTCGTGCCGCCGCGGGCGGGGCTGTCGCGGGCGGTGACGTTCACGAAGCCGACGGTGCACTACTTCGCGGTGCCGAACATTGCGCTGGGCCGGCTGTGGATGGCGGCGCTGATGAAGGCGACGATCGACCGCGACGACGCGACGCCGGTGACGACGACGTATCAGCAGAAGACGATTAGTCTGGCGCGGGCGAGGCAGATGAGGCATAGGCCGCCGGCGCTGATGGGGCTGGATGAGAGGGGCGAGGAGGAGGGGATGGGGGCGGGGGCCGGGGCCGGGTTGAATATCAGTGGGGTGGGGTTGGCGATGGGGGAGCGGGAGCGGGAGGCGGAGAGGGTAGAGAGGGAGGATAGTGGGGTTGTGGTTGGGGAGGGGGGAGGGGAGGAGGGGGCGAAGGGGAGGGGGAGGGGGTGGAAGGGGGGTGTGGAGGGGTTGGTGGCGCCGCAGACGGCGTAGGGGCGTGTGCTCTGGCGAGGTGGGAGGGCAGAGGCAGAGTCGACGGGGGGATATAATTAATACGTTCGCTTTGCAGACAACTTTGGAGATCCTTTTCTTTTTGTCTTTGTCTGTTTTTGAAAGGGGGGTTCGAGGATGACTCGGGAGAGATACCAGATGGGTTCGGTGCGACGGGACGGCGGGGCGAATCTTGCTGGGATTATGGATCTGTGTTTGGAATTGGAATTTTGAGATTCGAGGGGATGTATAGAGAGGGGGAAAAGAGGGAGGAGGGGAGAGGGAGGGAGGGAAAATGTGGGGAGGTGCGGGGCTGTGATCTTGATCAGATATAAGATATTAGCAAGATGCGGATGGAACTCTGAGTCCTGTAACCTGTTCCCTGTTGTCCGCACGTGAGATAGGATGTCCGATGTATGCGTCGTGATAGTCAGGTAAAATCATCACGTGTCTGGCGAGGAGCAGCAGGATAACTTAGAGGTCTATGAAGACAAGTAGGATTCATCCCTCCCTCGCGAGGTGACATCTCTCCCGAACTTCTAAGTCCCCGAGTTGGATCTGGAGACTTCAATCCCCATATCCCCCCATGGGCCATCAGCATCCATGCTGCCGCAGGCGAGGAGTCCGAGATTGCCTTCGTTGGCGATGCGTTTCTTCGCGTTGCTACCGTCGCCGTCGCCGTCGTGTCGTGTCGCGTCGCGTCGCGTTGTGGTGCAACAGACGCGCTTTTCTTCTCTTTACTTTTCTTTACTTTTCTTTACTTAACTTTACTTCTCTTTCCTTTCCTTTGCCCTGAACTTGCTTCGCTGTGGCAGTCGTGACGGCTTGGCTTGGCTTGGCTTGGCTTGGGAGTTCTTGGGAGTTCTTGGGCTGCAGGAAGGAAGGGAAGGAAAGGCAGGGGACGAACGTGCATGCATGCATGGTCTCGCTACCGAAACAGGCGGCCGTCGCCCAATCGAAGGGTCGCGCTCGCGGCATCTCGCAGCTTCGTGCGTCCGTCTTGTTTCTGCTGCGGTGAGGCGAGGTTTCGTTTCGAGGCGCAGGATTCGAGGCGTGGAGTGGAGTGAATGCGCATCGGGAGAGAGGTCGGCTGGATGGGCTGCGGGGGAAGGGAGTCGGAGGTTCTGGGGAGGGAGGGAGGGAGGCAAGGCAAGGCAAGGCACAGAAGGACGATGAAGGTGCGGGTGTGAATCACAAGGGCGCCTGTGAGTGTGGCGGGGTCTGTAGGTGAGGGTATATTTGCTTGTTCTTTCTTCGATGGAGGAGGGGGAGTTGAGACTTTCTTGAGTATCTTGAGGATCCTGAGTATCTAGCTGGGATCGGTCGCAGCACAGCATAGCAGAGAGACTTCGCGGTATCACCTATCGCAGCGTCGGATTCGGGGATTTTGGATTTTTGAAAGAAGAGCCTTCTAGGGATCTACAACTCGAGGGCTACGACGCATACCCCTCTTCTCGACATCCGCTCTTCTTCCTCAAAGACAACTTGCAGATCCCGAACTTCGAAGTCGCCCCGCCGTTCCCACTCTCCAGCCTTCCCGCCTTCTGTTCTGCGCCGGGGATCCGCACAAGAAAGAAAGAAAGGAACTCGTCCTCCGCTGCACCCCTTGCACTGCGCAACGCTCCTGCACACCTCGAACCCATCGCACGATGCGCTTCCCCGCCCTCCCTTCCTTCCTCCTCCTCCCCCTCCTCGCCCGCGCCCTAGTGGCACCCGCAGACAGCATCGCAACAACCACGCTCGCCGCCTCCACGCCGGCATCAGCCGCAACAACACCATCAACCCTCCCCCCGCAGACCGGCGGTGCGGGTTCCTCCTCGCGCGAGGTGGCTGTGAGCGTGAGCGTGAGCGTGAGCGTGAGCGTCAGTGGAAACGGAAAGGGAACCACGCCCGAGACAGGCCGCACAAGCACCATCACGGCCCCTCCGGCGCCGCTGCCCACGGGCGAGGACGGCAGGGCGATGGATGGCACGGCGATGGCGTGGTACATCACGACGTATTGGAGCTGTGTGTATGTGTCCCCCCTCCTTTTTTCTGTCGCCCCCCCTTTTTCCCCCCTTTCCCCCTTCACCATCCCACAACACGCAACTCGCAACACCACGCCGCGCCGCGCTAACGCCTCCACCAGCGTCTGGCGCGCAGACTACACGCACTGCGGCTGGCACACGCCCGTGCGCACGGGCGTCGGGCCCGGCGGCGACTATTTCGATGCCGGCGAGAGGAGGGGGGTGTGGAGGGCTGGGGTGCTGGCCGGGGCGGCGGCGGCGGTGGTGGGGGAGTTGGTGGTTTAGTGGGGTGGGGGGTGTAAGATAGATAGATAGATAGAGCGCGCTGGTCTAATGGCGGCAGAGGATGGATTTTATTAGTCGCATTGCAACTGGAGTCCTGGATGAGTTCGCGGGTGAGTGGGTGAGTGGGTGAGGTGAGGGCAGGTGCCAGGGGCCGTGACCGTGAACTGACTGTGCAATGTGGACTCGGAAGTCTCCGATGCTCTCGACGGGGAGCCTGAGCCATGGATGGAAGGAGGGGTGGATGGATCGTGGTGCTGAGGTGCCTCTAGAGCAAAGCCGCTGCATGCATGGAGGACATTTCCATTTCTAAACTTCGTTTTCTCTTCCCCGTCTACATGACACAGGTATCATCACCTCATCCGTCCCACTCGCAGATTTATTTTCACGTCTACGTATTACGTGCGTCCACTCACTCACAGGCCCCAACCCCCAACTCCAACTTCAATTACTCCAATATTACACACTCCTCCCCCGCTTTTTCCCCACCCCTCCCTTCCCCCCCTCCTCTCACATCCTCAGCCCCCCAAACTGCCTCCCCCTCTCCGCCGGATGGATCGGCAACGGCACATCCGCCGGCGGCGCAATACTCCTCGGCGCCGCCTCGACCACATACCCCACGCCGTCGTCACTCGCATAGCTAGGCGGCCTCCTTCCGCCGCGCTCGCCGCCGCGCTCGCCCTGGCGCGACTGCGAACGCGAACGCGGCACAGCAGGCGCAGCCGCGTTGCGCGCCCAGAAGATGCGGTCGGGGTCGACGCGCTGCATGGCGTTAGTCATTCCATCCGCAGCACCAGAATCCCGCCCTTCCGTCACGTCTGAGCAAAAGGAAGAAGACAGAAAAAACAAAGGGGGAAGGAAGGCAAGGGTACGAGAAAACAAGGGAAGGCACACATACCACATTCTCCCTCCACAGCCCATACGCCGGCGGCGGGGCCAACTTGGCCCCCCCTCCCTCGCCAGCAGCCTCCTCGTCCCGCGCCATCGCGACGCGTATCGGCGCGCGCGGCGCCGCGTAGCCGCCGGGCCCGACGCCCATGCCCGCCACGTCGGCGACGTAGCTCGGCGGCGACGCGGGCGCGACGGCGAGCAGGCAGAGCGACACCAGCGCGTGGCAGAAGAAGATGGCGATCGTGAGGACGAGCAGGATCAGGAGCACGTGGAATTCTTGCCCGATGGGGTGCGAGGAGAGCGCGAGCCCGAGGTCTGCTGGCGTTAGCCCGGGGAGGGGGGGAGGGGGACGGGGGAGGTACAGATTGAGAGCACGATGATCAGGAACCCGCCCGAGATCACACAGTGCAGCGCCTTGCGGCGCAGGCGCGCGTTCTTGACGCCCCGCAGACAGCCGCGCCGCGTCGTCCCCGCCGGCCGCAGCCGCCGCTGCTTGCGCGCCTGCCGGCGCGCGATCTCCTCCACCAGGACCAGCTCCTCGGGGTCCGCGCCGGTGAACCGGCGCTGTGTGGGCGGCGGCACGGTGACGGAACGCGACGTGTGCGGTGCCAGGGGGCCGTCGTGTGGGGGAGCGGAGGGGGTGGGCGAGTGCGCGAGGTGCGCGAGGTCGAGGCGCGAGGCGGAGAGGGCGGAGAGGATGAGACGCGGGGTTTTGGGGGTGTCGGGCGGGGGCGCGGGGCCGATGGTGGAGTGCCCGTGGAAGAGCTGGGAGAGGCTGTGGCGGATGGGGGTGAGGCGGGTTGGGCGGTGGGAGGGGCGGCGGGAGCGGGAGGAGCGGCGGGTGGGCGGGGGAGGCTCCATTGGGGGGGAG
>Ga0123337_10002723_pt1 | contig 19788 bp, 21 predicted proteins | sample frozenSSSSmetaG_FD_89792 | JGI IMG/M metagenome (GOLD analysis project Ga0123337, IMG submission 89792) | Glacier valley bacterial and archeal communities from Borup Fiord, Nunavut, Canada, to study Microbial Dark Matter (Phase II) -... | ecosystem: Environmental > Aquatic > Freshwater > Ice >... | reverse complement strand
GACGGCTTTATCGCATTTGAGTATACAAATGATGAAGAAGAAGAAGATGATACTGAATTAGATCCATTTAGGGATCTAATTGATCCAAACCTATATGCGTAGTTGTACATATTCATTGTCATTAATACTATTTACTATGAGATTTACATACAAATGCTATCTTCCGGCATGATGCAAGTCGCTCGGAGGATGCAAGTCGCTCGGACCAACTCTACCTGAGTAGAGTTTGTGGAAACCAACGATTATTTATTATTTATTCACAAGTAATAATATCGTCACTTTACCACTTTACCACCTTGATGTCTCGGTATGACATCGGCACTCTCATAGGCATTTATCCCACTGCTCATGGCATTATGTTGTGCTGTTGCCGTCTTCTGGCTATGGCTATGAGCATCAAGGGATGAATACCTAGCACACCATGGTACACTAGTACGAGAGATGCCATGCGCGATCTGGCGCTTGTCAATAATAATGGATGTCTTCTTGTATGTCTTGTCTCTTTCTTCGTGTACTCCACTTACTCCTTCCTGTGCTGTGCTGTGCTGTGCTCCGCATTCTTGGCTTCGAGCATCATTGAGAAGTCGAATTTTGTATACACTCGAGCCACAACATATCACCCAAGGCATTATTGCAGCTATTGCGAAGTCCCGTATACCATACCTTGCCACGCGACTGCCATGTGTTGAGTGAAGCCATCCCGTTCAAGGTCCAAATCTCCGGGTCACCGTCGAACGTATCCCAATCGCACGTCGATGGTCGGCTCTCAACCTTCCCAGCATCAAGATGCTACGCTCTCTCCCGAAAGAGCCTCCATAAAACATGAGTCCTCGACCTCCTCCAACGCCCCTTATCCACAGGAAGAATACATCCAAGCCAGCAACAGCCAGAGCCACAGCCACGACCTTGAGAAGGCCGAGACATCCCACTCCCTCGGCAACTCCAACCTCAACCGCCGCATCTCGCGCGTCGAGTCCCTCCGCCGTGGATCCATTCCCGGCCGGTTCTCGCACCCCCTCTCACACGTCAAGACCTCCGAAGCGAACGTCGTCGACTTCGACGGGGCGGATGATCCTTATCGGCCGTTGAACTGGCCGTTTCGCAAGAAGTGCATCACGACGCTGCTGTATGGGCTGACGACGTTTGGGAGCACGTGGGCGAGCGCCGTGTATGCGCCGGCGGTGGAGCAGATCAGGACGGAGTTCGATGTAGGACGAGAAGTGGGATTGCTGGGGGTTACACTTTTGCTGCTTGGGTTTGGGTTTGGTGAATATATCCGATGGGAGATGGAATGGAAAGAGAAGGGACGACGAGGCTGATGAGACCGCAGGGCCGCTGGTCTTTGCGCCAGTTAGCGAAATGTTGGTGGCCCCTTTGCTTGCATGTTTGCGCTTTTTGTCGGACAGAATGTCCAGAGGATGCGCTGGGCTTTGAGCGCAGATGGATGGCTTTGTGAGGAACAGTAGCTGACACCATATAGCTACGGACGCAAACCCGGAGTCCTCCTCCCCTACTTCCTCGCCGCCTGCTTCTCCTTCGCCACCGCAACAGCAAAGGACATCCAAACCATCCTCATCACCCGGTTGGTTTCCATCACTCTCCTCTGATCCCCTGCACAAGCTGACCTCTGACCTCGCCAGCTTCTTCGCGGGTTTCTTCGGCTCCGCACCCGTCACCAACACCGGCGGCGTCCTTGCGGACATCTGGTCCCCTAGACACCGCGGCACGGCCATCGTGGCATATGCGGGAAGTGTGGTGATGGGACCGACGCTGGCGCCCATTGTGGGCGCGGCAATCACGAATTCATACCTAAGGTGGAGATGGACTGAATATGTGAGATCAGCCATGCCCCTGTTTCTATTGTATGGTTGCTGATGAAGTGCAGATCACGGGGATTATCATGGTTACGATGTTTATTATTGATATAATCGTCCTCGATGGTAGGCCTATTGGTTTTGCGTGATGGAGTTGGGCTCATTGGATTGTAGAATCGTATCCTCCGATCTTGCTTGTCAACAAAGCAAGAAGACTGCGACACGAAACAGGGAATTGGGCGCTTCATGCCAAGTAAGTCCTACTCAGAAACTCTGGGTAAATGCCAGTGCGATAGCTTACAACGGCTCCAACAGGCACGAAGAATGGGACGTCAGCTTCAAGGAGCTTGTCATAAAGGTCAGCGTTTCCTTCCCACTCGTTTTCCAATCTCTAACGCTCCACTTAGTTCGGCGCCCGGCCCTTCCAACTTCTCCTAACACCCATTTGTTTCCTCATTGCTCTCTATGGTAGGCATCTATTTCCCTCCTTCCTCTCTTTCCCTTCCTCTGACGTCCCCATCTCGTCTGAATCCATAACACTAATAATTCTAGCCTCCTTTGTCTACGGAATCCTTTACCTCCAGCTAGCTTCCATCCCCATTGCCTTCGGCGAAGTGCGGCACTGGGGTCCCGTCACGCAGCAACTCCCTTTCCTCGCCCTTCTGTGCGGGATCATCCTTGGTGGAGGGGCAAACGTTATGGTTCGTCTCTCTTTCCCCATTCTTTATTCGCCCCTTTGCCCTTCACCCTTCAGTACACCCATATCCTTTTCTCCAAACTCGCAAAAGATCCCCAAGGCTAACCTCATTCCCCGCATAGAACAACAATTTCTACATCAAAAAATACGAAGCCAACGGCAATAAGGCCGTCCCAGAGGCTAGATTGCCACCAATGATGGCCGGCGGTGTAAGTCCCTCGTCAAGCCTCCTCTCTCTCCTGTTTTCTGACGTCGTGGAATAAATAGATCTCCTTCGCAGCCGGAATGTTTATCTTCGCCTGGACATCGCAACCGGATATCTTCCCTGCTGGACAGATTGTCGGATTGGTGATGGTGGGGTTTGGGTTTTTTACAATGTGAGTCTTACCATGAGCGGATGCGAGGAGAAAAGAGGAACAATGTAGGTGGGATGGGGGAAGAGAATTGAGTGCTGACGACGAGAATAGTTTCCAAGCCGCGCTAAACTACCTGTTTTCTCTCCAAAGACCGCTTCTAACAGACCGGATACAGGATCGACACATTTCACACCTACGGCGCCTCAGCCGTCGCTGTTGGTCCCCCAAATATCCCTCTCCCTATCCCCCTCCCTGCCCCTCCGCCCACAAAACCCAAACAACCGACTAACAGCTCCAGGCGAACACATTCCTGCGCTCCGTGCTCGCAGCCGTCTTCCCGCTCTTCGTGCACCCAATGTACAACCGGCTGCAGGTGCACTGGGCGAGCACCGTCATCGCGTGCGTGGGGGCGTGCATGATCCCGATCCCGTTCTTCTTCTATGTGTATGGACCGAGCATTAGAAAGAGGGGGAAGTATACGAAGAGCTTGAGTGCGTGATGAAAGGGGGAAAGGGATAAGAGGAGAGGATAGAGGTACAGGATGCTGAATGGAAGAAGGACGGGGATATGAAGATGATATGTAGAGTGTATACAAATAAACACTGGATATAGACACATATTAATCTATGTCCAACCCCTGCCTCAATGATGGCCCAAAAGACAGACCCGAGAACTCATTGATTCTGCCCTGTCATCCCTGCGCTGCTTTTCGCGCCCTTCGCATTTCGTGTCGCACGGGAAGCCTCCAAAATATCCGTCACGCCCCCCATTCCCCCACTCACGCCCCTCGAATCCGCCATCAAACTTTTGAATTTGAATACCCGCTTCAATTGACCCGCTCATCGTCTCAGATGATCTGAAATCACTATACTGCGACTACCCTTAATCATGCTCTGCGAGACCCCATATGCGTTGTTTTCGAATCTTCAGTGCCGCGGCACCGCTCCAGAGAGGCGCTTCAACTGCATATGTTTCGGAATCGACGGAGATATGCGTGGCGATTTTTGGACTACAACGACGGAGCACAGTGTGCAAGCGCTTTGTTGCGAGCTGATCGGCAGAGCCAGGGAGGGTTACTTGTCTCGTGGTGCGCTTGTGCTCTCTTCCATCGCCAGACGCTTCGCGTGTAAGGCAAGATATCTGTTCATCAATCTCTTCTGTTGCACAAGACGTTCTTCTACAGTAGTTGAGGAGTTTGTTTCGTGGTTCTGGTTGATTTCGTGGTTGGATGGTCGAATTTGTGTCAGAAAGCTCAGTATCTTGTTCAAACGGCCTCTTGTTGCCTTTGCCTTTTTGTCGTTCCCGTTCGAATCTGCGTCAGAGGGCGCTATCTTGGTCCAATGCTGGCGCTTCCTCCATCATAAATTAAAAGAACCCCTCAATCCCCATCCCCAAAGACAGTCACCGACCCATCCGTCCCCGCACAACACCACTGGCTGCCCCTCCCATCATTTTTCCACGCCACACAGCTCACGACGTTCTTCCTCTCCTTCTCGCGTCCAAAGGCATCGACTTTCTTCCTCCCCTCTCCCTCTGCCTTTGGGACTTTAATCCTCCCAACCACCTTCCCCATCATCGTGTCCCAAGCCACCACCTCCCCATCCGCCTCGCTGCCGCTGATCACCCATCGTTCCTTGCCACCGAAACAGCTGCGGATGCGATATTCGCCGCCCTGCGCGCCTTCGTACGTCATGAGACATCCGCCATTACCGCGATCCATCAACCTGATCTTCCCCTCCAACGTGCCCACAAGTAACCCCTCCCCATCCATAGTAGCGCCCAAACTCGTCACCGGCTGCCCCAGCACATCCGTCGTGATCCTGCCCATGCGAATATCATAAACCCTCACCCTTCCATCCACACTCCCCGTGACTATCTCCGCCGGTCTCGCCTTGCTAACCAATACCGCTTGCACGCTATCCCCCGCCTCATGGAGGACTTGGATCGGTTTCATAGCCTGCGATTTGGTGTCCCAGATCCGCACTGAGGCGTCGAAGGATCCAGAGACGAGCACGGTGTCGTCCACCCCGCCGAAGGACACGGTGTTGATGCGCGCCGTGTGCCCATTGGTGCCGCCGAACCGGCGAATGGTCTTCGCGGTCGCGACGTCCCAGAGGAAGACGGAGCGATCGCCGCCGCAGCTGGCAAAGCGGGCGTTGTCGCTGTGGTCTGTTAACTATGTCCTGGCTCAACCGCAGCACGAGATGACTCTTTAGAGTTGAAGTGGTGGCGAAGTAAAGGGAGAGGAGTAGGGGGATAGAAGAAGACAACGAACCTAGCAACGCAGACGTCCAACACCTCGTACCCGTGCGCCTCGAACTTCTGCACCAGCTTCCCCGCCTTCACGGCGCCTTTGGGAGCCTCTGTCGCGGGGAAAGGGTTGTAGAGACGGATTGCGCGGTCGCCGGAGCCGGTGAGGATGTAGGTGCCCGGCGAGGCGGAGTAGGTGAGTGCATGGATAGGGTAGGGGGAGCCAGCGAGGGAGGAGAGAGGCGTGGACGGGAAGGCCATAGTCGCGTCGAGCTCTTGTGTTGGAGGAGAGAGGGGAGAAAGCAAAGAGCAACTCTGAGGAAGAAGTGCGAGCTCAAGGCATGATCAAAAGCAGCAAAAACGGATAGATGACTATAGCTATGAACAGAGCCCAGGAGAAGGAAAAGGAAGCTGTTGCAATCTCTCAGGGACTGCGAGCGATGAAGGACGACCGATACATAACCCGGGAGGTAGACAGGAGGACTATGGATTACGGTGCTTCACCGCCTAACATTTCCCGGCAGAATCGGACCTCTTCCTTTCCATGGCCTAGCGCACAAAGCTCCCCCTCTCCCGCTCCAAATCACCCATACATTATCATATCATGCTTCACTCTCTCATCCCCCAACATCTCATATAACAGTCTACCTTGTTCACACCTCATACCAAGAGATGATGACGAACCCCCAATTTCCCTCTCTTGCATCTCCCAGACCTCAACATATCAAAATTGCCAATTCCACCTCCTGTGGAATATCAGACACCATGATCATATCATATGCTCGGACCACGACGAGTCAATAATGGCTAATCAGCGCACATACCCAAACGCCCAATGCTGTCGGAGACGAATTTCCATTTACAGAACTATACAATATCATTTATATCTTAAAACTATCTTTATATATGTAGATCGTTGCCGTTCCTGTCCCCGTTCCCGCTCCATCGCCCAAAGCTCCCGAGAAACAATCAAATAGCCACGCGTACCCATCTATCGTCCTATATCCCTATATGTCCCATTTTTGTTACATCTCTAAAGGATCAGCCAAACTCCATAAATCAATTGCCATAAGGTCCTCTCATCCCCCCATTAAACATTCATCGTTGGTCGGGCCTCACATTTCCACCGCCTCCGCCCACGACTCCCACCCAACCCCATAAACACAATCCCCCGCCGCCTTCGGCGCCGTATCGAGTGGGACCTGCATCTCAAACGTTCCCATCTCGACATCCACGCTCACGTCGCTCGTCGTCAGCGCCCCGGCACCACTCGAGTTCGCGGCGTTCCACCCATTAGCATGCACAGGAAGCGCCGCAAGTGCATCCAGCCTCGTCGCAATCTTCTCCTGCTGCGCGCGTCCGCTACGCCAGTACGCCGCCAGCTCATCCACGATGCGTCGTGCGCTCTCGATGCGGCATTTTAGCGCTGCGATATCCCTCAGCCGGCCCTTGGCGGTGACGATGTCGATCGCGACTACGATTGCGAATCCGCAGTACGGGCTCGAGAACTTACTCGCGGCGGCTGGTGTATTCGGTAGACGCGTTGCGCGATTCGCCAGGACGTCGGCCACTTGTAATATCATATTGGAATGCTGATACGCAAGGCGGATACTGCTTTGGAGTTGGTAAGATGGCACGGAGTCTCGCTTGACGCAACGGTTCAACTTGGCGTGCGTGACGTGGTAGATGACATGCATAGTCACGAATGAGCTAGAGATGCCGTGTTTGTCAAGGGTTTCGGCACTGAACTGCAGGCATTTCGGCAAAGAGGCGCACCAGGCTTTGAGGCGCATATTCGTGTTGGTGTAGAATGAAGAGAAGGGCTCGGAGGAGACGCCGGGGGATGATTGGGAGCCGCGGTAGATGTTCGCGCGGACATCGCCCCAGATGGAAATGATATTGATTAAGTAGGCCATTCCGCCTGCATTTTCCAGGGTGCCTGAGATCGGGATTCTAGAGGAATCGAAAAATGGGGCTACGACGTCGGCTTGGTTCTCGAAATGCATCATCTCGCATGGATAACGGAGGAAGATGTCCTTTGGATTGATGGTGCTGAGATGGCCATTGCAGAAACCACTGAAGTGATCCATGAGATAGCAGGACCAGAAAGTGCGACGGCGACACTCGGCGTACCCATAGCGGTTGAGGTTGAAAATAGACGCCCCAGAATCCTTCTCCGACTCATCGATCTCCAGATTGAGATTAAGTCCCGTCGCAGCTCTCAACGCTCCACCACAATAATCCCAAGCATCGTGAGATACATCAATCGCAAAGTAGTACATAGAGAGGAGAAGTCTACTCTGGACGAGTTGCAGAGTAAATTCGCGGCCATTGGCAGCATATCGACAGATAGCAGCAAATTCCTCGCCTCGATCCTTGATATCGTCTCTAGTAGAATATGTGGTGGCCATCGCAAGGACGGAATAGATGAGCAGTAGATCATCCGTGCTCTTTCTGATACTCCGGTCCGTCACCCATCGGCGGAAATGCTGCTCTGGCAAGAAACAGTAAGTGGTACTACCAATGTGCGCAAAGTAAGTATCCAACAGATCAAGAGCAAGTGCTTCGTTGGTATCGAATGGGTTTGTCGCTGCTTGTCTGGCATACCAGTCCAAAGATTGATGACTTAGACGCGGCGAAAGCTGTTGCCGTGTGGATGATCTGATTTGGCTGAAGTAATAACCTTCCTGTCGTCGTTCGGGTTTGAGGGGTGTGTACGCGTCATATGTACTTCTGCGTCGCTTCGGGGCGTTTTCGTCGCCTTCTGGTCTTGGGCTTTGCTTTCCTTGGTGAAATGTGGAGGACTGGACATCACGTCTATCAAGCCTATTTCCCTCGAGCTCAGACAGCTGCGAGACTGGGCGGGTCACAATATCATCGGAATCTGCCGACGGAGTCTCTGGTGAGCCGTGACCGCCTCTTGGGCTAAGTACACTGTTAGGTCTCATTGCTCAATTCTTCTGGCAAAGCTTTGCCACGTCAAAGAGAGTGGGAGAAATAACTTACGCGTTCTTGAACTTGCACACCCTCCCAAACTTTTCGCATTGGACACATCTAGGATAGTCTGGATCACATTTGATCTTCTTTTCACGGCAAGTGATGCAAGCGATTGCAAGCCTCTTGCGCGGCTTACCTGCTTTCGTCACACCCCAGTGAGCATTGACCGGTTCGCCATCAATGACTGTCTTGCAGTGCGTTCCATCGTCGTAGAAGTAACAGATGCCTTCACCAGGCACCTCAGCTTGACGAACAAAACGTGGAAGGAAATGAGTGCCAGTCCAAATCTTAGGTCCCAGAGTATCCTTGGATAGTGCTGGATCCGAAGCTACAGTATTGCTGACCGAAGGATGATACTGATTCCGCCCTGAATTAGCTTGAGAAGCCTCTGGATAATGTCCTCTCATTTCTGACTCGTGCCTCTGGATTGGTGATTGAAGACTCTTCTGATCTCTCGGGTGTCCATAAGGCGATGTGGAAATTGTTGGCATGGGAGGAAGGTAGTCTCGATAAGGTGGCTCCGGCCGTGGCGACCAACGGATGGAAGAAGCTGAACTTCGCTCGCGATGCACATCATGAATCTCGGATCTCGAATCGAAGTAGCCTGGGGAGTTTGGTTGTCGATGTTCGACTATGGCCCGTGGAGGAGGTGCGGGGAGTCCCGAAGATAATAAAGGGACGACTGCACGATTATAGGCGTACTGATTTGAAGGCTCAGATTGTGGACGAGAGGGATATGGCCGTCCGTCCCAGCGAGGCTGGTCCTGATGATTTTGTCCTGCCGACCTGTGTGACGATCTTGGAGAGGCAGGCTCGAATGTTGGGCTTGGGTTGGAATACGACGATCGGGAAGTGATTGGCGGCCTCGGTGAACTGAAGAGACTGCTCAGAGGAGGTAGCTGCTCAGTCGATTTGATCCTTGGGCTTATTTCTGGGCGAGTTTCGATATCCTCTTGAGGCTGGGCGGGTAGTGGAACATTGTATGGTCCCCGCTTGTGGTCTAATAGTGAAGGCTCAGAACGTGGAACATTCCAACCACGGCCTTCTCCACGCTGGCCTGGCGCCGAAACAGGATACATGCGGCCACTGTTCACCTCGCCAAGTTTGTAAGGGCTGACCTTGAGCTGGTCATGAGCAAAGGAGCGTTCGAAAATAGAAGTGATTGCTGGTTGTTGTGCGTACATTGGGGATATAGTCAGAGAGTTCTGAAGGAGAATGGTGGAGGTCGCGGGGCCTATTCGTATGGTATATCAGGTATTCATCCGGTTCTATGCAGATGCACGACACAGATTCCTCAGTCCTCCAGAGCTCTCTCGGCAAGTGCAAGAGCAAGAGCAAGGCCGAACGGAAAAGCCCTGTTTGGCGGGCCCGGCTTCCAAGGGTCGCCGCGAAAGGATCTTCGTAGGAAGCACCGCCTCTGTGTTGAAATGGGAGGATTGCGAGAGCGACTTGTCGTGTAGATAATAATAATTAGGCGTCCGCGGCTATCAGGGCTGACAGGTATGTAAGGTAAGATGCATGAGTGAGCATTCAGCGCAAGCACTCTCTCAAGGGCCCAATGCTATTTTACGTCAGGAGCGTCCTATATTGGTCGTCGGTTCGGGACCTTGTATATCATGTAAAGGTGTTGTAGCTGTACAATATCAGATGTTGGATGCCCTCACACGTTGCGACGAGAGCAGGTGAGAAACAACAGCAGCAGCGACAACGAATGTGTGGACCCAAAGTACCGGGATGAGAAAGTCTCGCTCCCTCGTGCAGGCGTGCAGGCGTAGTGCAGGCACGTAACCTCGGAAGGACAGACCAGGGACAGTTATATTGATTGAGCCTTGGGGCGGCACGGATGCAGACACCGGGTTATGGTCGGGGAGCCCTGTCCTTGCAGGCGAGGTGCATGGAAGCTGCAGGCGCAATGCAGGTAAGAGGAAGGAGGAGCGTGGCTGGTTTCTCGGGCGCAGACGCCGCCCAGAGAAGAGGCGAAACGGAGAAAAAGTCAAGTCGCGAGTCGAAGAAAAATCCCAAAAGCGCGAAAGGAAGACAGACCGAAGCAATCTGGAAGAGTAGAGCCGGGGTCGAAGGATGTCGGAGGGAGGGCTGATGTCAGGGTCTGGGTCAGGGTCTGGGTTTATGTTTGTCTTGTTTGGTGCAGCAGAGGGAGAGGGAGAGAAGAGGGAGAGGAGAAGGAGAGGAGAGAAAGAGGAGAGGGAGATGCATACCTACATATCTACATACGTACATGCAATAATAAAAGGGAAAAGGGAAAAGGGAGAAAGGAGGGCTGTTGGAAGACTGTTACGGAGTACGTAACTTAGCTAAACAGGAGATTCATTATCCATTATCCATTCTCCATTCTCCATTCTCCATTATCATTATCCGCACAACGCGACCAGCCTATCTCAGCTGGGATAGCACGTTTTCTCACTAGCACAATAATAAGCAGCCATAGCCATCGTGATACGGGACGGACTACGGACGGACTAAAATGTACCTAGAGCCTAAAGCCCAAAGCCCAAAGCCCAAAGTCAAAGTCCAAAGTTCGCTTCTCAGCTTGTCATTCAGTGTCTTGATAGGCGTCTGGGTAGGTGTCTTGAGGTCCTGGGGTGCTGGAGTCCTGAGCTAGAGTCTTGGGGGGTCTCGGTGGGGACAGTCGAATGGATAGTGGAGAGAGAGGTGGACTCCGTAGCGGCAGTAAAAAGGAGCATCTCGCGGCTATGAGTAAGGACATACATATCGTGAAGAGTCTGTACCTATGTACCTACCTACCTAACTCGATGTCGCTGCTGACATTGGATGGAGCAGGACAGAATAGAATAGGAACAGGGAATCTAGAGACTGGACCACTACATGATAATGTCGGCTTTGATAATGCGTGTGTTAATATGGTAGATGCATGTCTACGATGTAGATACTGTACGGATACTGCTTCGTAGATGACATAGGTACATATTACATTATGGTCGTTGGCCGTTGGCTGTTGGCTGTTGGCCGTTGGCCGTCTCTTCGAAGCAATATTCAAGCTCAAGCCAACTGTTACTCAGATAGGTTACGTTCCTTCCCGTTTCGTCAAGGCTTATCGCGACTCGACTCGGGGTTGTTGGAAGCGAAGCACGGCTGACGGCTCATGGCCTCATGGCTCAGGCTGGCTCAGGCTGGCTCAGGCTCAGGATCATGGATGGCCAAGCCAAGCTGACGGCCGATCAGCGCGGTAAAATCTGGACCACTCCGACTGTGGCATTATTAGCATGATTGGCATATGCTAAAGTCGTGCCATGTCCCGCATCCCCATGTCGGCGCGCTTTAGACGCGGGCCGAGGATGTCTCAGGCTCTCTCCCCCTCCCCCTCCCCCTTCCCCTTCCCCTTCCCCCCTTCCCCCCTTCCCCCCTTCCCTCCAGCCGTCCGTGTCTGCTCGTCTTCCGCTCCGCATGGCTAAATTTGTAAGGTGAGCCGGTTGGCTTTTGGGTTCTCGAACCGAACCGGCATATCCAGATGAGCCATGCATGGGTAGGTACAATATGTACCTCCATGCGAATCATGCCAATTAGCATTCTCGTCTTCTCATGAGATAACTTTGATCTATTATTCGCCACTTGCAATGCCCTACCTAGATAATTAGGTGGGCTAGGTACTCTCTACTCTACCTACCCCCTACGCTCTTCACTGGCATTGTGCCGACGGAGTACCGAGCAGAGTATCTGTACCGAGTACAAGATCTCCCTCGCGAATCCTTCTGTGGGGAAGGGTAGTGACGGCAAACCTACTCTACCGTTTGGGATAGTAGGATAGTAGGATAGTAGGATAGTACGTCGTAGTGGAATGAGCCCACTGTTGAAGGTACTCCGTATGTATGACTGCGCTTGGATCGTCGTCGGCGTGTGTGCAATGAACCTGAAACGTTTATTCTGCATTGGACGATCCAGCGTTGAAAATTACAATTACAATTACTCCCTACGGAGTAGAATCCGGAATCCCTGTCCAGTATGTTCCCCTTGCCCGTGACCTACCACATACTAAGTGAGCAAAGGCTTCTTCATCCAGCAACCAACTTGGTGGCGTAACTATCGGTTTCGACGGTCCGCTAGATCCGCAATGCAACTTGCAAGCATTTCCTTTGGAGCCTTCTCTATTTCTCTATCTTACTCTTACTATCTACATACCTACTGCTTCAAGGTAAAGACGAGCACAGACACAAAAGATCCAGGACCCAGAACACCAACCACTACGGAGTAAAAGTACCTGTGTACTCAGGGGCGGGCGGCCAACTCTGGAAAACAAGGATCGCGTTCCGTGGATCAAAACCACAAGCCTTCGTTTTCCACCGAGTACGGAATGCACCTCACTAGAGCAGTGGTACCTTAGTTGTAGAGTACCTACCTCCTCTAGTCTGGGAATCAACGACAACTCTGGTCTTAGTGACAGTTAGTGACCTGGAGAAACGGCACCCATGCCATAGGTCCTCAGAGAGGGGCGACAGCTTCTGTCCACTATGGAGTACTTGGAACCCTAGCTCTTCAGGACCATACCTACATATGTATGTACATAGGTACATATGTACCTAGACTACCCGATCGGCCTTCCTAAATTGTGCTGTGTCTTCTGTCGTCTCTTCTCCTGTGTTGTATGAGCGCAAGATGAAGCATTTCAACGTCGTGGGCGATACTACTATACATAGAGACGACCATTATTACAATAATGCTGATTACAATAATGCTGAGAGCCGCTGACGCCATCATTCTCATGGTTGATGTTTGTTGCATGGCGCAGGCTCTAGACCGTTTTTCTTTTGGCGTGAAGGTGGTATTATTATTGAGATCATCGTCTTATTCTCGGTTGCAAGAGGTGGACTCCGTATCCCAACTGCGAGCCTGAAACTACTGCTTTCTACTGTGTACTGTGCAGTCATTCCATGCAATGCAATGCAATGCAACACATTGGGACACGGATGAGACCGAAGAGGGGACTTCGTAATTTACCGACATGTTGGTTGCGATGGAGCAGGCACCAGCCAGTACATACATACATACATACATACATACATAGATAGGTAGGTAGGTAGAGAAATGTGACTCGTAAGAAAAGTTTGCCTCATGCTCACCGAGGCAGGCCCGAATATGAGTAAAGCAAAGGAGCAAAGTGCGTCCGTTGGGTTGGATGAAAATTGCAATTATTGCAGGTCTGAAGAAGGTGCATCATCTTCGCGCTCCAGACTCCAGACTCCAGACTCTAGACGCGCGAAGGGTTCATGGTCCAGGATAGGTACTCGGTATGTACGCAGTAGTATGTATCTTCGGCTCTGTCACGAAGTCATCGTTGTTTGCGGAGTGACATCGGACAGGGGGATTTCTGTGAGGCTGAATGTCCACGATGCGTGCGTGCTTCTCCGGAGAGCAAGCGGTTCGAGGAGTAATAGCGTACCCTCTACGCTGTGGAGCTTGTGGGACACAGGAAATTCGTCAATGGTCACGCCTTGGGCGGAGATTCTATATTTCCCATGATTGCCGCACGTCGAATGGGTATGTGGGCACCTATGTACTGTACAGAAATTCTGGAGTATTTGCCGAGACGATTCGGGACGCCATCCATCGAGCAATCAGAGGGGATGTGATCAGAGAGGGATCTATGTATATGGATTTATATGGATTTATATGGGTCTATATGGGTCTATATGGATCTCCGGCAATCATAAGGCGTCAGAGCGTGCGGAGATCAGACGCAGCCAAAAACGGCAGATAAATTAGGTAAATGTAAAATCTAGGTATCAATAATGTCCATAACACAATCCCTCGATTATCCAAGAATCTAAGCTCTAAGCCATTATACAAGCCCGTCACATATGATTTTCTCCAAGTAGGATTTATATACATATATATACGTATATATAAGTATATACTGTTTTTCTACGAAGTACCTCTTGGCCGTGTTCGTGCAAGATTACCTATGTACCTTTCTGTCTGTGTGGGGTCCGGAGGCATTCCGCGCTTATCTCCTTACGCAACGCGGCCACTCCGCCCACCACGCACGCCCACCGTACATAATGTACTTTCTTAGAAGTCACCTCATCCTCATCTTCCACATGTTAATTCTGCGTACACGATACTCTACTATGCGTCTCATCTCACCTCGCCTCACCTCGCCCAGCCGATCAGACATATCCGCATGGCATAGTACTGTTGTGAGTCTGTTATGAGCCTGTTATGAGCCTGTTATGAGCCTGTATATTGCACACGGCATAGCTTCCAAGCTTCGGTCACAGTCAACAGCAGCCTCTCTCTCACTCGGCCCCATAGCCGCAAGACATCGGATGAAGGCATAGATGGGAAATTTATTGCAGATGACGTACAGATGATCACCACGGCCCATGGCATCGCCGTTAATCTGTCAATCAATCAATCAATCACTCAATTCTGCTTGGACTGTCGTCTGTGGTGTAGGACTGCATGTGTTGTGCACCCTACTCTATCTCTGACGGCCGACGTGCAGAATGGCTCGATGGAATTTGGGGCGATGCCGTCTGCAGACATTGCATCTACTCCTCTATAGGTATGCATGCATACATACTACTGTGCAATACCACTACTACCGGCCACAGATCACCACACTACCATGGTTCCATCAGGCCCCGATACCTGTCCTCAGAGCTGCTGGCATACTCAGTCAGTCAGTCAGTCAGTCAGTCCCTAGGGATCTTATAATACCACTCATCACCTGGAGATAGGCATATTGTAGCGACAACAGACGAGCCATGTCATGCTTTTATCAATGTTCAACATTTCATCGGCATTATTATTATTATCATTATCATTATTTCTTCGTCAAGCTATTACCCCTCTCCCCACTTGCTGACCCCGGCATCCCAGCGGGACGACGACGCCGGCAGATCCCCACCGCACACTCTGCACGCACGCACCCATGTATGTACGTACATATGTATGTATGTACATAGGTATCTGTATGTACACACGCGCTCGGTACTCCCAAGCTGCAGGGTTGACACATCTCCACTCTGCCCTTTTGCTTACCATTTTTTAGCAGCCAATTGGTGACGAACTGGCGTCGGAAGGGGTTTAGCAACGTCCCAACTCCTGTTTTTCTTTGGATGCTCCATCGCTCCTCCCGAAAGGATTCACGACTACTGGCGAGTCCCTTGGTGCCAGTGGTAGTCAGCATGCATGGATGAGGCCTGTTTGCGCTCTTTTCTTCTCGGCCACCGTGTTGAAGAGGTTCCAACTCGCGCGTTGGAATTATTGCTGTCGCATCGGCATCAGAAAATAGAGTGCATGTGTGGGATCTCCACCCAGAGCGGTCATGTTACTATTTGCATCGATGCTACTATATCCGTCCGAATGAAAACTCAACTCCACGGAGTATGGAACGGCGTCATGTGAAGGTGGGGATATTAGGATATTATTGCATTGCAAAACCAACAAACTCTGGGGAACGCGGAAGCGTGTACTACTTACTTACTACCTTCAACAGTCCAATTCTTGAACTTGGGAGCCAAAACGCCATCGGCTCTGGCCGTTGCGTGTGGCTTACTACCTACTCTGTCTCGGTGGCTCGGCTCGCAGTTTAGGGGCTGAATTCCCCAACCTCGGAGCAGATGCGAAATATGGCCTGTTCAACTCTCACAGACCCGAAATGAGCAGATACGCAATGATATGATGGAATAATGTTGAATTTCGCAACAACAAGGTAAACGGCATTACTACACTTAACAGGAAGGCCATGCTTTACTGTGATTGTCTGAAAACTGAGAACTAAAGGTTGGTTTCAAATTTAGTCTTTCAATGCTTAAGGCTGGCCGCTGATGCATAGAACCATCACGGTCAATGGACGGCTTGGAGGCAGATTCCAAATTATCTCATCATGGACTCTCCCTCGTTCTTTCAGCGTCAATGATCTTCTCCTTCGCATGCTCCTGCATATCAGACCACATGGTTGGGCCAAGTCCCATCTCCAATGACAGGAAGCTGCGGTCTGAGCTCTGATGTCGGCGTTGCCAGCCCTTCCGGCCCTTCCACCTCTTCTCCCCTATTATTTACAAGATCCACCATCCTTTCAGCCTCATTGTCCCACAAATTGGCCACCTCGACTCGATGACTCTCCTCAAAGCCCGCCTCCTGCGGATAGTATGCAGCGGCGGAGAGCCTGGGTTTCAACGGGTGCCAGTCATTCCGGATCCATATTCAGCATATTCATCCTCCACAGCTCGTCATTCGGGATGATCTGAACGCCTCAAGTTTCTCCCGATATGGAAGATGGATACGCAACATATTCGGATGAAGACGTGTTGGCTGTGACCATTCCTGAGCAAGGGTAAGCGAGCGATTACTTACGAAGTATTGCCTGTACTCCGTATATTGCTCAATGGGGTCGCGGCTCTATTGAGTATGAAGATTCTGTGGAGACCAATATCAATCAACCGTAGCTGTGGAGTGTTTTCCTGGGCACAAATGATTGATGCCAACCTGGAGAGTAGTATCTCTACTTGGTGTGTATCGATTCATCTTAATGTTATTATGGCTTGTGTTCTTTATTTTTGCATTTCAAACTCTTCTCCCACAAGTTGTGCATAATATAATTATTTTATTTTATTTTATTTCTTTTCATTTCCTGTTTTACAAGATACGATATAACATCTTCAAATTTATTTTCGGACTTCGACGGTCTCTTTTCTGGACACGGACTTTGGCCTTTAAAGCATCGACCACGCAAGAGCCAAGTACAGGTAGGGTTTGGCTCCCTTTATCAGTTCGGCCAGGCCAGCCGATAGGTGGAATAAATAATCGAGTAGCAGGATGATAAGCCAGGAAGATGAGATGAACCCTTCCACCTTTGGAAAATCCCAAAATAGTCGAAGCATATTCCTGCGAATTTTCATCGCATCTAGAGAGATGTCTACGAGTTCCAACTACATATTGTACGCATTGCTTAGAATAACGCAAGTCAGACGTTCCTACCGCAACTCGTGAGGATAGGACTTGGGATCCCATCTTAGTCGAAGGGCCATATTCTTGGTCGAAGAGTCGAGAAGCTTTCAAGCAAGAAGTGAATCTCCCTGCGGATACTATATACATCGCATCACCAATGATCTGAAAGTCCCCAGGTTTTCCACGCGCCAGATGTCCTGCAGTGCCCCGTTGCCTAAATCACCAACACGGGCCAGCCAACTTCTCAAAACAACAGTACGGAGTAGAACATGGAGCATGTATTGTACATGTGTACAGTAACTGCCATCACTCTGCCGTGCAGCTCGCAGCAGTTCGTTCGATCCCCGACTATATAGGTATAGTATGTATATATTTACCATTATAGTAGGATCAAGATTATGAGCTCTGGATAAAATGGATGTGGTGATTTGGGATGCTGATGTCACATTAGGACGTGTATCCAATCCATCGGACTTCTATGAAGGAGATATCTGGGGTGAGATATGGATTTATCCAAAGATGGCGCATTATGTGGTCGGTGCTTCTTAATACTTGACAGGCTTGAGGGACTTGATTTGAGCTTGCAGCGCTCTAGAGCATTCTCATCGTCTTTCCATGGAATATTTGAACCTTTTGGCTACCTGGTACTAAGCCCTAAACCCGCGTTGGAAATTAATATAATGGCACTATATTGGAAATTTCAAAACCAACGACAAAGCTGCATGGCCGCATGAATGGAGAAGCAGATATATCCCTACCAAAGCTATACTTCGCCAAAGCATTCAGCAATAGGATGTTAATGCATTCGCAACTGGTCCAGCAACCAACATCCACATTGCAGAAAACCCGAATTGGGGGCCAAAAGACTCCAATGACGGAACATGCATGCAGAAAAGAGCGATGCATGCATGGGCATTTTCGCTGCAATTGTGAGCCCTGCCACCGGCCTCTCTGAGTCCTGGAAGTTGTAGGATTCCGCGGGAGAGACCAAATATAAACCAGCAGGCAAGGAATGCCGCTTCGGAAAATGGTTGCAGACTAGATTGCGAGATTCCACTGGGGACTTCCAGTATCTGTTCCTTCGACAGAGGGATGTGAGAGTTTTACGTTGCAGAATCCAAGAACTTCATGCATGGGTTATATCATATGCCCTTGAGGAATAACAATGGCTTTCAGCCTAACGGCAAGTTCCTCAATACTGCATTCATTGTCGCCAAACGAGTGGTGGATACTATTTAGTCATGCAAAACCAAATGGATTCTATATTATCCATAGGCAAGGCATACATCTGGGCATATGTGATACCCATGTTAGCAATCCTGGAGCGAAGCAAAAGAATAAAAAGAGTATATATCAGGTATTTATCATAGGTTGTATGATGAGGTTTTGAACCACACCCGATTTGAACGGATAACCTTTCGCTCGCAGCAATGTCACGTGATCACTGGAGGCGAACGCGCTACCGTTGCGCCAGCAGTCCTGATTTGTTGAAAGACAGCTTTATATTCTTCATATAAGGTAAAAAAAGATCTGCCTTATCACGCGGCATTTATCACTTAGCAACCAGCCCAGATTTCCCCTTTGGGTAGCCGAGTGAGACTCTATTGAAAGAATTGCATAGAGCAGACTACCTACCTATTCATAGAACAAGCCAACTCTAACGGGGTCTCCATGTGGCAGGCATGCCGGCCCGGGGTCGATCGTGGTCAATCATCAGAGTCAACACGGTGGCAGTCTCACTCATAACACCATGGTACATATATCATAACACCGTGGTACATCACTCCCTTGCTCTCGGCTTTTCTTTTCTCGAAGGAATGGGACTTGGCAGTTGGGAGGGATGCGAACCGTGCCAGGACTAGGATGGTGTTTGATGAGGTGAGGATGGATCGTTGGCGCCGTTAGATTGGCGTTTTGATTTTGGGTAATTGGGAGAACACCCGCTGCCAGCCCGCCACAGCCACGGATGAACGTTGGTTCCTGGTAATCTCCTGGAAGTCACTATTACCTAGGAATATCAATGGCGATAGCAGGAAGCTGTAGTTGATGGCGATGGTGGCAGCCCACGCATCTTTGGTAAGGTAGAGAGAGAAGCATTTGAGAATTGGAGACTAAGGAGAAGATTCCGTCCCACTCAGTGATATCTTACCTACCTACTTATGCCGAAATTCGACGGTGGACGGTGTGTTTTTGGCCCCATACTATTCACGCATGCATATATACAATAATATAAAATAATATAATAATGCAATATAAGGACAACCTTTTTGCATAGCCGCTCGCTCTCGGCCAGTCAGCCAAGTCGGATGAACTGCGTCACCCAGGCATGGTATGTGAGCTGTTAACCCGTATGTACGTACTCTATCTTCCTCTACCTCTACGAGCCATCTTCGTCGCTGGCGAAACAAGCATCGACAATTCGCATCCCCGGCCGGAGGAAGTATTGCGATTCGCTGACCAGGATGAGGAATCTGCATGTCACACCCTTCGAATACGAGTGAGAAGTGAGAAGTGAGAATTATGGTGCCCACCGGCATTTTTCTTCATTCTTGGGACGAACGGCGCTACTCTATAGGCCATCGACAACGACAGATCCGGAGACGCAGGCCGCTGCTTTCAATATGTGTTGAGATATTCAGTTCTCACTTCATGCATGTCTCACATGCACCGAACATCAGAGCAGGATATTCACCTGCATGCAGTCCAATAGCCGACTGATGCCTACTGTTGCCTATTGAGGCTAGAG
>Ga0123337_10002720_pt1 | contig 19796 bp, 19 predicted proteins | sample frozenSSSSmetaG_FD_89792 | JGI IMG/M metagenome (GOLD analysis project Ga0123337, IMG submission 89792) | Glacier valley bacterial and archeal communities from Borup Fiord, Nunavut, Canada, to study Microbial Dark Matter (Phase II) -... | ecosystem: Environmental > Aquatic > Freshwater > Ice >... | reverse complement strand
TTTCTCTTATTTCGTCTCGTCGGGCAGATCGTGAAACGTGCGTTTGCGTGCCGACTCGTCCATCTCCAGATCGTCGATGAAGTAATAGACGATCTTGCGGTCATCGAAGCCGACCTTGACGAGCTCCCGACCACCGATCGTCACGACCTCGTGAACGTGCCCCTCGACGCCCGCGTATTTATAGTTGACCGCGCTGTAGTCGGCGTCGTCGGGCTTCGGGCGCGGAATGACTTTTGTTCCGCGCAGGGCCGTCTGGTGGCGATGTGTACTCACGAGGTTCCGTTTATCCAATCGTTAATCTTTGAGGGGCTTTCTCGATTCGTCGGAGGACCGAAATGATCATCGAATTCCGGGGCAAGCGCCCAAAAATCGCCGCCAGCGCGTTCGTTGCCCCGACCGCTGTTCTCATCGGCGATGTCGAGATCGGTGAGGAATCGAGTATCTGGTTCGGTACCGTGCTCCGCGGGGACAACGGGCCGATTCGTGTCGGCAAACGCAGTTCGGTGCAAGACAATTCCGTCGTTCACGTCAGCGAAGGCTGCAGCACGATCATCGGGGATGGCTGTACGATCGGGCATTCGGTCACGATGGAAGACTGCACGATCGAAGACGGCGCGCTCGTCGGCTCGAACGCCGTGGTCCTGAATGGAGCAACCGTCGGTGCCAAATCGCTCATCGGCGCAGGCTCGGTCGTTGCGGCAAACGCCACGATTCCGCCGCTCGTCGTTGCGGTCGGCGCACCGGCCAATGTCAAGAAAGCACTCGAGGGCGCGGCGGTCCACTGGGTCGAGCACAGTTCGCAAGAATATGTCACGCTCTCGCGATCGTACCTAGCCGAGGGTCTCGGCGACCCCGAAATGCACGAACTCGCCGAGTCGAAACTACACTAAGAGCGTGCGCCGCCGGGCGATCGCGCCGATCATGCGCTGCAGACCTTCTTCGAGTAATTCCGGCGCGGTCGCAAGCGAAATGCGCACGTAACCTTCTCCGCTCGGACCGAAGGCCGTTCCCGGCGCGACGGCAAATTTATCATCCGTAACCAGCGAGCGTGCGAATTCGACCGACGTACAACCAACATCGCCCAACTTCACCCAGAGATAGAACGCGCCGGACGGTGTTGAAACATCGAGTCCCGCTTCGCGCAACGTCGCAAGGCAAAAATCGCGACGGCGCTTGTATTCATCGCGCATCGCAACCACCGCATCTTGGGGGCCCGTCAGTGCGGCGAGAGCGGCGTACTGCGCCGGATGGTTGACGCACGAGGTTACCGGTTCTTGCAGTTTTGCGACCTGCGCTGCGACCGCAAGCGGAAGTACGGCATAACCGATACGCCAACCCGTCATCGCGTACGTTTTCGAGAAGGTGTAGCACGAGATGATTTGCTCGGTTCCGCCGATAGCCGCGGCGCTCACAAACGACGCATCGAAGGTCGTCTCATCGTAGCACTCATCGGAAATCAGCCACAGATCGTGACGCTTGGCGAAGGCAACCAGTGCTGTCATGTGCTCGCGATCGACGACCGAACCGATCGGATTCGAAGGCGAATTGATTAGGAGCGCCTTGGTTTTCGCTGTTATGCGCGTTTCGAGATCGGCAATCTGCGCGACGAACCCGCGATCTTCGTGTAGCGGATACAAGACGGGCGTCGCGCGAATCATCGCCGCTCCCATGGCAAAATTCGGCCAGCCCGGGTCGGGCAGTAAAATCTCATCGTCGGGATCGAGAATCGCCGCCATGCTGGTGTAGAGCGCCTCGACGCCGCCGGCCGTAACCACGACTTGCTCGCGTGTTACCGTATAGCCATTGCGCATGCGGATTTTCTCAACCAGAGCATCGCGCAGCTCCGGTATCCCGGCGTTGGGCGTGTATTTCGTCTTGCCGGCGTTCGCCGCGTCCATCGCCGCGCGTACGACGTGCGGCGGGGTCGGGAAATTCGGCTCGCCCGTTGCAGCGATGATCGTGTCCGGCGTGGCCCATGCCAGATCCATGATCTCGCGGATCCCCGAGCGAGGAATGGCAGCAACGGCCGATGAGACGTTCACGAGACCTCCCGAATGAGCGTAATGAGACGTTTGACGACACCGTCTTCGACCTCGGCTTCGTCGAAATCCACGGTAAATCCGAACGCTTCGAGCGCCGGAAGAATCGGACGGTCGTGATAGTGGGCCGAGACCAGCAGAGCGGCACCGCGTTCGTGCGCAATTTGCTGCACCGTATCGATCAGTTCGCCAAGCGCCGTCTCATCCGCGACGATATCGTACAGATGAATGGAGCCTTCTTCGAAGACCCACGAGAGCGTTCCACCCGGCGAGATCAGAATTCCACCGTCGGTCTTCTGCAGACGTGCGCGGAGCGATTTTTCTTCGACGTCCGCACCGGCTGAGGCGAGGAGCGCGGCGACGCGCGCAAGGTCGACGGGCGATGCCGCGCGAGCTATGGCTGGTAGAAGAATTCGATTTGGTAGTGGTCGGGATCGCTCACGTACACGGCTCGCCCGCCCTCGCGGTTGGCCGGACCCGAATGGACATCACCGCCATGTTCCGTCACGCGCGCCGCGATCGCATCGACATCGGCAGCCGAGTCGACCCGAAAACCGATGCGCACTTTCGCACGCGCAACCGGCGGAGCCGATTCCAGAATAAATTCGAACGCGCCAAAACGCACGATCACACGTTCGTCTTCGCGGACGGCCTCCGTGCCGAGAATATCGCGGTAAAACTTTTCGGAAACCGCAAGGTCACTCACACCGAGACTGATATGTGCGGGGCGCAATCCCGTCGCTACGATCATCCGAATCTTTCCTTATGGCGCGGGATAGTGCGTTTCGTCCGCGTACGGACGAAACAACGTGTGCTCTTGCTCGAATCGCAATTTTACCATGCCGGTGCGACCGGAACGGTGCTTCGCGATGATAAACTCGGTCAGACCGGGATCCGGCGTGGATTCCTTATGATAGTATTCGTCACGATAGAGAAACGTCACGAGGTCCGCTTCCTGTTCGATAGCGCCCGAATCGCGTAAATCTGAGAGCATCGGGCGTTTGTCTTGACGTGTTTCGACGGCGCGATTGAGCTGGGCGAGTGCGATGATCGGAACTTCCAAATCTTTTGCCGTCGCTTTGAGCGTGCGGCAAATCTCTGAAAGTTCTTCATTGCGATTTACGACCTTACCCATCGTCGAGGGTCGCACTAACTGCAAATAGTCGATAAAGATCGCGGCGAGACCGGACTTCGATTTGAGGCGACGGCAACGCGAGCGAATCTCCGTAATCGTTACGGTGCCGGAATCATCGAGATACAGCGGCAGATCGTGGAGAACGCCCATCGAATGCGAGATCTTCTCCCACTCTTCGTTCTTGATCGCGCCTTTGCGTAAGTTCGAGGCATCGAGCCGCGATTCGGATGAGATGAGGCGCTCGACGAGTTCTTGCTTCGTCATTTCGAGCGAGAACACGGCGACGGGCTTCTTCTCTTCTTTTGCCGCGGCGACGGCCATATTGAGCGCCATCGAGGTCTTGCCCATCGCCGGTCGAGCGGCAAGAATGATCAAATTACCGGGCTGGAAACCGGCCGTATATTCATCGATATCGCGAAAACCGCTCGTAACGCCGGTGCGATCGCCGCGTTGCGCGTGACGTTGCTCGAGCTTGTAAAATGTATCGAGCAACAGACCCGAAACGAGCGAAAACTTGCCGCGATCGCTGCGATTTCCGACATCGTAAATGATTTGCTCGCTCGAATCGAGCGCCGCTTCGACGTCTTCTTCGTTTTCGTAGCCGAGCTTCGTGATCTGCGTGCCGGCGTGGATGAGCCCACGTAATGATGATTTCTCGCGAACGATCTTCGCGTAGTATTCTGCCGAGGCCGCCGTCGGCACGGTGTCCATGAGCGAACCGAGATACGCAAGCCCGCCGACGCGATCGAGCATCCCGCGCTGCTTGAGTTCTTCGGCGAGCGTGATCTTATCGAGCGGCTCGCCGCGCTCGTAGAGCGAGTAGAGCGCGGAGTAGATCGACTCGTGGAGGCTCGCGTAAAAATCGGTCGGCTGCACGATTTCGCTGACCGTCGTCATCATCTCGCGGTCGACCAAGATCGAACCCAAGAGCGCCATCTCCGCCTCGAGATTCTGCGGCGGGATGCGGTCGATCATCGGCATGACCTGCGGCGCGTTCATCGACTGCGCTTCGCTTTCGCACGCGCGGCACCCGTCCGCGCACCGAAACGAATGCCGTAGGCGGCAAGTGCTTCGGCGACGGTCGTAACCGGAATGACACTGATGCCAGCCGGTGCACGATCGAGCTCGCGGGCGTTTTCTGCCGGAATGATCAGGGTGCGCATGCCCGCCTGACGCGCGGCGTAGAGCTTTTCGACGATGCCGCCGATCGGGCGCACGAGGCCGGCGATCGACACCTCGCCGGTGAGCGCGATGTCTTGCGGCAACGGCGTACCGGTGAGCGCCGAGTACAGCGCGATCAAGAACGCCAAACCCGCCGAGGGACCATCGATGTTTCCGCCGCCGATGACGTTGACGTGCAAGTCGTATTCCGCGGGATCGATCGCGAGCAGCCCGCGCAACACGGCGGTCGCATTGAAGATGCTGTCTTTGGACATGCTGCCCGCGGTCTCGTTGAACCGCACGGTGCCTTTGTGCGCGCTCGATGCGGGGAACGCTGCGGCTTCGATCTCGATAATCGAACCGACGTACTGACTGACGCCAAGACCGAACGTCTTGCCGATTTCTTTCGTGTGCGACGCACGCGTCGGCGTGTGGGGAACGATCCGCCCCGCTTGCACGACGTCGATGACGTCGTCTTCGTTGATCGTCGTGCGTCTTGCGGTCGTACCCGTGCGATAGAGCGCGTGACCGTAGGCGTCAGCGAGGATCTGCACGGCTTTGCGGCCTTCGATCGTGTACGAGGCGATCAGTTCGGCAACGCCGCGACCGATTTTCGCACCGAGACGTTCCGCGGCTTGCGTGATGATCGCGATGACTTGCCCTTGCGTGAGCGGCTCGAAATACACCGCGCCGCAGCGCGAGCGAAGCGCCGCATCGATTTCCGATGGATCGCGCGTCGTGGCCCCGATCAAAATGAAATCCGCGGGTGCGCCTTCTTTAAAGAGCTTGCGCACGTAGGCGGGGACGTTGGGATCGTGCTCGTCGTAGTACGATGATTCGAACACGACGCGTTTGTCTTCGAGCACCTTGAGAAGCTTCGTCTGCAAGATCGGGTCCATCTCGCCGATTTCATCGATGAACAAGACGCCGCCGTGCGCGCGGGTGACCAAACCCAACTTCGGCTCGGGGATGCCGCTCTCGGCAAACTCTCGGCGCGAGCCCTGGTAAATCGGATCGTGCACGCTGCCGAGCAGCGGGTTCGTCGTCTCGCGCGGATCCCAACGCAGCGTCGTGCCGCTGGCCTCGACGAATGCGGCATCCTTCGCGAACGGCGCGTGCGCGCGTTTCTTGGCGAGTTCGAGCGCAAGTCGCGCCACCGTCGTTTTGCCGACGCCCGGCGGGCCGTAGAGAATCACGTGCTGGGGATAGGGCGACGAAAGCTTGGCCAGCAGAGCTTCGATCGCCGATTCTTGTCCGACGATCTGCGAGAGGTCGCTCGGACGCAACACATCGAGCGCCGAGGTATTGAGGCGACGGCCTTCGAGCCGCTCGATCTCGGCGAGCTTCTTCTGCGTTGCGGGGGTTTCGGGGCCGGCGTCTTCGCGCAGCGCCTCGAGCTTCAGTTCTTTCAGATAGTCTTGATGGCGGGTGACCATCTTCGCATTGATCTTGCGCTCGATCGTCTCTTCGACCGTCCGCTGGGCGATCGTATCGGCCAGGCCGTTTTCGATCTGGGCGATCCGTTCGGGAAATTGGGCGCGCGTCGGCAAGCGCTCGAGCGTCGGGTCCTCGAAGACCAGACGTTCGAGTGCGAGCAGACGCTCCGCGATGCCGCGGGCGCGCATGAGTTTGAGCGCGCCGAGCTTGCCGGCGCGCAGGACCATTTTTTCGGCCCCAAGAGTGTTCGCGAGAAGATCGTAGAGCGCACCGATGTACCGGCGCAACTGTTCGTCGCCCCCGAACTTCCGGCGGAATCGCTCGAGATCTTCACGCTCGGCCATTTATCGCGACCTAGGCCGCGACGACTTGTACCGTCGTCTTGGCGATGATGCTCTTGCCAAGGCGAACCTGAAGCGGATAGGTCCCGACGGCCTTGATGCCGTCCTTGAGTTCGATCTTGTGCCGATCGACCGTGATCCCGAGCGCTTCGTGGATGGCATCCGCCACCTGAGCGTTCGTGATCGTACCGAAAAGCTTGCCGTTGCCGCCGGCTTTCGCCTCGACCCGGAAGGCCTGGGCCTCGATGCGATCCGCGATCTCTTTGGCACTGGCCAAATCCTCGGCATCGCGTTTTACTTTGGCCTTGTTCTGCTGTTCGAGTTGGGCCATGGCGCCTTTGGACGCTTCGGCGGCAAGCCCGCGCGGGAGAAGGAAATTGTTCGCGTATCCCTCGGCAACGTCAACGACGGTGCCACGCGAACCGAGCGCTTTGACGTCGCCCAGTAAGATGACTTTCATTGGGAACCCCGGTTTATTCGGATGTGAACGGAAGGAACGCGATGATGCGGGCGCGTTTTACGGCGACCGTCAGCGAACGCTGATGGCTCGCGCAATTGCCCGAGATGCGACGGGGCAGAATCTTGCCGCGCTCCGAGATGTATTTACGCAGACGCGTCGCGTCTTTGTAATTGATGTCGGGGAGCTTGTCCGCACAGAACGTACAGACTTTGCGTTTGGGCCGACGCTCTTTTTTGGCATTGGCACGTTTTTTAGGGGCAGCCATGGTCTCACTTTCATGTAGGTGGTTGCGGCGTCACCCCGGTGGGGTGGGCCCTACACACGGCGTCTCCTTATAAAGAGAGACGACGACCCGTCGAAAAAGGGTGACGGGTTTTATGCAGTTATGTATGCCCAAACCGTTGGGTTTGGGTCGCAGGACAGTATACCGCGATCGAGCCCGGATGACTACCCCAAAAACGTGTGTCGTGGGTAGAGCGATCGGCATCGGCGTCCGAACGTGGGAGTAAAGTGCGCGCCATCACTACGCGAATCGAAGTGATAAGGCGTACAATCCGTGAGTCAGCTTGGGTCGTTGAGTAAACGCACCAGCGGATGCCGGATCGGTCGATTCGGTCGTGACATGGAAAACGTGTTAAAGAAGTCAGTCGTCGGTATGTTCTTTACGGTTGCTTTACACAGTTACGTCAAGAATCTGTGACCGGCGTCCGACCTCATATTGGTCAGTAAGTAAGCGTCTCGGCCCAGTGCCGGGCGAGACGAGGTTCTCGATGGCACAACCACCGCGTCCAGGCTCTTTACTTTGAGCCCTGGCGAGTTCCGCATTGGTCGTGCGGTCTCTCGGACAGCCCACCATGGTGTCCGCCGCCTTGAAAAGGAAAACATTTTGAAACGCCTTGCCGCCCTCACGATTACGTCGCTCCTCGCACTTTCCGCTTGCAGCGGTGGCGGGACGACCGCAACCCGCGCCCCGGGCGCCCTGACTCCCTCGAGTACGAAAGCCGTCCTTACGGCCTATCGCGTACCCTTGACGCACAATGCGGCCGTCGATGCCGCCGCTGCGCTCGGCGCCGCCAAGCTCAAAGGTGAGCGCGGAACGCAAGGTCTCGGCGGAGCGCCGACGCTCGACGGCACGGTCGATGCCGTTTTCGCGATTCTCGATGCACCGCGCTTCGGCCCCAACGCGCAGATCAACGTCTCGATTCTCGGCGTACAGGCCGTCGGTGCCGACGGCATCGCCTACTCGATCGTGAGCTACGCAGCGCCGGTCGTCGTGAATATGCTGAACTACAAGACGACGGCACTCGTGCTCGGACACGCATCGATTCCGAATCAGAGCTACTCGATTCTGCGCCTCGTCGTCCAGGCGTCGACCTCGTCCGTCCTTGCTTGGGGACATTCGAACCCGGTAACGTTCGGTTCGTACGATACCAGCCATAGCTTCACGGCAGCACCTGCGGACATTACCTCGATCGACTTTCCGGTGAAGGTCAATAGCACGACCGGCAGCATGACGATCCTGGCCGACTTCAATACGCTCGAATCCGTGAAGATTCGCAACGGTATGTCGTTCATCGGTTCGCGTATCGCTGCCGCACCGTACGATAGTTCCTCGATCATCGTCGGCAACATCGTCAACAAAGCGGGCGCCGTGATCCCCGGAGCGATCGTTGCAGCACTCGATACCAACGGCAACGTCGTCGCTACGACGATGGCCGGAGACGATGGCAGCTTCGAGCTGCACGCCATCATCGGCGGAACCTATCAAATCATGGTCTACAACAATTACGTAGCAACCTCGGGCGACGAGTTCAACTCGAGCATCGCCGACTCGACAGACGACTTCACGGGACCGCAGATTTCGGTGCCGGGTGGTTATAAGGTCAGCCTCGGCAACATCGTCGACTAGTTTACGACTCTCTCTTACGTACTAAATTTGCGGGAGTATGAACTAGAATGACGGAGATTATCGATCTCCGTGCTGCACTGGAGGCAGCGCGGACCGCGCTCACCAGCGCTCGTTACGACGATGCACTGGACCTGTTGCGCGGATGTCAAGACTGGCCCGTCGACCTTGCAGAACATGCGGTTCTCTTGAAGGCCGACACCCTAATCCGCCGGGACGCCCCGGCCGCGCTCGCCTGGCTTGCGGCAACGCAAGACCTGGTCATCACTGACAACGCGCGGTTCCATCGCGAACTGCTCACCGGTCGCGCATATAGCAACGTTCGGAACTTCGATGCCGCGGCATCGCGCTTCGCACGTGCCGGCAAACTGCTCGATCGCGTTCCCGAAGGATCCTACAAGCTCTCGTTCTCGAAAGGCCGCCTGGCCTGGATGCAGCGCGAAGCGAAACCCGACAACGCCGACCTCGCCCACGCCATGACGGATCCCGATCCGATCGGCCGTGCGGTGGCCTACGCGATTCGCGGTTGGATCTACGCCTCGGTTGGCGACTTCGCCAATCAAATTGCCGATCTGAAAACCGCGATCGAAATTGCGGAAACGACGAAAGTCTATGACGTCGAACATGTCGGAAGCGCCGTCTACGGACTTGCAACGATTGCGTTCGAAGTTGCAGACAAAAGCGGTATCGAAACCGCTCGACGTGCTTTCGAGTGGCTGAAGTGGACCGACGACGTTCGCGTTAACCGGTACAACGCGCTGCGCTGCCTTGGTTGGGATGCGTTCATGCGCGGTGAACCCGCGCGTGCACAGTGGCTCTTCCACGACGCTGCAGAAGCCGCACCGACTCCGGCGTGGCAGGCTCAAGCTCATCTCGATCGTGCCTACGTCGCCCGAATCTCGAAGAACGACGCCTGGTCGCTCGACGAACTCTACGAAGCGCTGCGTATTTCGCAAGGCGTCGCGTGGGGCGAAACACTCGGCGAAGAACGCCTTACGTTAGTCACGCTGGCCGTACTCTTGGCCCCGGTCGATGCATCGGAAGCCCAGCGTTACGCCGCAACCTACGCGATGTTCGGGATGGACAACATCAACCCGTACCTCGCGGCATCGAAAGACAAACGGACGGTTGGATTCGGTAAGTACACCCAAGGTAAAATCGAACAAACCCTCGGCAACATCGATCTTGCTGTCGAGTCGCTCGAAGCCGCCTACGGGATCTTCGAACCCATCGGACATCACTACCAGGCAATGCTTGCCGCGCAAGCGCTTGCTGAAGTAACGAACGATGTTAAATGGGCCGATAAAGCTCGTATGCACACTGCGGCGTACCCCGGATGTCCCCTCACCGCTCAGGCGGCCGAATCGGCAAAAGCACAGGATCCCGCGATCGAAGGCCTCTCGCCGCTCCAACGGCAGCTGGCTCGCGCTCACTGGTCCGGGCTGAGCGTCGATGCGCTCTCCAAACAGTTCAGCCGCAGTCTCTACACCATCGAAGGACACCTCGCCGAGATCTACGCAGCGTTCAACGTTGCAACGGCCGGCGGCTTACGTGACGAGGCGCTCCGGCGCGGCATCGCGTGATTCTCGGCATCGGCGTAACCGCTCTCCTCGCGCTCGTCGTGGTCGGCGTGCTGATCGTTCGGATCAGCACGCTTCAGACCTCGATGCGCGCGGTGAGCGCGGAAACGCACGATGCCATCGAGCGGCGGTACACACTGCTCGAAGCAATCCCTGACGGCGTGTATATCATCGACGCCGACGAGCGTCTCACGCATATGAACGAGGAGGCCGAGCGGCTTCTCCGTTCGGAACCCGGTGCATTCGTAGGTCGCTCGATCGAGTCGATTCTCGATCCGCTCGCCTCGGATCTCATTCCGGAAATTCGCTTAGCCCGACAACAGCGCGAGATCATCTCGCGCGTTGTCTATTTTCGCGCTACGGGTTGGTGGGTCGAGATCCGCATCAATCCCGGCGCCCTCGAAACCGTCGTCTATCTGCGCGATGTGACCGTGCGTAAGAGTGCCGAGGCCAAGCTCGTCGAGAGCGAAAGCCGGTTGCGCCTGCTCATGGATCAAGTCCCCGCCGTGCTCTGGAGCGCCGACCGCCTCGGCTGCTTTGCTTCGCTCTCCGGCGCAGGGCTCGCATCGCTTGCGATTCGCGAATCCGATTTTCTCGGCAAGTCGTGCGCGGACTTTCTCGGTTCCGAGGATGCCCTTACCTCGCTTGCCGCGGTATTCGAAGGCACCGCGATCGAATTCGAATCGCGCCGCCGCGATCGCTGGCTGCGCCATCAAGTCGAACCGTTGCGCGGTGCCGATGGTCGCGTGATCGGCGCCGTCGGCGTCTCGCTCGACATCACGGAAATCAAAGATACGCAGCGCCGACTCGAGGCGATGGCCCGCCGCGATGCGCTTACCGGTCTTCCCAATCGTCTGGCACTCGAAGAATTGCTTTCCGCCGCGATCATGGGCGGCAAGCAAGAGCGCGAGGGAACGTTCTCGGCCGTACTCTTCGTCGATCTCGATCGCTTCAAGACGATCAACGACACGCTCGGCCATCGCGCGGGCGACGAAGTGCTCCGCATCGTCGCGGAACGCATGCGTTCCAGTATCGGCATCGGCGATGTCATCGCGCGTCAGGGCGGCGATGAATTCATCGTCGTACTTACCTCGACGACGTCGCCCGATGATGTCGGTGCGGTTGCCGCGCGCATCTTGCGCCGATTTGCCGAACCGATCTTGCTCGACGGTCATCAGCTCTTCGTCGGTGCGAGCATCGGCGCGGCACTCTCGCCGCAGCATGGCGCGACCGCCGAAGAACTCATCAAGAACGCCGACGCGGCGATGTATCGCGTCAAAGCCGGCGGACGCGGAACTTTCGCTTTTTACGAAGCCGGCATGGACGAGGCGCAGCTCGATCGGATCGCACTCGAAGCCGAACTTCGCGTCGCGCTCCAAACCGACGGTATGCGGCTTCTGTTTCAGCCGATCGTCGATGTTGCAACCGGCCGCATCTTGGGCGCAGAAGCCCTCATCCGCTGGCCGCATCCGACGCGCGGAGAAATGCAGCCGAACGATTTCATTCCGCTTGCCGAAGAGAGCGGGCTCATCGTCGAACTCACCCACTGGGTCTTGCGCCGCGCCTGTGCGTTCGCTGCGACCGTGCGTACGACGCGACCGGACTTCCGCGTGAGCGTGAATTTCTCGGCACGCGATCTGCGCGAAGCTGATTTGGTCGATGTCGTTCGCGGAGAACTCGAGCGCACCGAACTCGATCCCGACGGCCTCGAAGTCGAAGTGACCGAGAACGTCTTCTTGGAAGATGCCTCGATCGAACGTCTCAAAGATTTGCGTAACCTTGGCGTTCGCATTGCCGTCGACGATTTTGGGATCGCGTACAACTCGCTTGCCTACGTCAAACGGCTTCCCATCACCTCACTCAAAATCGACAAATCGTTCATGCAAGACGTGATGGCCGATCGTTTCGATCAGGCGATCGTCAAAGCCATCGTTACGCTTGGGCTCACGCTTGGGCTGCATGTTATTGCCGAAGGTGTTGAGACTGAGGCGCAATGGTACTTTATGAAAGAACTTGGTTGCGGGCAGGCCCAGGGGTATCACTTTAGCCGCGCTATTGAATCGCACGCCGTTGAGGCGATGTTCGAAGTGCCTCCTGGGTTTGTTACCCTTAGTAAAACGGCTTAGTTTTTTCGATTCGCTATCGGGTCTTGTGGCTGGATGGCACGGCGATATCGTGGCGGCGGGGACGCCCGCGATATCGCCGTGCCATCTTTTCAGGACGTGATCGTTCCCTTCCGATGAGCGACTCTTCATTGCTCATAAGAAGGGGCTTATTTCGTTCGTCGGATAGTTGTGGCTACGGCGACTTGCCGTTCTAAGGTAGGCGATGATGTTGGCGATGCGGCGGGCGATTTTCTTTTGTGTTCTTACGTTCGCGGTTGGGGTTCAGGGGATTGGGGCTAGCGCGGCTGCCCTTCGGCCGGCGGATGGTCGTTATACGTATTCGATTCTTCAGGGGACGACCGTGCTTAGCTCGTCGGTGATTACGGTTTCGACGTTGGGAAAGAACGTTCACGTCGTCGATAAAGGTACCGTTTTTGGGGTCACTGCGAACCTTCAGTTCGATCTCGACGATACCACCTTGGCGCAAAGTCGCTACGCAGGCTCGTTCACGTTTGCCGGCACCGCTCTGGATGCTACCGTATCCAGCGATGGGCCTTTGCTTCGTACGCTTCGGGTGAAAGATCAGGTCATTGCGGTTGCGGGCGCACCTGATGCGCAGGCGATGATCGTTGCCGACAATCAGATCTCGTCATTTATCTTCGTTCCGGCGATCGTGAAGGCGACGGGCGCAAAAGCTATTGCCGAAATCGTTTTGTCAAACGGCTCAGCTCTTCGATCAGAAATTACTCTTGGGTCGGAACCCGGCACAATGACGATGCTCTTAGGAAGCTTGCATCTGCAGTACACCTATGATCCCGCGACGTTTGTTGTGAAACGCATTCATGTTCTCGAACAGAACCTGGACATTCAGCTGGCGCCGTAGTGGCGCTGTCGTCGAACCGGTTTTTTTACGGCTACGCTGGTGTTTTGTTGAGTTCTATTTTTGCTATTGCTGCACGGTGGACTTCGTCGGGGCCGTCGACGATGCGGAGCGTTCTTGCGTGGGCCCAGGCTTTTGCTAGGAAGAAGTCTTGGCTTACTCCGGCTGCTCCGTGGGCTTGGATGGCTCGGTCGATTACGCTTAGGACGACCTTGGGTGCGACGACTTTGATCATCGCGATCTCGGCTCGGGCGGCCTTGTTGCCTTGTTCGTCCATTATTTTTGCTGCGTGCATGGTGAGTAAGCGGGCTTGATCGATTTCGATTCGTGAGTCGGCGATCCACTCCATGATGACGCCTTGTTCGGCGAGTGGCTTGCCGAACGTTCGGCGTGATTTTACGCGCGCGACCATGGCTTCCAGCGCGCGTTCGGCTAGGCCGATGGCGCGCATGCAATGGTGGATTCGGCCGGGGCCGAGGCGACCTTGAGCGATTTCGAATCCGCGGCCTTCGCCGAGGAGCACGCTCGATTGCGGGACGCGGACGTTTTCGAAGATGATCTCGCAGTGCCCGTGCGGGGCGTCGTCGTAGCCGAAGACCGTTAGCGGGCGTTCGATCGTTACCCCCGGTGTTGCGGTTGGAACGAGGATCATCGATTGCTGCGCGTGGCGTGCGGCGGTTGCGTCCGTCTTGCCCATGAAGATGAGGATCGCGCAGCGCGGGTCGCCGGCGCCGGATGTCCACCACTTGCGACCGTTGATGACGTAGTCATCGCCGTCGCGGGCGATCGTTGCTTGGATGTTGGTTGCATCCGATGAGGCGACCTCGGGCTCGGTCATCGCAAAGCCGCTGCGGATTTCGCCGCGCAGAAGCGGCTCGAGCCAACGCTTCTTTTGGTCTGGCGTACCGTAGCGCACGAGCACTTCCATGTTGCCCGTGTCGGGGGCGCCGCAGTTGAAAACTTCCGGCGCGATCGGCGAGCGGCCCATGACTTCGCAGAGCGGCGCGTACTGGAGGTTCGTCAGGCCTGCGCCAAGATCGCTCTCGGGCAGAAACAGATTCCAGAGTCCGGCGCTGCGCGCGCGTTCTTTCATCGTTTCCATGACCGGTGGGATGTGCCAACGCGTTGGTGCTGCCGCAAGTTCGCTCTCGTATACCACTTCGCTTGGATAAACGTGTTCGTTCATGAACGCGATCAGTCGTTCGCGCAGGGCGGCGATATCGGGGGAGCCTGCGGTCGGGCGCGGTGGGCTCATCATCGTGGTACTGCCAATCGTTGGGCGTAACGTTCGCGTAAGGTTTTCTTCGAAATTTTTCCGGTTGCGGTGTGCGGCATTTCATCGACGAACACCACGTCATCCGGCATCCACCATTTTGCGATCTTGTCTTCAAGAAACGCGAGCACGTCGCCCGCATCGATCGCGCTGCCCGCGCGCCGCACGACGACAAGGGCCGGGCGTTCCGACCACTTGGGATGCGGGATGGCGATGGCGGCGGCTTCGCTCACGTCGGGATGACCGACGGCTGCGTTCTCGAGATCGATCGAACTGATCCACTCGCCGCCTGACTTGATCAAATCTTTGCTGCGGTCGTGAATGGTGAGATACCCGTCCGGATCGAGCGATGCGATGTCGCCGGTGCGGAACCAGCCGTCGGGCGTGAACGAAAATGCCGTCGCCTCCGGATTGTCATAGTACGCGCCGATCACCCACGCTCCGCGTACGCAGAGTTCGCCCTGCGATTCGCCGTCGTCGAGCAGCCGATTGCCGTCGTCATCGACGATCTTCATGTCGACGCCGTACACCATGCGGCCCGCTTTCATTTGCCATTTCAAACGGTCGGGTGAGACGCGGTGATGCGGCTTGAGCGAACCCGTCGTGCAGACCGGGCTCGTCTCGGTCATACCCCAACCGTGAATCACGACGATACCACGCGCCTCGTACGCCTCGATCATCGAGACGGGCGCAGCCGAACCGCCGACGCGTAACGACCCAAGCTTATCCAGATTCTTCCCGGTTTCGTTCAAGTAGGCAAGCATACCGAGCCAAATTACCGGCACGGCGCCGGCGGCCGTCGCCGACTCACCGTCCATCAGTTCGAAAAGACTCGCCGCGTCGTGCAGCGGGCCCGGCAGAATGAGTTTCGCGCCCATCATCGGCGCACAATAGGGAAATCCCCACGCGTTGACGTGGAACATCGGTACGATCGGCATCAGCGCGCGCTGCATGCCGGGCTTGACGTTCATCATCTCGGCCATACAGCTGGAGTATGCGTGTAAGATCGTCGAGCGATGCGAATACATCGCGCCTTTCGGCTCGCCCGTCGTGCCGGACGTGTAACAGAGCGACGATGCAGTGTTTTCATCGAACGTCGGCCACTCGATCGTTTGCGGCTGCGCTGCGATGAGCGTCTCGTAACACATGGCATTGGGCAAGGTCGTGGCGGGCATCGTCCTCTCATCCGTGAGAATCACGTAGCCGCGAACGTTCGGTAACTGGTCGACCAGCGCTTCGACCAGCGGCACGAAGGTCAGATCGAGAAAGAGGTAGCCGTCATCCGCGTGATTGATGATGTAGGCGATCTGCTCGGGGTGTAAGCGCGGGTTGACCGTATGGCACACCGCGCCGATTCCCGAGACGCCGTAGTACAGTTCGAAATGACGGTACGTATTCCAGGCAAGCGTGCCGATGCGGTCGCTCGGTTCGACGCCGAGCGACCGCAGTGCATGCGCGAGTTGCGCGGACCGTGCCGCTGCCTCGCGATACGTGTACCGATGAATGGGGCCCTCGACGCTGCGCGAGACGATCTCGGCATCGCCATGAAAACGCGCGGCATAGGTGATGATCGAGCTGATCATCAGCGGAACGTCCATCATCATGCCGCGCATCGTGTTACTCCGTCGACGGAACGGTAAGCCGCTTGTAGGTGCCTTTGTCGATCACGGCCGCGTAGGCATCTTCCTGCATGTGGCCGAGTTTCGAGACGCCGGTGATCTTCGCCGGCTGGTTTTTCGCCGGAAGCGTTTTTGCCGCTTCGTTTGCCTTGGCCATCACGGCGCTGGGTTCTGCGCTATTGGCAAGCGTCATCGCACGCGCGAGGATATGCATCGCCATGTAGTTGTTGGCAAGCTCCGAGTTCGCTTCGTATGTTTTGCCGTATTTTTTGAGGAACGCGATGAGGAATTGATTGAGACCGGGGCCCGTGTAACGTTTGAGCGGCATCACGCCCGTCACGCCCTCGAGCTTGGCGAGCGGCACGACCGAGGTGACTTGATCGAACTTCGCCTGATCCATCATCACAAAACCGCCGGTGAAGCCTTGGTCGCGCGCGGCCTTGATGACGAGGCCCGTCGGTTGCGAGGGACCGCCGACGAAGATGACGTCGGGCCGATCGGCGAGCGTCTTGCTGACCGCGGTCGAAAAATCGGCCGTCGTGTTGTAGTCGACGCCGTTGTTACCGAGCACCGTCCCGCCGCTGGCTTTCCATTGCTCGGCAAAGCCTTTGGTCCACGCGTTGCCGTACGCGGTCGTCGTCGGAATCAAGCCGAGCTTCTTCCCGAATTTGGACATCGTCGCCTCGGTGAACGGTTTGAAATACCCGTCGTACGACGGGGGAATCATGAACGTACTGGCGTTGTTCTGTTTGAGGATCGCCGGTTCGCTCGAGTACGCGCCGACGATAAATTTCGGCGACTGCTTCTCGTTGAAACCTTGGATGGCAAGGATGCCGCCCGAGTGCGAACAGAACACGATCGGTGCGTTATCTTGTCCCGCCAGACGCTTCGCATTGATCGCCGCTTCGTTCGGCCGGTACGCATCGTCGAGCGATACCAACTTGAGCATGGCCTTTTTGCCGCCGACGGTCACGCCGCCGTCGGCATTCACTTCATCGATCGCCATTTGGATGCCGCGTTGTACGTCTTGTCCGTACTGCGCGGCGCCGCCGCTGAGCGGTCCCGTATAGCCGATCGCGATCGCGTTGGTGGATTGCGCCGATGCGCCGAGCGACATCGCACCGATGAGTGCGAGGCCGAGACCTAGTCGCAGACTACGTAACATACTGATCCTCCGTTTATGCGCCGATGAAGGCTTTCTTGACGAGCTCGTTTGCTTGCAGTGCGCTCGCCGAGCCTTCGAGCACCACCCGACCATCCGACAACACGTAGCCACGGTGCGCGATCGAGAGCGCGGCGTACGCATTTTGTTCCGCGAGCAGCACCATCGTGCCGTCGCGATTGATTGCCGCGATCGCCTCGAGCATCGACTGCACGACTTTAGGTGCCAGACCGAGCGAGGGTTCATCGAGCAATAAGAGTTTCGGTTTCGCCATCAGCGCGCGTCCGATCGCGACCATCTGCTGCTGACCACCCGAGAGCGAACCGGCGGCAACGTTCAATTTCGCGCGCACGTCCGGAAAGAGTTCGAGTACGCGCGCGAGCGACGCGTCGGCTTCACCGCGATTGCGTCGGCGCACGTAGGCGCCCAGGCGCAGGTTCTTTTCGACCGAGAGTTCCGGGAAAAGATTGCGACCTTCGGGGCACTGCGCGATCCCGAGCGCGACGATTTCCTCGCTGCGCAAGCCGCGGATCGCGCGGCCATTGAACGAGATCTCTCCCGTGGCGGGCGTCAGGCCGCTCAGTGCGGCAAAGAGCGAACTCTTGCCCGATCCGTTTGCGCCGAGCAAGGTCACGAATTCGCCGTCGGCAATCGTGAGATCGACATCGTGAACGGCGTTTGCGTAACCATAGCGAACGCAGAGATTGCGCACGTCAAGCATGGGTCGCAGCTCCCAAGTACGCTTCGATCACGACGTCGTTCGCCTGCACTTCTGCGGGCGTGCCTTCGGCAATTTTCGCCCCGTGATGGAGCACGACGATGCGATCCGCAAGGCCCATCACCAAACTCATCTTGTGCTCGACGAGGCAAACGGTGAAGCCCGCCTGCGCCATCGACCGAATCAGATCGGCATGGCCGACGGTCTCCTCCGAGGTCACACCGGCGGCTGGTTCGTCGAGTAAGACGAGTTTGGGCTTCGAGACGACGGCAATCGCGATCGCGAGCCGCTTTTGCGCCTCCTGCGGGATCGAACCGGCGATCCGATCGGCATACTGTTCGATGCCGGCGAACCGCAGCGCTTCGAACGCGTGCTCGGCACTTTCGCGCTCTTCGCGACGCGCGCGCGACGTGCGCAAGAGCGCATCGAACAGCCCGCTCTGCGTGTGCATGCGGTAGCCGATGATCGCGTTGTCGAGCACGCTCGCCGAGCGAAAGAGACTCGTGGTTTGAAAGGTTCGCGCGATACCACGCCGCGCGATCTTGTGCATCGGCTCGTGCGTGATGTCCTCGCCTGCGAAGACGAGTTTCCCCGACGTCACCGGATAGTAACCCGAGATCAAATTGAAGCAGGTCGACTTTCCGGCGCCGTTCGGTCCGATGATCGCAACGATCGAGCCGGACTCGACCGTGAAACTCACGTCGTCGACGGCGGTGAGACCGCCGAATCGCTTGGTGACGCCGATGACTTCGAGCAGCATCTTAGTTCGCTCCCGGCTGGGCGAGCGCCGCATCCGCAACGGGCGCGCTCGCAGCGCCGCGACGAACCATCCCGCGCAGCTGCATTATTCCGCCGACGATACCGCTCGGGAAGAACATGATCAAGAGCACGAGCATCGGCCCAAAGATCAGGAATTTGTACTGATCGATACCGGAAAGAAACTGCGCGAGAATGACGAGCACGAGCGTGCCGACGAGCGGCCCCGCGAGCGTTCCGACGCCGCCGACGATCAAGTACAAGAGCATGTCGAAGGTCACGTCGAGTCCGCTCGAATCCGGTCCGAGGAAGCCGATGAAGATAGCATACATACCGCCGGCGAGTCCCGCAAGAAACGTCGAGAGCATGAACGCGGCGCTCTTCGCCCGCATGACGTCGATACCCACGGCACGGGCGAGATCTTCGTTTCCGGCAATCGCGATCAGCGAGCGCCCGAAGAGCGAGCCGCGAACGCGCGCACAGATCACGATGGCAAACACGAGCGCGACGAGCACCAAATAATATTTCGCAAGCGAACTCTCAAACGAAATCGGTCCGATCGGCGCGGGCGGCGGAATATTCAGCACGCCGATGTTGCCGCCCGTGAGTTCTTGCCAATTGGTAAGGACGATGCTGATCATCACGCCGATCGCGGCGGTGAAGATGGCAAAATAATTGCCGCGCGTCCGTAGCGACACGAGGCCGACGAGATAGCCGAGAATCACTGCGGCCGCACAGCCGGCGGCAAGCGCCACCCAAAACGGAACGCCGAGCCGCGTTTCGAGCAGCGCGACCGCGTACGCACCGATACCGAAAAATGCCGCATGCCCGAGTGTCAGCAACCCCGTGTAGCCGAGGATGATGTTCAGTCCATACACCGCAATAGCGCTGATGTAGCCGGTCACGAGAACCTGCCGATAGTACTCGCTGCGCACCAAAAGCGGGAGAACGATCGCAATGGCGATCGCACCAAGTGCGAAGAGACGTGGGCGGACCGGCAAGCTAGGTGCCCTTTGCAAAGAGACCGGTCGGTCGAACCGTCAAGATGATGACGAGCAGCGCGAAGGCGATCACGTCTTGATAGCTCGTCGAAATATACGTCGCCCCGAAGCTCTCGGCAAAGGCCAAGATGAACGCGCCAATGATGGCGCCGGGGATGCTGCCCATGCCGCCGAGCACGATGATCGCGAACGCCTTGAGGATCACGATCGATCCCATCGAGGG
>Ga0123337_10002719_pt1 | contig 19804 bp, 2 predicted proteins | sample frozenSSSSmetaG_FD_89792 | JGI IMG/M metagenome (GOLD analysis project Ga0123337, IMG submission 89792) | Glacier valley bacterial and archeal communities from Borup Fiord, Nunavut, Canada, to study Microbial Dark Matter (Phase II) -... | ecosystem: Environmental > Aquatic > Freshwater > Ice >... | reverse complement strand
TCGACGCCGCCGCCACCAAGCCGTTCGGCTACATGCCGTTCTATCCGGGGCCGGGCCTCGGCGGGCACTGCATTCCCATCGACCCCTTCTATCTCACCTGGAAGGCGCGAGAATTCGGGCTCAGCACTCGCTTCATCGAACTCGCCGGCGAGATCAACGTCGCCATGCCTCGCCACGTGATCGGACGCCTCGAGCAGGCGCTGGACCAGCACCTGCACATGTCGCTCGGTTCCGCGCGGGTCCTCCTCATCGGCCTAGCCTACAAGAAAAACGTCTCCGACATCCGCGAAAGCCCGAGCTTTGCACTGCTGGAACTGCTCAGCCGGCGCGGCGCCCAAGCCGACTACCACGACCCGCACGTCCCCGAGATCCCGAAGACGCGTGAGCACGCCGAGTTCGCCGGTCTCCGCTCCGTCGAGCTGTCCGAGTCATCGCTCGCCGGGTATGACGCGGTGCTGATCTCGACGGATCACGATGCCGTCGACTACGCGCTGCTCGCCACCAGGGCGACGCTGATCGTCGATACGCGCAATGCCATCGCGAGGCGTGGTCTCACCGCGCAGGCGCTGGTCAAGGCATAGCCCGACCGGCGGCCGCCGCCGCCGGTTGCCGGGCCGGCCCAACGCGCCGTCACCTGTTCTAGATCAGGCTCGTCCAGGCGGGCCCACTGGTTCGGGCCTGGTCATATCGGGCCTCGACAGCTTCACGCACCGCCTGCTGCAAGGGGGCAAAGCGTCGGAGGCGCGGCAAGCTTCGACCGGCGTCGGCGACAATGCCGTATTATCGCAGCAATCGACGAGCAGGCCATGCTCGTCGTGCGTGATGGCAGCCCCGCACGGGAGCAGTGTCCGACCCCGACGATCAGGCAATGGCAACTCATCGCCTCGAGCAGCGACCACGACATTGCGAACGGGTAGGTCAGGTACACATGCGCCCATGAGAGCGACAGGGCGTCGATGAAGCTGTCATACGGAACCCGCCCCGCAAGATGCACCCTCGACAGGTCCAGCCGGTCGCCGACTTCATCCAGCAGAACCTTGGTCCTGATGAAGATGTGGAAGCCGCGCCGCCGGTAGAGCTACGTCACGATCGGCCGCGACCCATCGAGCACCCGGCCGCTGGCCGTTACCCAGCGCGCCTGCGGATTCTTCCTGGTGCGCTCGGTATCGACGCCCTCGTGCGCGATCGTCGTCCGCCGACGAAACGCCTCCGGCAGCCGGCCGGCATGGAACGGCGTCGGCGCAACGATCGCATCCGCTCCGATAGCGCGAGTGCCAACCCCATGTTCTTGGCGTGCAGTTCCATCGGCGCGGACGTCGGCCCGAACCCAACATCGCCGTCTGCGGCGCGATAGTAGTACTCGGCGTTGACAATCTGCCGGGCCCGCGGGAAAATCTCGCGCAGGCAAAGCGTTTCGCCCCAGCCGGGATGCCCCACGATCAGGTCGGGCTCGAACCCCTGCTGTCGCAGCCGCATCAGCCGCGGCCCGAGCCCGGATCAGGTCCGCCTCCGCCCGCGTCGCCTCCTGGAGAATCGACGGACTGCTCGACCGCCTGGCCTCTCACTGCTCGATCGGCACCCCCGGCAGCGCCCGCCCCGTCGGCGAAGCAACAGCCGCGCACCGATACCCCCGCCCGGTGGCAGCTTCGGCCACGAAGCCGAACTGCGCCGGGAAGTTATTGTGCGCGAACAGAATACTGGCCGTCATCGTCCGCGCACAAGAAGGGGTAGGTTCAGGCCGATCTTACAGGAACTCCAGATCACTCCAAGTCAGGCTGTAGTGGTTGCTGAGCGTTGCCACCTGCACTGCCGCCCCTCCACCGTTGCCGTCGGCATCGTAGAGCAGCACACCCGTGGCGCTGTCGTAGATCAGCCGGTCGTCGGCATCCCCTGCAGCTGCCCCAAAAGCGAAGTTGTCTTCAACGAGGCCGCTGCCAAACACGGATTCGTACAACCCCAGCTTATCGCCGGTCGAGAAGTCGGTGATGGTATCCGTGTTCGATATCGATGGGGCCAGATTGAAGACGAAGGTATCCTGACCGACCCCGCCCGTGAGCGTATCACTGCCGTCACCGCCGTAGAGCGTGTTCTGCCCGACGTTGCCGACAAGGACATTGTTCAGCCCGTTGCCGGTGCCGTTCAAGTTGTCGGCGCCCGCCAGCAGGAGAGACTCGACATTGGCCGCCAGCGTGTAGTTCGCGGCCGTCGAGTACACCGTGTCGTTGCCCCCGCCGACCAGTTCGGTCACCGAATCTGCAGCATCATCGACGTAGAACGTGTCGTCTCCGACGCCGCCGCTCATCGTGTCGATCCCTGCGCCGCCATCCAGCGTGTCGTTGCCGATGCCGCCACCCAGCCAGTTCCGGCCGGCATTGCCGGTCAGATTATTGTCCGAGCCGTTGCCGATGCCCTGCAGGTTGGAGCTGCCGAGCAGTTCGAGGTTCTCGACATTGGCGCTCAGCGTGTAGATTCCGGCCGTCGAGTACACCTTGTCGATGCCCTCGCCGCCGTTCTCGATGATCACATCGCTGCCGCTATCGACATGGTAGATGTCGTTTCCGTCACCACCGACCAGCGTGTCGACGCCCGCGCCGCCGTTCAGCGTGTTGATGGCGCTGTTGCCTTCGATCCGATTGGCGAGACTGTTTCCGCTGCCGTTGATCGCCGCGCTGCCTTGCAGCACAAGGTTCTCGACATTGGTACCCAGGGCGTAGCTTGCCGCCGTGGAGTACACGGTGTCGGTGCCCTCGCCGGCGAGTTCCGTCACCATGTCAGCGGTATTGTCGATGTAGAATGTGTCGTTGCCGGCGCCGCCGCTGAGCGTGTCGATACCTGCGCCACCATCCAGCGTATCTGCACCGATGCCGCCGCCAAGGAAGTTCCTGCCGGCATTGCCGACCAGATTGTTGTTTGAGCCGTTGCCGATGCCTTGCAGGTTGGCGCTGCCCAGCAATTCGAGGTTCTCGACGTTAGCGCCTAGCGTGAAGACCGCCGCCGTCGAGTACACCTTGTCGGTGCCTTCGTCGCTGTTCTCGGTGATCACGTCGCTGCCGCTATCGACATAGTAGATGTCATCGCCGAGGCCGCCAAGCAGCGTGTCGGCACCCGCGCCGCCGTCCAGTGTGTTGGCAGACGCGTTGCCCTCGATGCGATTGCCCAGTGTATTGCCAGTTCCGTTGGTCGCTCCGGCCTCGAGCACCAGGTTCTCGACATTGGTGCTCAGCGTATAGCCCGTCGCCGATGAGTGGACCGTGTCCTCGCCCTCGCCAGCCGCCTCCGTCACCACATCGGCGCTGTCGTCGACGACGTAGGAATCGTTGCCGCCGCCGCCGCTGAGCGTATCGATACCCAGCCCACCGTCCAGCGTATCGCTGCCGATGCCGCCACCCAGCCAGTTCCGGCCAGCGTTGCCGGTCAGGTAGTTGTCCAGGGCGTTGCCGATACCCTGCAGGTTGGCGCCGCCCAGCAGTTCCAGGTTCTCGACGTTGGCGCCCAGCGTGTAGATCGCCGCCGTTGAGTAGACCTTGTCGTTACCCTCGCTATCATTCTCGATGACCACGTCACTGGTGCTATCGACATAGTAGGTGTCGTCACCGACCATGCCGACAAGCGTGTCTATGCCGCTACTGCCATCCAGCGTATTGGCGTCCGCATTGCCCTCAATGCGGTTGGCAAGGGTGTTGCCCGTACCATTCGTTGCGCCGTCCAATAGCGTCAGGTTCTCGACATTGACGCCCAGAGTGTAGCTCAGTGCCGTCGAATATACGGTGTCGGTACCTTCGCCGGCCACCTCGGTCAGCATGTCGGCAGCTTCGTCGACGACGTAGGTGTCGTCACCCGCACCGCCACTGAGCGTATCGATACCTAGGCCGCCATCCAGCGTGTCGCTGCCGATACCGCCGCCCAGCCAGTTCCGGCCCGCATTGCCGATGATCGAGTTGTCTGAGCCGTTGCCGATGCCCTGCAGGTTGGCGTTGCCCAGCAGCTCGAGGTTCTCGACATTGGCGCCGAGGGTATAGACCGTCGCGGTGGAGTAGACCTTGTCGATGCCCTCGCCATCGTTCTCGGTTATCACGTCCCCGCTGCCATCGACATAGTAGGTGTCGTCCCCCAGCCCACCTGCCAGGGTGTCGGCACCGGCGCCACCGTCCAGCGTGTTGGCCGCCGCATTGCCGTCGATCCGGTTGGCGAGGGTATTGCCAGTGCCGGTTGTTGCCCCGCCCTGCAGCACCAGGTTCTCGACATTGGCACCCAGAGTATAGCTCGCTGCCGTCGAGTACACCGTGTCGGTGCCTTCGCCGTTGAGTTCGGTCACGGCGTCGGCGGCATCATCGACAAGGAAGGTATCGTTGCCCGCTCCGCCGCTGAGCGTGTCGATCCCGGCGCCGCCATTTAACGTGTCGCTGCCAATACCGCCGCCCAGCCAATTCCGACCGCCGTTGCCGATGATCGAGTTGTCTGAGGCATTGCCGATCCCCTGCAGGTTCGCGCTGCCCAACAGCTCGAGGTTCTCGACGTTGATGCCGAGTGTATAGATCGCCGCCGTGGAGTAGACCTTGTCGGTGCCCTCGCTACCGTTTTCCGTGACGACATCGCTGGTGCTGTCGACAAAATAAGTGTCGTCGCCGAGCCCGCCGACCAGTGTGTCGGCGCCCGCGCCGCCATCCAACGTGTTGGCAGATGCGTTGCCCTCGATGCGGTTACCCAGACTGTTGCCGGTGCCGCTCGTCGCGCCACTCAGCAGCACCAGGTTTTCGACATTGACACTCAGCGCATAGCTCGCTGCCGTCGAGTTCACCGTATCGGTGCCTTCGCCGGCGACCTCAGTCACCAAATCGCCGCTGTCGTTGACGTAGTAGGTGTCATTGCCCGCACCGCCGCTGAGCGTATCGATACCCAGCCCCCCATCCAGCGTGTCGCTGCCGATACCGCCGCCCAGCCAGTTCCTGCCGGCATTGCCGATGATCGAGTTGTCTGAGGCATTGCCGGTCCCCTGCAGGTTCGCGCTGCCCAGCAGTTCGAGGTTTTCGACGTTGACGCCGAGTGTATAGATCGCCGCCGTGGAGTAGACCTTGTCGGTGCCCTCGCTACCGTTTTCCGTGACGACGTCGCTGGTGCTATCGACATAATAAGTGTCGTCGCCCAGCCCGCCGACCAGTGTGTCGGCGCCCCCGCCGCCATCCAGCGTGTTGGCGGCTGCGTTGCCTTCGATCCGATTGGCCAGGCTGTTGCCGGTGCCGCTCGTCGCACTCCCGTCCAGCACCAGCGTCTCGATGTTTGCGCTTAAGGTGAAGCTGGACGCGGTCGAGTATACGGTGTCGTTGCCCTCGTCGCTGAACTCCGTCACCACGTCCCCGGCATCCTCGACGTAGAACGTGTCGTCCCCGACGCCACCGCTCATCGTGTCGATCGCTGCACCGCCGTCCAGCGTGTCGTTGCCGATGCCGCCACCCAGCCAGTTCCGACCGGCATTGCCGGTCAGATAGTTGTCGGAGCCGTTGCCGATCCCCTGCAGGTTGGCGCTGCCCAGCAATTCGAGGTTCTCGACATTGGCGTCCAGCGTGTAGACTGTCGCCGTCGAGTACACCTTGTCGGTGCCCTCATCTTCGGCCTCGATCACTGCGTCGTTGCTGTTATCGACATAGTAGGTGTCGTCGCCGGCCATGCCCGCGAGCGTGTCGGCACCTGCGCCGCCGTCCAGAGTGTTGGCCTCCGCATTACCCTCGATGCGGTTGGCGCCGCCGTTGCCGGTGCCGCTGGTCGCTCCATCGTCCAGCACCAGGGTCTCGACATTGGCCCCGAGCGTGTAGCTCGCCGCGGTCGAGTGAACCGTGTCGCTGCCATCGCCGACTGCCTCGGTTACCACGTCCGCCGTGTCATCGACATGGTAGGTGTCGTTGCCGGCGCCGCCGCTGAGCGTATCGATGCCCAACCCGCCATCCAGCGTATCGCTACCGATACCGCCGCCCAGGAAATTCTGGCCGGAATTGCCGGTCAGGTAGTTATCGGAGCTGTTGCCGATGCCCTGCAGGTTGCCGTTGCCCAGCAGCTCGAGGTTCTCGACATTGGTCCCCAGCGTATAGATTGCTGCCGTCGAATAGACCTTGTCGGTGCCTTCGCCGTCGTTCTCGGTGATCACGTCGCCAGCATTATCGACGTAGTAAGTGTCGTCGCCAAGCCCGCCGACCAGTGTATCGGCGCCCCCGCCGCCATCCAGTGTGTTCGCCGCCGCATTGCCCTCGATATGGTTGGCAAGGCTGTTGCCGGTGCCGCCGATCGCGCCACCGTCCAGTAGCAGGATCTCGACATTGGCTCCCAGCGTATAGCTCGCCGCGGTCGAGTGGACCGTATCACTGCCTTCGCCGGCCGCCTCGACCACCGAGTCGGCAGAGTTATCGACGTAGAAGGTGTCGTTGCCGGTACCGCCGCTGAGCGTGTCGATTCCGGCGCCGCCATCCAGCGTGTCGGCTCCGATCCCGCCACCCAGGTAGTTCTTGCCGGCATTGCCCATCAGGTAGTTGTCGAGGGCGTTGCCGATGCCCTGCAGGTTGGCACTGCCGAGCAGTTCCAGGTTCTCGACATTGGCTCCCAGCGTGTGGATCGCAGCCGACGAATACACCTTGTCGGTGCCTTCGCTGCTGTTCTCCGTAATCACGTCGATGGTGCTGTCGACGTAGTAGGTGTCGTTGCCAAGCCCGCCCACCAGCGTATCGGCGCCCGCGCCCCCATCCAGTGTGTTGTCCGCCGCGTTGCCTTCGATACGGTTGGCGAGGGTATTGCCCGTGCCACTGACGGCGCCACCGTTCAACACCAGGGTTTCGACATTGAGTCCCAGCGTATAGTTCGCGGCGGTCGAGTGGACCGTGTCGTTGCCGTCGCTCGCTGCCTCGGTCACCACGTCGGCCGAGTTGTCGACAAAGTAGGTATCGTTGCCCGCGCCGCCGCTGAGCGTATCGATACCCAGTCCGCCATCCAGCGTATCGCTGCCGATGCCACCACCAAGGAAGTTCCGGCCAGTACTACCGGTCAGGTAGTTGTCCAGGGTGTTGCCTATGCCCTGCAGGTTGGCGCCGCCGAGCAGTTCCAGGTTCTCGACGTTGGCGCCCAGCGTATAGATCGCAGCCGTCGAGTAGACCTTGTCGGTGCCCTCGGCGTCGTTCTCGATCGCCGCATCACTGCTGCTGTCGACATAGTAGCTGTCGTCGCCGGCCATACCCACGAGGACATCGGCACCAGCACCGCCATCCAATGCGTTGGCGGCCGCGTTACCCTCGATGCGGTTGTCGAGACCATTGCCCGTACCGCTGACCGCGCCGACCTCGAGGATCAGCGTCTCGACATTGGCGCCAAGCACGTAGCTCGCTGCCGTCGAGGACACCGTATCTGTGCCCTGGCCGGTCAGTTCCGTCACCACGTCGCCCGCGTCATCGACCTGGTAGGTGTCGTCGCCGATGCCACCGATCAGCGTATCGACGCCGGCCCCGCCGTCGATCGTGTCGTTGCCCGCCAGCCCGCTGAGGCTGTCGTTGCCGCCCAGGCCATCGATGGTGTCGTTGTCGTTTGTCGGGCCTGGCTGGCCGGAGACAGTCTGCGAGGCGTTGACCGTGTCGCCGCCGCCGGTGCCGGTAATGGTGACGCCGTCGCCGTCTGTCACCGTGACCGCCAGTGCCTGGCTGTCGGCATCGCTGCCGTCCCAGGCCTCGACGATGACGTTGTAGATGTTGTCGCCCCCGGCATCGGCCGGAGTTTCGAAGTCCGGCGCGGCGATGAAGCTCAGCACGCCCGTCGTCTCGTCGATGCTGAAAAGTGCCGCGTCGGCACCGCCGGCAATGCGGTAGGTTACCGCGTCGGGGCCATCGCTATCGCTCGCCACCACCGTGGTGACGGTCGAGGTGTTCTCCGCCACATTGACGTCGGCCGTGGCACCACCTTCGTTCGAGGTGATCTCTGGACCCACATTGGTCGCTTCGCTGAACAGGAAGTCCGCCCCGGTCAGGCTCGAGTAGTTGACCCCCGTCAGCGTCAGCGTCTGCCCGCCAAGCGAGAAGACTGCATCGGTATGGTTGCCCGCGTCGCTCAGCGTTGCGAGCAATTCGCTGAGGCTGTTGATCGAGCCGAACGCCGTGAGGTCGATCCGGTCGTCGGTGCCGCCGGCCACGAAGTCGGCCACCGTCAGCGTGCCGCTTTCGAACACGATGGTGTCGTTGCCGGTGCCACCGTAGATCGTGTCGTTGCCGCCACCGCCATCCAGCGTGTCGTTGCCCTCGAAGCCGCGGATCTGGTTATTGCCGGTCGAACCCAGCACCAGGTCGCCGAACTCGCTGCCATCGACGTTCTCGATGTCGAGGAGCGTGTCGGTGGTGCCGAAGCTGTCACGCGCCGTGCCCGCCCCGATGGTGTCCAGGCCGACGATCAGCTGTCCCGCCGACAGGTTGACGATGACGCCGGCGCGCGGCGCATTGTCCTCGCCCGGGAACGGCCAGTCCGACGTATTGCTCAACTGCTCGCGGTGGTAGTCGACCGTATCGATGCCGCCCCCGCCCTCCAGCGAATCATTGCCCTGGTCGCCGCGCAGCGCGTCGCCCGCGTTGCCGCCGACCAGCCGGTCGTTGCCACTGCCGCCGATCAGTATCGTGCCCTCGCTGGTGGCGCCGAGGACCACGTCGTCATGCGTGGTGCCCACCACGATCTCGAAGCCCGAGACCGTGTCGGTGTTACCCCAGTTGTCGCGCGCTTCGCCGCTGTCGACGAAGTGCCCGCCGATGGTCTGGCCGGTGTCCGACAGGTTGACGATCACCCCGTCGGGGCTCGCCCCGGAGTTCATCGCGTAGGTCAGCGTGTCCTGGCCCCCGCCCGCCGACAGCGTGTCGTCGCCTTCGCCGCCCACCAGCATGTCGTTGCCGCTGCCGCCGAAGAGGTGGTCGCTGCCGCGCTCGCCATAGGCGAACGTGCCGGCGTCACTGGTCCATAGCCAGTCGTCCGCCGCCGTCAGCCAGGTCATCCGGATGCCCGAATAGCTGTCCGTATTGCCGTAGGTGTCGAGGCCGCTATTGGCCGCGATCACATGGTCGCTGGGGCCGTTGCCGTCGTTGAGGTTGAAGTCGATGGCCGTCTGCTGGCTGGCCGAGAAGTTGACCAGCACGCCGTGCTCACCTGCCTCGTTGCCCCACTGGTGCCCGTCATAGTCCTGGTGCGACCAGCGCTCGCCGTCATAGCTGATCAGCAGCACGCCGCCTTCGGCTGTCGACAGGTCGGTGAAGCTGTCGTCGCCGCCGCCGCCGCTCAGGTCGAAGGCGCCCTGCTCGCCGCGCACCCCGCCCAGGTAGTCGATGAACACCGCGCCGCTGTTGCTGCCGTTGACGAAGCCGTCGCCGAGCAGCTGGAACACGTCGTCGGCATTGCTGCCTTCGATCCGCTCGATATCGGCAAACGTCGTCAGCACGCTGCCTTCGTTCTGGTTGTTGTCGTGGATCTCGCCGGTAATGGTGCCGCCACCCGCCACGCCCGACTGACTGAAGGTCACGGCAATGCCGTTGCCGTCCCCGTCCCCGGCGATGCCGCCGAAGCCGATCATGTCGTAGCCGTTGCCGCCATCGACGCTGTCGGCGCCGCCAGCCGAGCCGCGGATGTAGTCGTCGCCATCGCCCGCCAGCACCGTGTCGTCGCCGTTGCCGGCATTGAGCTGGTCGTTGTAGTCGCCGCCGACGAGGGAATCGGCACCGCGTCCGCCTTCGAGGTAGCTGGCATTGTTGCCTTCGCCGTCGAAGGCGCCGGCCACGATCGTATCGTCGCCGTCCCGGCCCTGCAGGTCGCTGAAGGCGGTGTCGCTGCCCTTGAGATAGTCGTTGAACTCGGAGCCGGCGATGGCTTCGATGCTGTTGAGCGCATCTGTCCCGCCATAGGAGTCGATCGCGGTGTGGGCCGCCACCGGCATAGCCGGAATGCCCTCGGCCGAAACTCCGGCAAGCGCGCTGTTCGAGAGGTTGACGATCACGCCATGGGCGTCTTCGTTGTTGGGGCCGTGGCTCTCCTTGTCGTAGACGACGCGGTCAAAGCCGTCGCCGCCGTTGAAGGTGTCGTCGCCCTTGAAGCCGGTGAAGTCGTCGTCTTCCTCGCTGCCGTTGAACGTATCGGCGTAGGCCGTGCCGACCACGATCTCGATATTGGTGAACTCATCGACCCCGGCCCACGCGCCGGTCACCGTGCCCGCACCGCGCGACAGCTTGCCGACGGTGATGCCGTTCTGCGCGTCGAAATACTCGAGGTTGTCGTACTCGCCCTCGCCGTTGCCACCGCCGTCGATCGTGTCGTTGCCCGTTCCGGCGCGGAAGAAGTCATCCGAGCTGCCGCCGGTCATCAGGTCGTTGCCGTCGCCGCCGTCGAACTGGCCCTCGCCCTCGCCGCCGATCAGCGTGTCGTTGCCGCCATTGCCGACCAGCTCGTTGAAGCCGCCGTCGCCCTTGATGTAGTCGGCGAAGTCGGTGCCCTCGACATTCGAGATGCTGATGATGGTGTCGATGTCGCCGAAGCTGTCCTTGGCACGGTGACCCGCAACCAGTTGCGCCCCGTTGCCGTCGCCGAGGTTGACCGTGACATCGTCGTCCGTGAGGTTGACGATAACGCCCTCGGTCCCATAGTCGCCGTTATCGTCGCGCTCCTCGCGGTACTGGACCTTGTCGTTCTCGCTGCCGCCATCCATGAAGTCGGCACCGGCGCCGCCACGGAACCAGTCGTCGCCGGTGCCGCCGGTCATAGAGTCGGTGCCGCCCTCGCCTTCCAGGCTGTCCCGGCCATTGCCGCCGTCCAGCGTGTCGTTGCCCCGCCAGCCGCCGACCCAGTCATTGCCGTCGCCGCCGACGACCGAATCGTCGCCCTCGTCGCCGCCCAGATTGTCGCCGCCTGTGCCACCGATAAGGGTATCGTCGCCGTCTCCCGCCTGCACCGCGTAGCCATCATTGCCGGCAAAGAACGTGTCGTCGGTATCGCTCAGCCGGAACGCATGCACGCCGCTGATCGTGTCGGTGTTGCCAAACGTGTCGCGGGCCGTGCCGCTCACGACTCCCAACTGTTCGGTCGCCGACATATTGACGACAACGCCCAGTTGCGTCGGCGTGGTGCCGTACGGCCCGCCATTGTAGTCGTCGTGCGTATGCTTTTCTTCCTGGTAGTCGACGACCAGCACGCCTCCGTGCACGCCGGAATTGTCGACGAAGCTGTCCGCCCCGTCGCCGCCGGTAACGCCGATGCCGTAGTGCCGGTCGTCGGTCTCGTCGTTCCCGTCCGGAAGGTGGAAGTCTTGACCGTTCTCGGTCGGCTGGGCGTCCACGGTCGCCGTGAAGCTGTCATTGCCGACCGAGCCGCGCACCCGCTCGATGTTGGAGAAGGCAACCGACATGGCCTCTTCGCCGTATTCGCCGGTGATCGTGCCTGCGCCCAGCCCGTCAAAGATCACATCGATATGGTCGCCGGTGTGCTCGGGCTCGTTCACGTCATCGGGGTTGGCCCGGCGAATGGCCAGCATGTCGCCGCCGCCACCGCCATCGACGGTGTCGTCGCCCCAACTGATGGAGATGTATTCGTTACCGTCGCCGCCGTGGATGGTGTCGTTGCCCCGGCCACCGCTCAGGCTGCCACCCTGGTTGTCGTTGGCCCCATGGTCACCATCACCGCTGTAGATCAGGTCGTCGCCCTGGCCGCCCTGGATGTCTTCCTTGCCGGCGCCGCCATAGATCGTGTCGTCGCCGTCGTCGCCGTTCAGCGTATCGTTGCCGTTGCCACCCTGGATGTAGTCGTTGCCGCCGCCGGCCCGCACATGGAAACTGACGTCTGAACCGAGCGCCTGGAAGGTGTCCGCGAAATCGGTCAGTTGGAATGCCCGCACATCCACGATCGTGTCGATGTCACCATATGTGTCGCGTGCCGTCCCGGATGCGATCTCGCCCTCGTCCCCGAACGGCGCACCGGACAGGTTGACGATCACGCCAACGGTGACGTTGTGCATGTCCTGCTCTTCGCGGTAGTCCACGAACAACACGCCGTTCGGCGTATTGTCGGTGAACGTGTCGCCGCCTTGCCCACCTGTGACGACGATCGAGCGGTGCTCGTCGTCGGTCCCGTCGATCCCGTCATCGATGTAGAAGCGGTCCGAGAACTCGGTGCCCACCGTCCCCGCTAGTGTGGTGAACGTGTCTGCGCCGTCCCACGTACGCACCGCCTCGATGCCATCGAACGTGCTGTTGACCGCACCGCCGCCAGCATTGCCGACCACCGTGCCGTTGCCCGCGCCGGCGCCGAAGCTCACGACGACGCCGTCGCCTATCTGATTGCCCTCATACGACAGGCGGTCGAAATCGTCGCCGCCGTGAATCTCGTCGCTTCCCCGGTCGCCCCGGATGAAGTCGTTGCCGCCACCGCCGAAGATCGTATCGTCGCCTGCTCGACCCTGCAGCGAGTTCCGCCCGTCATCGCCCCGCAGGTAGTCGCCGAACTGTGTGCCGACCGCGTCCTCGACATTGCTGATCGTATCGATCGTGCCGAATGTATCGACCGCCGTGTGGCCCTGCACGTCCTGCGTGTCCTGCCCCTCGGCGCTGATGTCCTCAAGCAGGTCGCCCGACAGGTTGACGATCACGCCGCGGGTACCGCCCTGGCCTTCCTCGGCGGCATACCCCACGCGATCCTTGCCGTCGCCGCCATCGAGTACGTCGTTGCCCTGGCCGCCGATCAACGTGTCGTTGTCATTGCCGCCATTGATGGTGTCGTCGCCGCCAAGCCCATTGAGGACGTCATTGCCGTCATTGCCGTTGATGATCTCCGGCCGGTCGTCGCCCACGAAATCGTCATCGTTGGGCGACCCGTCATAGACCGGAAGTTCGCCGAACAGCACGTCCTCCACGCCGATGTCGTTCCAGTTGACGCCGGCAAAGGTCGTGACGTTTCCGGGTCCGAAATTCAGCACCAGGTCCGTCGTATTCAGCTGATCGACATGCTCCAGAAACTCGGAGAACGACTGCACATCGAGAAATGCGCCGAGGTCGATCTTGTCCTCGCTGGCGTTGAAATCGGTGACCGTGTCGATACCAGGGGCCACGCCGAACGTGTCCGCTCCGGCGCCGCCGGTGGCGGAATCGTTGCCCTGGCCGAGCCACAACGTGTCGTTGCCAGCGCCGCCCTGCAGCGTGTCGTTGCCCGCATCGCCAATCAGCAGGTCGTTGCCGTCCGCGCCCACCAGCAGGTCGTCGCCCTGCCGCCCGTCGGCCTCGAAATCGGCGCCGTTGCCGGCATGGAACGTGTCGTTGGCGTCGGTCAGGCGGAACGCCCTCACACCAGTGATGGTGTCGGTGTCGCCAAACGTGTCGCGTGCCGTACCGGACGCGATGGTATCTCCGTCCGCCACGATGTCGCCGCCCGAGAAGTTGATGGCGACGCCAAGCTCGCCGTCCCCCGACCCCCAGGTGTGGCCGTCATAGTTGCCGTGGCTGTACTTTTCCTCGTCGTAGTCGATCACCGTCGCGGTGTTCGTCCCGGTCGTATCGGTGAAAATGTCGTTGCCGGCCCCACCAACGAAGCTGAAGGCGGTGAACGGCGTCTCGCTGCGGTCGCCGAACACCCATTCGGCACTGGCGGTCGGGTTGTAGCCGCCGTTGACGAACGTATCCGCGCCCGACGTGCCGACCACGCGTTCGAGGTTCACGAAGCTGGAGTTGACGCTGAGGGCGAGCGGCTGGTTCAGCAAGTCGTCCCAGCCGTCGTGGAACACGCCGGAAATGGTGCCCGAGCCCGTCTCCATCATCGGGTCGCCGAACTCGTCGAGGCCACCTGTGTTGAGGATGACGTGGATATGGTCGGCGCTGTTCTCGCCCTTGAATCCAATCATGTCGTAGCCGTCGCCACCGTCGATGGTGTCGGCACCCGACGAGCCATTGATGTAGTCGAACTGGCCGCCCCTGGCGTCGATGAAGTCGTTGCCGGTGCCGCCACCCAGGTCGTTGTTGTAGTTGTCGCCGACCAGGGTGTCGTCGCCGTCGCCGCCCTCGAGCGAGCCGCTATTGCCGTCCTGCCCCGGGTCGTACGCGCCGGTCAGTTGCAGGAAGTCGTTGCCGCCCTCGCCGTTCAGCTCCGACCGGCCGGTGTCCGAGCCGATGATGATGTCGCGATGGTTCGTACCTCGGATGCGCTCGATGCTGTTGAGCTCGTCGGTATCACCAAACGCGTCGATCGCCGTGTGGGCCGCGACGTTGACCCCGTCGTCGCCGGGCTCGAGAAACACGTTATCCAGCGACTGGCTCGACAGGTTGACGATCACGCCATGCGTCGTCTCGCCGCCCGGAGCGTTATGCTCCTTCTCGTACTGGACGAAGTCCGAGCCATCGCCGCCGTTGAACGTGTCGGCGCCACCATTGCCGGTGAAGTCGTCGTTCTCCGCGCTGCCGTTGAACACGTCGGCATGGTTCGAGCCAACCACGATCTCGAAATTGATGAACGTGTCGGTACTGCTGTCCTCGAGTTTGTAGACCGTGCCGCTCTTGCTGTCGGTCTTGGTGACGACAATGCCGGCGGTCTGCTCCAGGTACTGGACGTTGTCGTACTCGTGGTCGCTCTCGCCACCGTCCATGTAGTTGTCGCCGCGGCCACCTTCCGCGAAGTCGTCGCCGTCGCCACCGATGATGGTGTCGTTGCCGGCGCCGCCCTGGAACTGGTTGTTGCCCGAGCCGCCAAACAGGTAGTCGTTGCCGTCGCGGCCGTCGAAGTCGCTGTTCTCCGGCCCGCCGATGATCACATCGGCGTACTGGGTGCCGCTGGCGTTCTGGATGTTGATCAGGCTGTCGGTGTCGCCATAGCTGTCGAACGCCTCGAAGGCCCCGAGCTCGCCCAGGGTGTGCCCGCCGATCACGATAGCGGCGGCGTCCGCATAGGCTGAACCGACCTGGCCCGACAGGTTGACGATCACGCCATGTTCGCCGCTGTCGTCGTTGCCCCAGTCCGTCTCGCCCTCGTACTGGACGCGGTTGTTTTCGCCCCCGTATTCGCCACCCACCATGGTGTCGTTGCCGCGGCCGCCCACGAAGAAGTCCGACTCGTGGTCGCCCACGCCACCGCCGACCATCGAGTCGTTGCCGTCGCCGCCCTGCAGCTGATCTTCGCCGCTTCCGCCGATCAGCGTGTCGTGGCCGCCATTGCCGCGCAGCTGGTTCTCGCCCGCGTTGCCGACGACGTAATCGTCGAACTCCGAAGCATCGACGTCCTCGATGTTGTGCAGCTCGTCGAGGCTGCCAAAGCTGTCGAGCGCAAACAGCGAGTCCACCGAATGTGTGGTGACGTCGCCATCGATCGACGCATTGATGGAACTGGCCGAGAGGTTGACGATCACCCCATGAGTCGCGGGAGTGTCGTTCTCCAGCCGATCGTCGCGGTAGGTGACTGTGTCTCGGTCTGCGCCGCCGTCGATGGTGTCCTCGCCCTGGCCGCCCCTCAGGTAGTCATCGCCGTCGCCACCGTTGACTTCGTCGTCCCCGTCACCGCCCTGCAGGTCGTCCTCGCCGCCACCGCCGTAGAGCGTATCGTTGCCCAGGCCGCCATTGAGGTTGTCGCGCCCGCTGCCGCCTTCGATCACGTCGTTGCCGCCCCGGCCCTGCACCCAGTTGCCGCCGTCCCCACCGACGAACTGGTCCGCCATGTCCGTGAGCTTGAAGGCGTGCACCCCCGCCAGGGTGTCGGTGTCGCCGTAGGTGTCGCGCGCAGTTCCGCCGGCAATGGTGTCGGTCACCTCGTCCGGATCGGCCTGGTTTTCATGCAGCAGGAGGGAGTTGACCGAGTTGTTCACCACCACGCCCGTCGCGTCACCGCTGTGCTGGCTCGCCTCCTCGCGGTAGTCGACAATGGCGACCCCACCGGTAACGGTGGAGTTGTCGATGAACGTGTCATCGCCCGCGCCGCCGGTAAGCTGAATGGCGAGGTGCCGGTTGTCGGTCTCGTCATCACCGTCGTTAAGGTGGAAGTCGTCGGAATACTCGGTTCCGCGACCTGTCGAGGCGATGGTGAACGTGTCTTCGCCGATCGAGCCGCGGATCGCCTCGATGCCCGAGAAGCCGGTGTTGACCGGGTTGAGCCCGTCCTGGCCCGTCACTGTGCCCGACCCGGCGCCGTCCACCGTGACCACGACGTGGTCGCCGCCGCCGATGCCCTCGAAGGCCAGCATGTCGTGCCCGGCACCGCCATCGACGGTGTCGCTGCCGCCCGAACCTCCGACGAAATAGTCGTTGCCGCCGCCGCCGATCACCACGTCGCTGCCGCGGTCGCCGCGCAGCCAGTCGTCGTTGTAGCCGCCGACCAGCCAGTCGTCTTGTGTGGTGCCGCGGACCCGCTCGATTCCTATGAGCTCGTCCGTATCTCCGTAGCTGTCCAGTGCCCGGTGTGCCGCGACCTCGACGGTGCCGTGTCCCGTGGCAGTGCCGGTGACGGGGCCATCCGACAGGTTCACGATCACGCCGTAGGTGCCGGGCGGGGAGAGTTCGCTCTCGTTCTGGTAGCTGATGTAGTCGCGGTCACCCCCGCCATCGATCATGTCGTCGCCGGAACCGCCGGTGAACGAATCGTTGCCCGCCCCACCTACCAGGCTGTCATTGCCCGCGCCGCCCGAGATCTCGTCGTTGCCGCCGCCGGCCTCGATCGTATCGTCGCCCTCGCCGCCCTCCAGAAGGTCGCCGGCGTTGCCGCTCTGGATCAGATCGTTGCCCGCCTTGCCGTCCACCAGGTAACCGTCGTCGCCGCCCACGAACAGGTCATTTTGGTTGGTGAGGATGAAGCCGCGGACCCCCTCGAACGTGTCGACCTCGCCATAGGGGTCGAGACCCTGTCCGGTCAGCAGGGTAATGTCGGGATCGCCATTCTCGTAGTGCAGCGTGATCGAGTGACCGCTGATGTTGATCGACACCCCGCCGCCGGTATTGTCGATCAGCTGTTCGATGTCGTAGCGCATCAGGATCACGCCGACGCCCGACTGGTCGATGAAATGGTCCGACCCGTGCCCGCCGGTCATGTCTATGGCGAAATACGCGCCATTGAGGCTGCTCGAGAACGCGGTGCCGCGTCCGGTCGCGGTAACCGTGAAGCTGTCGTCGGTAGCGGTACCGCGCAGCGCCTCGATGCCGTCAAACGTGGTGTCGACGGCCAGCCCGTCCACCACTCCCACCAGATAGCCCGAGCCGACGCCGTCGACGGTGATGAACACGTAGTCGGTCAGGCCGCCGCCGTCGAAAGACAGCTCGTCCCAGCCATCGCCGCCGTGGACCGTGTCGTTGCCCGAGCCCGGGCGCAGGAAGTCCTGGCCCTCATTGCCCCAGATTTCGTCATCGCCCGCGCCGCCGTCGATCGTGTCGGCGCCCGGGCCGCCGAACATGGTGTCGTCGCCGCCATTGCCGATCAGCGTGTCGTTGTACGCCGAGTTGGGCATGAACTCGCCGTCTCCCGAGCCGATCACCGTGGCCGCCTCGGTCTGCACCCACTGCGCCACGGCGATGTCCATGTCCTGCGGCGTCGAACCGGGGGCGCGGATCACATCGAGCGCGTTGTTGTAGTCCTCGAAACTCGGCTCGTTGCCGGCCCCGTACCCGCTCAGCGTCACCACCGTCACGTCATCGACGATCAGCGAGCCGCCACTGAAGCTGCCGGAGGTGAGCAGGCTGTTCACGCCGTAGGTGAAGCCGGTGCCGGTGAAGACGATCTTCACCTCGCGCCCGCCGCCGTCGTCCGCCAGCACCAGCGTGAAGCCGGTGCCGCTCGCGTTCGCCACCGTTCCCGCGCCCAGCGCCTGGGCCATCAGCTGCTGCCAGTCATAGGTCGGCAACCCGTGCGAGAATGTGAACGTCGACATCGATTTTCCCTCCAGCAGGCCGGGCGCTCACCGCAATGGCGACTCCGGCTGCCTGATAATACTTGTCACCACAAGGACATATCCGCGACCGGTGGGCTGCGGCGTGACCCATTAAGACGGGTATCTGTGCACGGCGGCGCAAGTCCCGACATTAACAGAAAATCAGGAATGGTTTCTTGGTGCAAGTCGTACCACGACTCAGAAGATCAATTGTTTGCGCTGTGTCCCATCAGCACTACTTCAGTGATTTCAAGGCAAGACAGTCAATCGAAACGATGCGACCATATCGACTCGCCAGGCACGTAGATGGCGTGACGAGGGCGCCGTCGTGTTAATCGATCGACTTGGAAAATATCGCTTGCCAACCAATGGTATAGCGCCGGGTCGGTGCCGGCGCGCTTCAGCGCCCGGCGAGCCGCTGGATCAGGCTCATCCATCCCGACACGCTGACGCCGGCCCGGTCGTACCGCGTCTCCACCGTCTGGCGTGCGGCAAGGCGCAACTGGTCGAACGTCCGTGGCGACCGGCAGGCCTCGATCAGCGTCTGCGACAGGCCGCCATGGTCGAAGAAGTCGAGCAGCAGCCCGTTCTCACCCGCCGTGATGGCATCGCGAACCGGCGCCGTGGCCGACCCGATCACCAGGCACTCGCACGCCATCGCCTCGAGCAGCGACCAGCTCATCACGAAGGGGTAGGTGAAATAGACATGCGCCCACGAGAGCGACAGCGCATTGATGAAGCTCTCGTAGGGAACCCGGCCCGCGAAATGGATGCGGGAAAGGTCGACCTTGTCGCGTATCTCGTCGAGGATGACCTCGGCCCATGTCCGGCCACCGGGCGCCGCCGCCCCGTATCCGGCGCGCGCGGCCTCCCCGATGATGATGACGTCGGCGTCGGGAACCGCCTCGAGCAGGCGGGGCAGGCTGCGCATGAAGATGTGGTAGCCGCGCAGCGGCTCCAGTTTGCGCGAGACGAAAGTGATGATTGGCCGCGACCCATCGAGCACCCGCCCGTCGGCCGTAACCCACCGGGCCTCTGGGTTCTTCCGCGTGCGCGCCGTGTCCACACCTTCGTGCAGTATCTCCGTCCGCTGGCGAAACACGTCCGGCAGCCGGCTGGCCTGGAACGGCGTCGGTGCGACGATCGCGTCGGCCTCCGAGAGCGCCAGGGCGAGGCCGATATTCTTGGCGTGCAGTTCCATCGGCGCCGAAGCGGGACCGAACTCCGGGTCGAACCCGACATCCCCGTCGGCCGTGCGGTAGTAATACTCCGCGTAGATGATCTGCCGCGCCTTGGGGAAGATTTCGCGCAGGTAGATCGTCTCGCCCCAGCCCGGATGGCCGACGATCACGTCCGGCTCGAACCCCTGGTGCCTGAGGCGGAGGGCGGCATCGGCCGCGGCCTGGGCGCGGATCAGGTCCGCTTCGGCGCGGATCGCATCCTTGAGGATCGACGGGCTGCTCGAGCGCCCGGCGCTCCACTTTTCCATCGGCATCCCCGGCATCGGCCGCCCCGTCGGCGAGGCGATGGCCGCGCACCGATAACCGCGCGCCATGGCCGCTTCGGCGACAAAGCCGAACTGGGCCGGGAAGTTGTTGTGCGCGAATAGGATGTTGATCATGACCAGCGCACTATAGGGGCGCCGCAGCGGGAATGGAGTCTGTATTGCTGTGAAATCTCACAAGGCGCATCGGGTAGCGGGATGTCGGCCCGGCTTTGGCCACAAAGCTCGGCAACTTGCGGATCGAACGAGGGGAAAGTGACTTGAGCCAGCGTGTCCGCACCGCCGTCTTTCCAGTTGCCGGGCTTGGCACCCGGTTCCTGCCGGCCACCAAGGCGATGCCCAAGGAGATGCTGACGGTGGTCGATCGTCCGCTGATCCAGTACGCGGTCGATGAGGCGCGGGAAGCCGGCATCGAGCACTTCGTCTTC
>Ga0123337_10002717_pt1 | contig 19816 bp, 18 predicted proteins | sample frozenSSSSmetaG_FD_89792 | JGI IMG/M metagenome (GOLD analysis project Ga0123337, IMG submission 89792) | Glacier valley bacterial and archeal communities from Borup Fiord, Nunavut, Canada, to study Microbial Dark Matter (Phase II) -... | ecosystem: Environmental > Aquatic > Freshwater > Ice >... | reverse complement strand
GCGGTGGCCTGCTTGCCGCAGCGGAGGGCGACGTCGTTCCATTTGTCGGAGAACGCGCCGTTCATGCAGTTGAGAACCTTCTTGTGGCAGACGTTGCGCAGAGCGCCTTCCATCACGCCCCAAGCGCTGCTGGTAGAGATATACACCGGATCCTTGGTGTAAAAGAGCGCCTGCAAGTCCGGCTGAACGGACTGGTAGAGCGCCACAAAGTCGGTGCTGCGGTGGCCGATCATGGGCTGAGCCATGGCGCGCAGGGTCTTGTCGGAGACGGCGATTGGACCGGGGATGAACAGTTTGTAGCTCATGGGCGTTGGTGTTCTAGCATCGCTCGCTTACCGGCGGTAATCAGTGGCTCGTGGAGGATTGAGTTGCGTGACCCGGCTTGCGGCGTAGTAGAACTTTCTACCAAGCTTCACCGCCGTCGCACCGTCAACTCCCTAATCCGCATCCATGTCGTCCTGGCTTAAGCGCCAAATCAACAGCTTCGAACAATACACGATCGACGTGATTTTCGGGCGGCGCGAGGACGTGCGGGCCACGCTGTTCGCGGCGTTTCTCCAATCGCTTTCGGTAGCGTTCAACGGCATCGCCCAGGCGCGCTTGTGGCTCTACCGCAAACGCATCCTGCACGACCAGCCGCTCGGCTGCCTCGTGGTCGTGGTGGGCAACCTCACCGTGGGCGGCACCGGCAAAACCCCGGTCGTGGAAAAGTTCGCCCGCGCTCTCCGTGACCGCGGACGCAAGGTCGCCATCCTGTCGCGCGGCTATAAAAGCAAGGCCCCGCCGATGTGGAAAAAGTGGTGGTATTGGCTCTCGCACACTTCCGAGCCGCCGCCCCGCATCGTGAGCGACGGGAAAAGCGTGCTGCTCGATTCCGAACAGGCGGGCGACGAGCCCTACATGCTCGCGCGCAATCTTCCCGGCGTGATCGTGCTCGTGGACAAAAACCGCGTGAAGGCCGGCACGTATGCCGTCAAAAAATTCGGGTGCGACACACTCATCTTAGACGACGGTTTCCAGTATCTGCCGCTCAAGGGCCGGCTCAATCTGCTACTCGTGGACAAGACGAATCCCTTCGGGAACGGCCACCTCCTGCCGCGCGGGATTCTGCGCGAGCCGATCAAGCATCTTGAGCGCGCCAGCTACGTCTTCCTGACCAAGTCCAACGGTCAGCGTGACTCCGAACTCGAAGACCTCATCCATCAACACAACCCCGGTGTGGACATCATCGAGTGCGCGCACCGTCCGCAGTATCTGCAGCGCTTCGGCTCCGACGAACGTCAGCCGCTGGAGTTTCTAAAGGGCAAGAAGGTGGGCGCATTCAGCGGCATCGCCGTGCCAGAGAGTTTCGAGAAATTTCTGCGCGATCTGGGCGGGCACATTCTGTTCACGCGGCGTTTTCTCGACCACTACCGCTTCGCCTACGAGGACTTCGTGGAGATATTTAGCGCGGCGCTGGAAACAAAAGCGGAATTCATCGTTACCACCGAAAAAGACGCCGTGCGCCTGCCTGACGGACTGCCGTGTCCCGTGCCGGTTTACTACCTGCGTCTGGAGATCGACATCATCCGCGGCGCGGCGGACTTTGACGAGGCGGTTGACCGTATTTGTTTTCCCGAAACCGCGATGCGCATCAGCTGAATTTTCATCACAACATGATCATTGATTCCCGTTACAACAAACTGGCCGATGGCCTCACTGGCTTTTCTTGCGACCTGCAAAAGGGCGAACGCGTCCTCATCGACGCCTTTGACGTGCCGGAGGCGATGGTCATCGCGCTTATTCGCTCGGTTCGTGCGCGCGGAGCCCATCCTTATGTGAACATCCACCGGGCCCGCGTCACCCGCGAGCTCATGCTTGGCGCCGAGGAAGCCCAGTATGCCCCGCACGCCGACGTGGAGTTGAAACGCATGGAGAAAATGGACGCCTACATCGCGTTGCGCGGTTCGGATAACATCTTCGAAAATTCCGATATTCCCTCTTCGCGGGTGCAACTTATCTCCCGGCTCATGAAACCGGTGCTCGATCATCGCATCAACAAGACCAAGTGGGTCGTGCTTCGCTGGCCGACCTCCGCCATGGCTCAGCAGGCGGCGCTGAGCACCGAGGCGTTCGAGGATTTTTATTTCAAGGTCTGCACACTTGATTACGCCCGCCTGATTCCGGGCATGAAGGCGCTGAAGGCCCTCATGGACAAGACGGACCAGGTTCACCTCAAAGGTCCGGGGACCGACCTGCGTTTTTCCATCAAGGGCATCGGCGCGTGCGAGTGCGGCGGCCAGCGTAACATTCCCGACGGCGAGGTGTTTTCCTGTCCGGTCAAGGATTCCGTCGAAGGGGTTGTGCAATACAACGCGCCCACGGTCTATCTCGGCACGTCGTTCGACAATATCCGCCTTGTTTTCAAGAAGGGGAAGATCGTCGAGGCCACCGCCAACAACACGAAACGGCTCAATGAAATTTTGGACAGCGATCCGGGCGCGCGCTACATCGGTGAATTCGCCATCGGTTTTAATCCGCACATCCTCGAGCCGATGCGCGACATTCTTTTCGACGAGAAGATCGCGGGTAGTTTCCACTTCACGCCGGGCCAGGCTTACGAGGGCTACGGCAACGGCAATAAGTCGCAGGTTCACTGGGACATGGTGAACATCCAGCGTCCGGAGTGGGGCGGCGGCGAAATCTGGTTCGACGGGAAGCTTATCCGCAAGGACGGCATCTTTGTCCCGAAAGCGCTGCACAAGCTGAACCCTGAGTATCTGCTCGGGAAGAAAGCGTGATGTTTTTATCGCGGAAGCGCGGAATAGCGGAAGCACTGAAAATACTTAAGATGTATCGCATTTTGAACTCTGCGTTTCCGTCCTTCAGCGCTTCGGCGATAAAATGACCGACCGGGATTACATTCAGGCGCTGCCGAAAACCGAGACGCACCTGCATATCGAGGGCGCGCTGCCTTACGAATTGCTGCACGCGTGGAAGCCGGAAACCTATCTGCTGAATCCTGCGTTTCACGCGGAGGATTTCCGGCATGAGAGCTTTCCGAAGTTCGACGAGATTTTGCTCGGACATGCGTTGCCTTGGTTCACGTCCGCGGAGCGTTATCACGAGGCGGCCAAGGCCATATTCTCCAAGCATCTCGCGCAGAACGTGCGCTACGTGGAGACCAGTTTTCATCTGCCAGTCGCAGGGTTTATCCACACGCCCGCCCGCGAGATCATCTCGGCGATTCGTGCGGCGGTGCCGAGTGGGTTGGAGGTGAGGATTTTTGCGGGGATCTTGCGCACCGATTACGCCGGTCCGATGCAGGCGGTGATCGATGACTTGGGAAACTGGGACGAACTCGCGGGGGTGGATCTGCACGGCTTCGAGCCGGTGCCGACCGAGCCGTGGACGGCCAAGGTCTGGGCGCGCCTGCGGACCGCGGGAAAAATCACCAAGGCCCACGCGGGCGAGTTCGACGGCGCGCATCGCGTGCGCGAGGCCATCGAGCAGCTCGGGGTCACTCGCGTGCAGCATGGTGTGCGTGCGTGCGAAGATCCGGCGGTGGTCGCACTGGCGGCGTCGCGCGGGGTGACCTTTGACGTGTGTCCGATCAGCAACGTGAAGCTCAAGGTGGTGCCATCGATGGCCGATCATCCCTTGCGTGCTCTGATGCAGGCGGGGGTGCGTTGCACGATCAGCACGGACGATCCGCTGGTGTTCGCCAATACGGTGAACGACGAATACCTCGCGCTCGCCAACGACGCGGGGTTTTCACGGGCCGAACTCGCCCGCCTGGCCGTCAACGGCTGGGAGGTTGCCGACGTGCCTGCTGCTACCCGCGTGCGCATGATTGACGAGATTGATCGCCTTGCCCGCGAAAGCCGCTGAAGGTCGGGCGCTATCATGGTCAACACCTACACCGTTCCCGAAGGCATTCGACGCGCGCGCGCCGACAAAGTGTTGGCGGCAGCCTTCCCCGAGCACAGCCGGGTGGCGTTTCAGCGGTCGCTGGATGCCGGGCTGGTAAGCCGCGGGGAAAAAGTCCTGGATCGCAGTGCCGAGGTGAATGCGGGCGAGGTCATCACGTTTTCGTTTCCAGAGGTCGTGGCGGCTGAGCTCAGGGCGGTGGACATTCCGCTCGACGTGATTTTTGAGGACAAGCACCTCCTCGTGATCAACAAGGCGGCCGGCATGGTTGTTCATCCCGGAGCGGGCACCGCCGAAGACACGCTGGTGCATGCGTTGCTTTCGCACTGCAAAGGCAGCCTGAGCGGCATCGGCGGGGTGGAGCGTCCTGGTATCGTGCATCGTTTGGATCGTGAAACGTCCGGCGTGATGATCGTTGCCAAGACCGACGCGGCGCATCGTGGACTGGCCGAACAATTTGCCGCGCGCACGTCGCACAAGGAATACCTCGCGCTGGTGGACGGCGTGCCCGGACTCATGAGCGGCAGCATGCGAAAGCCCATCGGGCGCAATCCGACGCAGCGCCATAAAATGGCCATCGTCGAGGGACCGGGCGGACGCGATGCGCACACGGATTGGGAGCGCGTTGAGGTGTTTGGCGGCGATCTCGCGTCGCTCATACGTTGCACGATCCACACGGGGCGCACGCACCAGATTCGCGTTCATATCAAGGCGCTCGGGCACATCCTGCTGGGCGACGTTGTTTATGGATGGAAAGACAGTCCGCGCCTGCCGATCCAGCCCACGCGGGTGATGTTGCACGCGGAGCATCTGGTGCTCACGCATCCGATCACGGGCAAGCCGCTCGATTTGCACGCGCCGTTGCCGAAAGATTTTGAGAAGCTACTGAAGGCGCTGCGCAAGGAAGTGAAGCTGGCGGCGACGTCGATCAAACGCGGCCTGCGCAGTCCTTCGAACACGCGTGGCGATGGCGTGGTTGCCAAGGCGGCCAAGGCCAAGCCCGTCAAGAAGAGGATGTCCCGCAAAGGGAAAGCGTAAGCTTTCTGCCCCGGAAACGGCTCAGCTTGTCGCGTCCGCGGCGAGTCCCCAGCGGAGATTGTAGAGCGAGTGGTGGAACGTCTCGATGTGGCCGGCCTCGGCGATGGTGATCATCGTGACCAGTGCGGCGGGGAAAACATCGGCTCGGCCGGCGGGCAGCCCGGGAAACTGGAGACGTTGTTCAAGCGTCAGCGGAGCTAGTTTTTCGAGCAATGCTCGCAACTCGGTCACGTTGATCACGGGGGAAGTGGCGGTGAGGGTCCGGCCATCTTGCGCGCCACGAATCAGTCGCACGGCCGTCATGCTGCCACCGGCGAAGACTGCCTGGCCTTGCGGAAGATCGAAGCGAAAGCCGCTTCGCGCGAGTTCATCACGGGTGTGCGCGGCGATGGTATCACGGGCGTCGGCGGGAAACGGTGCGGCAGGATCAGAGACAAAGCGCTCGGTGAGGCGGAAGCAGCCGAGGCGGAGGCTCAGGCCCTGGGCGATGGCGCGGTTTTTAAAGGTCAGGCATTCGAGACTGCCGCCACCCAGATCGAAGACGTGAAAATCGTGAAACGTGGTGAGCGCAGGGTCGCAGGTGAGTCCGCGGCCGATGAAATTGGCCTCCTCGTCGCCGGTGAGGATGCGGATGGCGTGACCGGTGGCGGCGAGCACGCGCTGGCGGAATTCGGCGCCGTTGAGCGCGTCGCGCACGGCGCTGGTGGCGACGAGGACGGTCTTGGCGGGCTGGAAGGGTGCGGCGTCGGCAAGCAGTGACTCGATGGCGGCGAGACCGCGAGCCATTCCGTCCTCGGTGAGTCGGGGTTCGGCCTTGCTGATGCCGGCGCTGATACGTGCGTCGATGGTGCGGCCTTTGAGTGAGACGAGGTTTCCAGAAAGCTCGCGGCGGGCAACGAGCACCTTGATCGAGTTGGAGCCGATATCGATGACGGCGACGGCAGGGGCGCTCATAACGTAAAATCTGCGGGGGCTATCAGGACGACGAATTCGCCTTTGAGGCTGCCTTTTAGGAGGCGGTCGCGGACATCGGCGGCGCGGCCGATGAGGAAGGTTTCGTGGAGCTTGGTGACTTCCTTGGCGATGCAGACCACGCGGTCGGGGCCGAGGGTGGCGACGATCTCGTCGGCGAACTTGTCGATGCGGTGGCAGCTTTCGTAGAGCGCGAGGGTGAAATCGAAGTCGCGGTATTTTTCGAGGAAGGCGGTGCGGGCGGCGGTTTTGGCAACGAGGAAGCCGGCGAAGAGAAAGCCGTTGGTGGGGAGTCCGCTGGCGCTGAGGACGGCGGCGACGGCGCAGGCGCCAGGCACGGGGACGACGGGGAGGCCGCGACGGCGACAGGCGCGGACGATGCGGAAGCCGGGGTCGCTGATGGCGGGTGTACCGGCGTCGGATACGACCGCGACGGATTTTCCCGCGGCGATCTGGTCGGCGAGGCGTTCGGCGACTTCGATTTCGTTATGATCGTGGTAGGCGACGAGATCGCGGCGCAGGCCGTAGCGGGTGAGCATGCCGCCGGTTGTTCGCGTATCTTCGCAGGCGATCAGGTCAACGGCCCCGAGGATGGCCCGCGCACGCTCGGTGAGGTCGGCAAGGTTGCCGATGGGGGTGGCCACGACGTAGAGATGGCCGGGCTGCGGCGTGAGCGAGTTGTTGACGGGGGCGTCGGCCATGGGGCGATGTCAGCTGATTGCTGACGGCGGGCAAGCCCGCTCCCCAAGCGGGCACAAAAAAACCGGCCGTTTGAAGGCCGGTTTTGAAGAGGTTTAGTAACCGTTGTTGCCGCTGCCGGGGCTGCCCATGCCGCCCATGCCGGGAATGCCGCCTTCCCATTGGGCCGGACGGCTCCAAGGGATGCTGCTGTCCTCGGGGGTCTTGGCGGCGCAACCTGAAGTGAACAAGGAGACGCCAAAGCCCGCGAGGGCGAGACCCACCAGAATGAGCTTTTTGCGAAGCGGCATAAATTACGGTGCGACCACCAAGGTGGCGACGTCGCCTTTGCCGAGGCTGCCATGAAGGGAGTCGGTGATGACTTGGGCGATGGAGTAGGCGTCATCGACGCTGCTGACCTGGGCGGTGGCGACGGTGGTGGTGCCGCGGGTGATGTTGAACTTCTGGTTAACCTGCACGCCCTTGGCGGCGCCGAGGTTGATGACGACGAAGCCGTTTTGCGCACCGATGCTCACGACCTGGCCGCTCAGGCCGACGGCAGGGGCGACAGGGACTGGCTTGGTGGTGGTGGTGCCGTCGGCGTTGGTGACGACGACCGCGGCAGGCTTGCCGGCTTCCAAATCGGCTACCTTGGTCTGCAGGGTTTCGATGGTCTTCTTGTAATTGTCGATTTCCTCGGGGGAAACGGCGGCGAGCTTGGCGGCGGCGAGGTCGCGCTTAAGGCCGGAGATTTCGTCGTTGAGGGCCTTGGCGGCGTCGTCCTTGGCGGTGACCTGGTTGGTCAACTGATCGACGTTGCGGGCGAGTTCCACGTTGCGGTTGTCTGCCGAGGTGAGCTTGGACTTGGCGTCACCGAGGTCGCTGTCGAGCGAGGCGAGGCGCTTTTGAAGGCCGTCGATCTGGGAGGTGGCGTCGGTCACCTTGGCTTGTTCGGCGGTGGTGCGTCCTTTTTCTTGGACGATCTGCTGCTCCAGCTTGGTCTTGGTGTCACCAATTTGGAAATAGAAGAACGTGGAGGCGGCCGAGCCAAGAAGCGCGATCACGCACAAAACGAGGGTAAGGGATTTCATAAGGGGAAGTTCTACCAAGTCTCACCAGCGCGAACCGCGTTGAAAAGGGAAAAGTTTCCCAAAAACGGATTCAGTCCGGTTCCGTCGACAGGCATTGGCGGAACCGGACAGCGCGATTACGAGGTGTAAACCGACTCGAACCAAGGGGTTTTCGCGGTTTTTTTGACCCCGCTGTTGGCGGCGAGGTGTTCGAGAACCTTGAATACCAGTTCGGCTTTTTCCGGTGAGCCGATGGCGGTGGCCAGTGATTCGGCGGTGAAGGATTGTCCGGCGGAGGCCTGGAGTTTGGCGGTGATCTGGAGCTTGAGTGCGATCACGCCCGAGGCGGCTTTCTTGCCGGCTTCGACGCCGGGCTGGTGATAGGCGTTGATGCCGACGAGCGAGGCGTAGAAGCCGACCACGCGTTCGTAGAGGGCGATCAACATGCCGAGGGTGCGCGGTGAGACGTCGTTGACGGTGATCGAGACGGACGAGCGGTTGCTCTCGGAGAGAGCGTCGCGTGTGCCGAGGTAAAAACCTTGGAGGTAGTCGCCCGTGGTGACGCCGGGATCGACGTCGAAGGAAGTGCCGGCGCGGTCCTTGAGAACCTCGATGAAGGTGACAAAGAAGTTGTTCACGCCGTCGCGAAGTTGCTGCACGTAGGCGTGCTGGTCGGTCGAGCCCTTGTTGCCGTAAACGGCGATGCCTTGGTTGACGACCTTGCCCTGAAGATCGAGCTCCTTGCCGAGCGACTCCATGACGAGCTGCTGGAGGTAGCGGGAGAAGAGGAGGAGTCGATCCTTGTAGGGGAGGACGACCATGTCCTTCGCGCCTTTGCCGTCGGTGGCGTAGTGCCACATGAGGGCGAGGAGGGCGGCGGGGTTTTCGGAGGTCTTGGTCGAGCGGGTGACGACGTCGATGGCGGCGGCGCCGTCGAGCATGGCCTGGATGTCGATTCCTTGGAGGGCGGCGGGGAGGAGGCCGACGGCGGAGAGTTCGGAGGTGCGTCCGCCGACCCAGTCCCACATGGGGAAACGGGCGAGCCACTTTTGGTCGATGGCGGTTTTCTCCAGCTTGGAGCCGGCGCCGGTGACGGCGACGTAGTGCTTGGTGAAGTCGAGGCCGGCGGCCTTGAAGGCGGCGGCGGCTTCGAGCTGGCCGTTGCGGGTCTCGGCGGTGCCGCCGGACTTGGAGATGACGACGACGAGAGTTTGAGGGAGTTTGCCCGCGAGGGTGGCGAGGACGTAGTCGATGCCGTCGGGATCGGTGTTGTCGAAGAAGGAGACGGCGAGCTTGTCGGAGGCGGGTTGGCCGAGGGCGTGGTTGACGAACTGCGGGCCGAGGGCGGAGCCGCCGATGCCGATCACGAGGAGATGGGTGAACTTCTTGCCGGGCGCGGGGGCGATGGCGCCGGCGTGGACGTTGGCGGCGAAGGTCTTGATCGCGGCGAGGGTGTCGGCGATTTCCGCAGTGAGGGCGGGCGTGGGAGCGAGCTGCGGGGCGCGGAGCCAGTAGTGGCCGACCATGCGGTTCTCGTCGGGGTTGGAGATGGCGCCTTTTTCGAGGGCGGCCATGTCGGCGTAGGCCTTCTGGATGGCGGCTTCTTTGCCGGCGAGGAAATCGTCAGGAAAGGGGATGCGGCTGATGTCGAGCGCGAGGCCGAGCCCGGAGTTTTGGTAGTAGTATTTCTTGAAGCGTGACCAGGAGGACATGGTAGAGGCGGCCAGTTGAGACTTTTGCAGGCTCAAACGGGAGCAAAAAATGCAGCCGGAACATGAAGCTTATGCCTCAGCCCGATGAAAATGATGCTTACAAGAAGGGCTTCTGCCTGACATCACGCTTTCGAGGCGGACGTCGCGACCTCAGCGCCAGCTGTAGCCGAGGCCGCCCAGGAAAATATCGGAGTCGCGGTTGTAGCTGCTGGTCACGCGGTCGAAAACAAAACGCCCGACCCAGTGTTCCGATATCCGCACGGCAAACGTGAGCGACACCAGCGGCGCGACTGCGGCCGGGTTGTTGTCGCTGCCTGGAGGGGGATTGTTGCGATCAATATAAACATACGGGCCGACTCCCACGCCGACCGAAAAGCGATCGTCTCCAAATGAGTTTACCGCCCATATCTGCGCGGCCACGCCGTTGCGCCGGATGATTTTCGGGTCGCCCTCGTAGATCCCGGTGACCGTGCCGTCGATGTGAGGGATGATGCCCTGACGATACTCGAGCGCAGCGGCGAACGCCTTTTCGCTGAGGAACGTGTTGACCACGCTTTGGCCTCCGAAAACGGTGATCTGCGGTGCGGTCACATAGTCGTCGGGTTTGGCCGGATCTTTAGACGGTTCGCTGCCGCGTGGTCGCCGGTTGGGGCCAAGCCAGACGCCCACGCCCACCGAGGCGGTCATCGAGTCGAAGTCGTTGGACGGGGCGATATAGTTTACCATTATTCGGTAGAAGACGCGGTCTGTGAAATAGCCCGTGGCCGAAAAGCTGAAGATGGGGGCGGCGCCGTGGAGATTCTGGCTGCCGGACGGGGACTGCGCGGTGTCGTAGTAATAATAGGCGCCGGCGCCGAACGAAAGCGCGATGCGATCGTTCCAGAAGGGTAGATTTCCCCACAATTCCCACGCAGTGCCGTCGCGGTGATGATCGGTCACATGGCCCTCGTTGATGTAGGCGACCGACCCCGCGAAATAGCGGTAGAAATCCTGCCGGTAATCAACCTGCCAGTTGTAGCTGGTTTCTTCGAAATTCGAGGTGGCCATGGAGCCGGCGAGCAACGTGAGTTCCTGTGCGCGTCCTTGAGGGCTGGCGAGCAGCCAGATCATGAGCGTCAACAGCAGGGGGAAAACTATCCGTCCGTGCTGAGGGGGGGGTGGACGAGCGTTGATGGCGGAGCTTTTCATGATGAGAATGAGGAAACGGCAAAGGGCGGTTGGCTTGTTCCGAGAAGGGTATTTGCAGCCTATCTGTTGAAAACGGTCCCAACCATGGGGTATTGATCGTATAATCGGACGGACTCGAAAACGGACCAAAGGTTCGCGAGGTTTTCATGACCTTGCCCGCAGGCACCCTTGGCTTGCCATGTTAGGATCAATGATCCGAGCATGCAGCCTGCCTTATGGAGACTCCCGCATACTTCGAAAGAGGTGAGCACTACGCGTGTTTTCGTCCGGTCGCGCACGTTTCTCTCAAGGAGGGAGTGGATATGATCAGTGCGGCCATCGCCTACTGCGGAGATGAGGAAATCCAGCGTCTTCTGGTGAACAATCGCGGGGCTGACGGGCTATAAGCTCCCTGAGACGATGGACAGGTATAGCATGGGTGCGCAGTTCGCGGCGTCGGCGAAATTTGGGTTGAAGGTCGTGCTCGTGGCGCCGCCCGAAGTGATAGACCCCAATCGTTTTGGCGTGACCGTCGCGAGAAATCGCGGACTGGACAGCAATGTTTTCAGTTCCGAGGCAGAGGCGATTGCGTGGCTGCTGGCGCAATGAACGAACGGTCCGGCGAACAGGGGCAGCGATTAGACAGGGGCAGGCTTGGGTGAAGGGTTCAACCAGTCGGAGAACTCTGCGTCGGTTGCGAGTGTGACGCCGAATTGGTAGTCACGGTCGAGGAGCTGGGCGTAGCTGAGTTCGGCGAAGCGGCGGCAGTGGAGGAGGACTTTCGCACGCTGGCCGGGGGCGCGCACGAGGCGGCCGAGGGCTTGGTTTACCTTTTGCATGCCGGGGATCTGGTAGACGCGGCGGAAGGCTTCTTCACGGGTGAGTCGGGGCAGGGCGGCGAGGCGGGCCTTTTGCACGGCGTTGACCTCGGGCAGGGCGGGGCCGACGACCATTGCGTGGCTGATGCGTCCGCCGAGCACGTCGATGCCTTCGGCGAAACTGCTGCCGAGCACGAGGAAGAGGGCGTCGGAGAGGGCGAGCGATTCATCAACCCAGGATGATTGCGCGGCGAGGTCGCCCTGGCGGGGTTGGATCGCGGCGCGAACGGACGGATGGCCGGCGCGGAGGGCGCGTTCGACGGATTCGGCGTAAGCGTAACTCGGGAAAAACACGGCGATCGGGCCATGCGCGGCGGCGTGAAGGGCGGCGATGGTGGCGGCGGTGGCGGCGTAGTAGCGCGGGCGTTGCTGGTAGGTGGTGTCGACGCGGATGTCGTAGGCGATGTCGTAGGCGGCGTCGCGCCAGGGGGTGTGCGCCGTTACGGCGCAGAGACCGGAGAGCGGAGACCGGAAACCGGAAAGTTCGGAAACACCGGCGATGCAAGTGTCCGGTGTCTTTCCGGTTTCCGCTTTCCGGTTTCCGGTTTCGACAAGGCCGCAGGCGGAGGCGAAGGCTTCGGTGGGGCCGGGGGTGGCGGTGGCGAAGACCACGCCGCCAAAGGGTCTTAGGGATTCGCCGATGGCGGAGGCGGCATCTAGACAGGTGCCGCGTAACTCGCCCGCGCGAGGGGACCAGAGGAGTTTTTTGAAAGAGGCGTCGGCGAGCCAGGCGTTGAAGACGGGGATGCGCCAGAGTTGTTCGGAGAGATGGGGGCCGAGGGTGGCGAAATCGGGCGGGTGGAGCGCGAGTTGTTCGGAGACGGTGCGAAGGGTGTCGGCTAGGTCGTCTTCCTGTTCAAGACTGAGTGCGTCACAGACGGGGAGCGTGGCGAGAAAGGTGGTCCAGGATTCCCATGCGCGGAGGAGCGGGCGGGAGACGTGCAGGTGGTCTAGTTCGTTGAGGACGAGACGGGCGTCGTCAGCGAGGAGCGTGTGCGAATAGGCGTCGGCAACGCGGGAGGGGAGGTTGTGCGCTTCGTCGAGGACGAGCAGGGTTTCGGCGGGGTTGAAACCGGGTTGGTCGAAGAAGAGGCCGCGATTGGCGGGGGCGAAGACGTAGTTGTAGTCACCGACCCAGACGTCCTGGAAGGCGAGGGCGGTGCGGGTGATTTCGTAGGGGCAGATGAGTTCTTCGCGGCCGGCGGAGCGGAGGGTGTCGAGGTCGCGGGGGATGTTATCGAACAGGTAAAAGCGAGAAAGTCCGCTGCGCGCCCAGCGTTGGTCGAGGTCGCGCAGGTAAGCGCAGCTGTCGCGAATGCAATGGAAGGTGTGGTTGACGCAGTGTTCGCGTTTCGGGCGGACGGCCCAGGCGGCGACGGGAGTCGCAGGTTTTATTCCATCAGCAAGTTCGGAATGTTTGTCACGTATTACGTGACAAATGTCCGCGGAGGCCGAGGAGGGCGTAGGTGAGGTCATGGACTGGAGGGTGCGCATGACTTGGAGCTGGCCGGTGGATTTACTGGTGAGGTAGAGGAGGCGGGAGTAACGGCCGGCTTTCATTGCACCGAGGGCGCATTCCAGGAGGACGCCGGTTTTGCCGAAGCCGGTCGGGGCGGTGAAGAGGACTCGACTGTGTTGCGAGAGGGCGGCGGTGAGGTCGGTCTGCGTGGTTTCCTGGCCGACGCGGAGTTCGCTGAACGCGGGGTGGAAGGAGAGGGAGCGGAGGCGTTCGCGGGCGCGGTGGCGGAGGTTGAGGAACTCGGCGACGCGTTCGAGTTGGACGCGGAAAGGAGCTTCGTCGGCGGAGGTAAAGGCGATGGTCTGGATGAAACCGCTGCCGCCTTCGACGAATACGAGTTCGCCGCGGGTTTTTTCGGCGGGATTGGCTATGCGGCGGAGGGCGAGGTAGGTGGCGAGTTGTGCGAAATAGTCGGGGTGATCGGCGCGGAGTTCTTCTTCGTTCGCGGGGAGGGCACGGAGGGTGGTTTTGATTTCGCGGAGGACGGCGGGCGTCGTGGCGGTCGCGGGGAGGAGTTGGTCTATGCGGCCGGTGAGGGTGAGCGTCCAGCCGCCGTGGAAGACGCGGCCGGTGATGGGCACTTCAAAGGTGGCTGCGGGTGTCGAGGCTCCGGTGGTGGCGCGGAGTTGCTGATGCCAGAGGGTGCCGAGCTGGGCGCGCCAGAGACCTTGGGAGCCGTCGCCGGATTCACGCGGGCCGATGGTGAAGCCGGCGAATTCGCCGATGCTCAGGCTGGCGGTGCGTTGATCGAGATCGAAAATCACTGAGAATGGGACGGATAGGGCCTAGGGGACTTATGGGCTAGTCGAGGACGATTTCCGTGTGGCGGCGGAGGTAGTCTTCGAGGCGGAGGAGCAGGCGGGTGGCGTCGGTGGCGGAGGTGGTCTGGCTGGCGAGTGGCTGGTTGATGAGCGCGATCGCGAGAGGGCGGTCGTCGGCGGGGAGCGCGGGAAACCACTCTTGTTTCACGGGGTAGCCTTCGTCGCGGGCGAAGCAGTAGAGGCTTTTCAGATAAACGATCTCGGGTTGGCCGGAGGATGCGAAGGACGTGAAAGCGGTGTGCAGGAGCGCGTGGACGGCGGGGCGGCTTTCTTCGGGGACGGGGTTTCGGCTGACGAGTGTGGCGAAGGACGAGGCGCGCACGAGGGCTTCGTAGTTGCGACCGATGCCGCCATGGCGGGCGAGGAGGCGGGTTTCTTTGACGAACCAGGCGTCGCCTTGGGGAGCGCCTTCGAGGAGGAAGGTGACTTCGTCGAAGAGATCGAGGGTGACGTGCGACGCAGTGGGTTTTTGCGGGATGCGCTGGATGACGCGCAGGAGTCCGTGGCTAGAGGCGAAGACGGAGAAGGTCTGAAAGGCGTCGGCGGCGGGACGTTTCAGGAGAATGATGGCGTCGGTGGTGAGCGAGGGGCCAGACACGGATTTTTAACGCGGAGGACGCGGAGAGCGCGGAGCAGCACCGGAGCGAGAACGGGAAAGAGGTTTTAGGGTGAAGCTCGGGATGGCTTTGGCGGTGTGGAGGATTTTTAGGGCGCGGGATTCTGCGGCGCGCATGCGGCGTTTTTTGGCAGGGACGAGGTCGTCGTAGCCGGCGAGATGGAGCCAGCCGTGGACGACGTAGAGGGTGAGCTCCTCGTTGAATTTCTTGCCGTGGGTTTTGGCGAACGTGGCGGCGGTGTCGGCGGAGACGCAAACTTCGCCGGCGACGCCAAGGGCGGGCTGGCCCTCGAAGGTGATGACGTCGGTGGTGGTCGGGTCGTCGAGGAAATCGCCGTGGAGCTTGGCGAGGGCCTTGTCGGTCAGGAAGGCGAGCGAGAGTTCGCCGTCGGGGCAGCCGCCATCGAAGCGGTCGCGATGCGCGTCGAGCGTGTGGATGACTTTGGCGACGGATTTTTTGTCGAGGCGCAGGCGCGGGTGGGCGTTGCGAATGTCGATCGGGCGGAGGTCGGGCATGGAAAGGGAATCAAGCCTGCGCGGGCTTCTCGGTCTCCGCCGCGGTGGGATAGGCCACGCGGCCGTGGAGCATGTTGAGCAGGGTGAAGGTGAAGCTCGTCTTGATCTTGCCGAGTTCTTCGAGCGTGAGAGGGGCTTCGTCCATCTGGCCGTCTTCCATGCGGTCGCGGAAAATCTGGTCGATGAGTTCGCCGAGGTGCTGCGGGGTGACCTTGCGCATGGAGCGAGAGGCGGCCTCGACGCCGTCGGCGAGGTTGATGATGGCGCTTTCCTTGAACTGGGGCTTGGGGCCGTCGTAGCGGTAGGTGGTCTCGCTGACAGGTGCGGGCTCGAGGCCGGGGGCGAAGGGATCGCGCGATGAAAACGGGTTCAGGGTGGGGCGCGTGTCGGTGACGGCGCGGTGGTAAAAGTAGCGGATGAGGCTGGTGCCGTGGTGTTGCTGGATGACGTCGAGCACGGCGCGGGGGAGCTTGTGCTTGAGGGCGAGGTCCACGCCGTCTTTCACGTGACTTTTGATGATAAGCGCGGAGAGCGAAGGATTGTTGTCGTCGTGGGGGTTGACGCCGTCGCTTTGATTTTCGGCGAAATACTCGGGTTTGGCGGTCTTGCCGATGTCGTGGAAAAGGGCGCAGACGCGGGCGAGGAGCGGGTTGGCGCCGATGTCGGCGGCGGCGTTTTCGGAGAGCTGGGCAACGACGAGCGAATGATGGTAGGTGCCGGGCGCCTCCATCTGCATGAGGCGGAGAAGGGGGTGATTGTAGTCGGTGAGCTCGAGCAGCGTGATGTCGGTGGTGCGCTTGAAAAGGCTTTCGAGCACGGGGAGCAAACCGACCACGACAACGCCGGTGAGCAGGCCGGTGAGGAGGCCGGCGCCCATGTGTTTGGAGATGGTGAGAAACTCCAAGCGGTCCACGACGCCGACGAGCAGGGCGAAGACCGCCACGGTGAGGCCGGCGTAGGCGGAAGCGCGCACGACGTTGCCACGTTTACGGGTGTGGCGGCTGCAGAAGATGGCGACGACCGAGGCGAGAAACGTGAGGACGAGCAGGTCGAGGCGGTTGCCGTAGATGATGCTCGTGAAGATGGAAATGAACAGTGCGACGAAGATGGCGGAGCCGGCGTCGATGAGGATGGCGACGACCAGCGGCGCGATGGCGGTGGGCGCGAGGTAGGGCAGGATCGATGCGTCCTGCGGGTGATAGGCGAAGAACGGCAGGCTGCCGAGCGCGTAGGTCACGCGGACAAGCGCGAGGTTGATGATGACGACGAGGGCGAGCAGGCCGAGACGTCCGTTGCTGTTGAGGGTTTCCACGTCCTCAAGGCGGATGTAGAATACGCTGGCCATGACCATCGCGAGCACGAGGAGGACGCGGCCGAAAAGCTGGAGTCCATCGTCGACGGCGGAGTCGCCGCTGTTGATGAGGAACTCGCGCTGGGCGACGAGCATCTCGTATTGCTCGGGGGTGACGCGGGTGCCGGGCTCGATGATCGTCTGTTCGCGCGTGACGTTCACGCGGACGGGCTTGAGCACGCGCAGAGCCTCGTCCTGCAGGCGCAAGGTGGCGTCGCGGTCGTAGATGAGGTTGGGCGTGATGCCGTTTCTGAAAATGCGAAACAGAGGACCGGAGAGGGCGCGGTTGCCGGTTTCGGCGGAGAGGTTGATGCGCAGGTAGGCGAAGGCCTGCTCCATGGAGGTCGAGGACTGCTGGGCCAGCGTGCCGTCGCCGCGGGTGACTTGAAAAACCGTGACGCGCCCGAGGTCGCCGGCGCCGCCGAAAGAACGGTCGTCGTGGATGCCCTGGGTGTAGATTTCGCGAAGGATGCGCAGGCCGGTGTCCACCGAGGCGGCGCGGGTGGCGGTGTCCCCGATCTTGAAAAGTGCGGTGATGTCCTCGGCGTCGACGTGGTAGGGGCCTTTGGCATTGAAGGCATCCACGACCGCCTCGAAATCGGGTTTGACGCGCGCCGTGAAGGCAGAGTTGGCGGGGTGGGTGCGCTCGAAGGTGTCGAGGTCGGCGAGCAACTCGTGAAGGTTGGTGTCGAATTGCTGGAGCGAGTCGAAGTCGAGGCGGTAAACGGGCGGGACGCGGTCGCGCATCTGCTCCACGGCGGCGCGGGTCTTTTCCTTGCTCTCGTAGGAGAAATTGGCGCTGGCGGTGATGCGGACGCTTGCGAGCTGATTGGTGAGAACGGGCAGGTTGACGGTCGAGACGCCGACGAAGCTGATCAGCACGATCAACGCAATGGTCGAGACGAAGATGAGCAGTGTGACGACGCGGCTGGTTTCCAAAAACTCTACGGTGCCGGAGACCGTCGCGGTCTTTCGCGTGCGGGGTTTTTCGTGGCGGAAGAAATTTTTGAGTGAGCTCAGCATCGGTTAACCAGGTTAACGGGACTGGTCTTCATCGCTGGCGGCGATGGGGTTCTTGTAGCGCTCGTAGGCCTCGATGATTTTGAGGACGAGCGGGTGGCGCACGACGTCGGCGCCGCTGAACTGGTGAAATTCTATGCCGGGGACGTCGCGGAGGATACGCTGGACCTCAAGCAGGCCGGACTGTTTGGAGCGGGGCAGGTCGATCTGGGTGATGTCGCCGGTCACGACCATCTTGGAGTCTTCGCCGAGGCGGGTGAGGAACATCATCATCTGCTCGGGCGTGGTGTTCTGGGCCTCGTCGAGGACGATGAAGGAGCGGGACAGCGTGCGGCCGCGCATGTAGGCAAGCGGGGCGATTTCGATGATGCCTTTTTCGGTGAGGCGGGTGATATCCTCGGGGTCGAGCATGTCGCCCATCGCGTCGTAGAGCGGGCGCAGGTAGGGCAGGATTTTTTCGCGGAGATCGCCAGGGAGGAAGCCGAGGGTTTCGCCGGCCTCGACGGCGGGGCGGGTGAGGATGATGCGCTCGACCTCGTTTTTGAGGAGGGCGGAGATGGCGGCGGCCATCGCGAGGTAGGTCTTGCCTGTGCCGGCGGGGCCGATGCCGAAGACGAGCGAGTGCGTCTGGATCGACTGGAGGTAGAGTTTTTGACCGAGCGTCTTCGGGACGATGGTCTTGCGGTTGGTTGCGATGACGAGTGGCTTGCCGAAGAGTTCGCGGAGTTGGTCGGCCTCGCCGCGGGCAACGGTCTCGACGAAGCGGACGAGGTCGGGCGTGCGGATGGCGACGCCTTGGGCGCGAGCCTCGTTGAGGAAACCGAAGAGGGTTTCGAGCTGGGCGATGGCGGCTTCCTCGCCGTCGATCTTCAGCCAGTCCTCGCGGGTGACGAGGGTCACGCCGAGGTGCTTCTCGATGAGAGTGAGGTTTTCCTCGCGACCGGCGTAGAGCTGGTGGAGGTGACGGGGTGAGGGAAAATGGAGCGTCTTGGTCGCCATTAGCGGGTGGCCAGTTTGGCGGCTTCGGCGGCGAGGCGCTCCCAGGTGGATTCGAGTGCCTGCGGGAGGATGCGGGTCTGGCCGAGCACGGGCATGAAGTTATTGTCGCCGTTCCAGCGGGGGACGATGTGGCCGTGGAGATGGGCGATGCTGCCGCCGGCGGAAGCGCCTAGGTTGAAGCCGATGTTGAAACCATCGGGCTTCATGGCGGCGCGCAGGAGTTTTTTCGCGAAGGTGATGATGAGGAAAAGATCCGCGTTCTCCTCGGGCGTGAGCTCTTCGATGTCGGCGACCTCGCGGAAGGGAATGGCGAGCAAGTGGCCGGGATTGTAGGGGAACCGGTTGAGCATGAGGTAGGACAACGCGGTGCGGTGGACGATGAGGGCCTTGCGGTCGTCGCCCAGCGCGGGCAGCTCGGTAAAGGGGCGCTGCAGCTCAGGCATGCGCGGCGCCTCAATGTATTCCATGCGCCAGTAAGGATGTAGCTGCGACATGTTGAAAGGGCGGAGAGTAAAAAGTCTGCCATCTCCAAAGTCAAAGCCGCCCTGTCGCAGGTATTTTGCCACCCGCAGTTTGAAATTGTAGGGACCGCTCGACCTCGCGATAAGTCGGGGTTCATTTTCTATGCAACCCTCCCAACCTTCTGTTCGTCGTCGTGTGGTGGTCACCGGTCTTGGCGCGGTCAGTCCGCTCGGCCTTACCGCTCCCGACAACTGGGCCGGCCTGATCGCCGGTCGTTCCGGCATCGCGACGCTCACGCGTTTCGACTCCACGGGCTGCACCGCGCACATCGCGGGCGAGGTCAAGGGCTTCGAGCCCACGCGTCCGTTGCCCGCCCCGCTGCATCCGCGCGGACCCGGCGGCGAGGCGTTGACGGCGGCGTTTTCGCCGAAGGACGCCAAGAAGTTCGGGCGTTTCACGCATCTCGGTGCGGCGGCGGCGGTTGAAGCTTATGCGGATTCAGGTCTCGATGCGCATCGAGCGACCATCAATCCCGAGAGGATCGGCGTGATCCTCGGCGTGGGCATGGGCGGCCTGCCTGAGGTCGAGTCGATGCACGACACCTTCAAGGCGGGCGGCTTCCGCAAGATTTCGCCGTTCTACATTATCCAAGTCGCGCCCAACCTGCTCGCCGGCCAGGTGAGCCTGCTGCTTGATTGTCGCGGGCCCAACATGTCGGTCGCCTCAGCCTGCGCGACGAGCGGCCACTCGCTGGGCGAGGCGGCGGCGTCCATCGCGCGCGGCGACGTTGACGTGATGATCGCGGGCGGCTCGGAGGCGGCGATCACGCCGCTGGTGATCGGGGCGTTTGCCCAGATGCGCGCGCTTTCGACCCGTAACGACGCGCCCGAAAAGGCCTCCCGTCCCTACGACGCGGCGCGTGATGGCTTTGTGCTTTCTGAAGGCGCAGTGGTTTTCGTACTCGAAGAGTATGAACACGCGGTGAAACGCGGCGCGCAAATCTACGCCGAGTTGCGCGGCTACGGCGCCTCGGCGGACGCCTATCACCTGTCATCGCTCGCGCCCAACGCCGAAGGCTCCCAGCGTTC
>Ga0123337_10002713_pt1 | contig 19833 bp, 21 predicted proteins | sample frozenSSSSmetaG_FD_89792 | JGI IMG/M metagenome (GOLD analysis project Ga0123337, IMG submission 89792) | Glacier valley bacterial and archeal communities from Borup Fiord, Nunavut, Canada, to study Microbial Dark Matter (Phase II) -... | ecosystem: Environmental > Aquatic > Freshwater > Ice >... | reverse complement strand
CATTATACTACCTATAAAGTTCATGTTCTTGCATTTTGGTGAGGCGACGCATTTTCGCTTCCGCGACGCATTTCGCTTCCTCCGACTCTGAGCGGAGCTCAGGTTTGGTTCCGACGATTATGTCTCCTTTCTCACGCATTCTCAGAGTATATATTAGACAAATATATAAAGAATAGTATATTCGTTACATCGTTTTGGGAGATCCGATTTTAGCCTCCTTTTACTGGCTTAAAACCATTTTGCCAAACTTCAAAATCTACTTTGATTTTCATCTCGAGTCCAAGCATGCTCTGTGTCATTTCCGATTCTTCGCCCACCCGCTCCAACAATTTGAAAGTCTTCCACGACAGAGCCCAGATAACGGTTAAATTGCCCTAGCTTGCAGGATGCGGTCGATGGGCTGACGGGAAGGGCGGCGGGATGGGCCGAGATCTGGCAGATCGGAATGACTTGCGTGGCTACCTCTAATCTACTGCAAATCAATCGCATCTCTTCTCTCTCCTCTTCCGGTAATCATTTGCTCTGTGGAGACCAAATCTGGCTACGTAGCTGATAGCCTTGACCACTACTGAGCCTTATTAAAGGATAGAAAATGGCAAAGACGGACACTCCGCAGAACAAAGGCAACTCCGCAATATTTCCAATCGAATTTCCTAGAGGATGGTTATATCCGGAGTATATGTGAGGAAAAATTCATGTGATGACTTCGAAGCATGCTAAATCCGTCTGAGCATGGGTTCACCGGAGAGCAGAAGCGGCTTTGCGAGCATGATATATTTGGTCTAAGCAGATGCTGTTTTGTTTTGAAATAGAGAAGGTAGATAGTGTGAAAGAGAACATGTTTGAGGGGTTGAACTTCTATTGCAAATCATCCTTCTATGTCATTGAACAAGGGCGAGCTGCATCTCTCAAGTCCATGAACAGTGCATAAAAATCAGTAGGTTATATTTTCTTTAGTTTAATACAGATCCGTACGTCTTGATTTAGCCTCGAGTTAAACTCAGCTCATAACCTTTCCAATTCAAGAGGCTAAGAGGATGGATCATCATTACTCCGCAGAGGACAGCAGGGAAAGGCTCTAGAACCAGATGGCTAAGGTTCAGTATAAAATCAGCAACAGACTTCACTGAGCCCATATGGCTCAAGATCACTAGTTACCGGATTAACTGGCCTGCATTTTCCTGAGCAACACAGAGTTTTACAGCATCGGAATTCGTATCGGTTTCTACCTGAAATGGATTTCACCGTTCCTGGCAACGTTATTCGCCCCAAGGGACGAAGATGTCCTCTGCGTGACTTCAGTGCCTTACGAAGTACGTTCCTTCTGCCTCTCATGAGGACTTTGGGTCTTGCTGAGGGCTTCCAAATGCCTCGTTGCGGAGTTCTTTCTTGTCTTCTTGCAATAGCATTTGAACGGTTGAACGCTTTCTCCAAAAAAGAGTCATTTGTAGCCTTAGAAAGAGTGCCTTTCGAAGAGGGCCCAAAAAACTTGTTTGTGGCCATAAAAAGCAAAGGGAAAAATTTGAATTCTTTGACTATCAGGCCTCGGAAAACGAAAAGTACGTAGGTCTTCGAACAAAGAGTACGTTAGGTATTTGACAAACGGTCGTGGATATGGATAAGGTTTCGACATCGAGGCCTTGCCTTTCCAATGGTGTTTTACCTCTCGGTGAGGGTTTCCCAATTCGCACGCTTCGAATGCTGTTCACGTCTTGCGGCCTCTTTGTTCGAAGGCTGCGCTCTTGAATTTAAGTCAAACGAATAACCGTGCTGCGACTGGGCTCGTAACCTCTCGAAGTGCACAGAGTGCCTATTGCGAGACTGTTTTTATTGAAGAAGAGAAGATCTATCTATGGTATGTAGTGGGGTTAGATTATATATAAGGTAAGCGACAGTAGGTGAATCCACCCTGCAGAGTTGGGGAATCTTTGTTTACTTTAATAATCGCCGACACTATTATTCCGAGCCTCGCAGCGCTATAAGCATCTCTTCATGGAACAAACAAACGGATCTCGTCATCATCTTACCCCCCTCAATTCGCAACATGGCATAGACAAAGAAGAATCTCTGTTTCAGCCCAGTCATACCATCGCAGGAGAAGATTTGATCTATACAGGAGGCTATGTGCATCTCTCCCATTCCTCTGTTGGCCCTTCTCATCTCATGCCTCTACGGGCAACGCAGCGCATTCATCCCCGAACTCTCTGCAAACCACCAGATGGAACACTGGCAGATGGACGATACGATGTGATCCACGGTCTTCGCCGAGAGACCTGCAAGCCTTCCCCATCCACCTCTCCATTTCCGTCTTGCCATGGCAGTTGCCGTGTGTTGTCCCCTCTCGCTATTGTGGCCATCAAGCTCTGCGCCTTCCAGGCGAAGGCCGTCCATGGAGCCATCTGTTGCGTCATGATGTGGGACATCGGGCTCTTGATTTTGGGAATGGTGCGAAACATCACTTCGTGCTCTTCAGATATTTTAGCAGTGGCTCTGCTCTGGGTTGAGTGCCGATCGACAGTTAGACTACACAATTGCGTGTTTGGATAAAGAGTGACGCAGGAGGAGATAGGCGCTGGATTGTCATTCGAAAAGGGTTTAATTCTGGAGCTTATACTGTTGGACACATGAGAGTTTCATCACTGCGTCAAGAAGTGCTTCATACACATCAATGGGACCAGAGACAAAGTAGCTTCAAGCTGGGTATATAATTAAAGACTATTGGTGGTATCCAGAAAAATGAAAAGGCTGTCGCTCAGGTCACTAGGGAGTACTACGAAACATTATCACTCCTCCTTGGACTCGGCCTGGACCTCCTCTGACTCCGACGCCTCTAGAGCCGCCGTGGCGCTCTCCAGTGCACTGACAACATCAACATGGAAGAAGGGCCGATTGACACCATACAATGGAGCCTTGCCCGACAGTATCACCGTTCCCTTCTCCTCCACCGACACTGGTGACTTCTCCGAAATGATGTGCTGCGTGATCTCGTCTCCAGCTGAGGTTTGCTGGTGCTCGACATCATCCTTCTTCCTGTCATGCTGAGCGTCCTCATTGGTTACCACGTCAGCAACGCTGAGGATGGGCTTCCAAACTTGTGTGCTTGATGACTTCGGGTATCCGAAGCCAGCGCTGGCCAGGGCGCGTCGCGTCCAGCGGTTGGTGACGCAGGCAACATGCCATCCGACGGTGTGCGGGATGGCATAGCGATCAAGCTGGGACCGGACGTCCACGAGGTTCTGGATGGAGGAGACATCGACGTTATTGACGGCAGAGAAATCGAGGATGATGGCTCGCAGGATGGGTTTGTCAGTCGAAAGGTCGATCTGTTGACCGCGACGAGGGCCAGGATCATTCCATGGACGGTCCTGTGGGGAGTGGTGTTAGTTAAGCAGTCTGCCTACACGTGGGTAATGTCGGACTTACTCCAAGTTTTGCATAAGTATTGAGAGTTCCACGTCGGGTCTCTGCAAAGATGTGTTTGGTGAACTGGTCGAGGTAATGTCCAGAGTTTGGGTAGTTGAATCCTTCGCTGAATCGATAAATGAAGATGCCTGGGTATGGGGATTCCACTTTGACATCTGGATTGGATCCATCCTGACGATCAAGTGGCACGAACACATCTCTTGATGAACCAGCTCCAAGTTTATTCTTTTCCTCCTTCGCAAAATCATCGCTAGGGACAGAATGGACTCTCACTCTGCCTAGGAAGCGTCCTCCAGCCTTCGATATCCGGAAGAGAACAATGGCTGCTGAGACTGCGATAGTGACGTAAATCCCGTTCTCAATGCTCGTGAAGATTGTGACGAAAACACCGAGGAAGAAGACAGGGACTTCGAGTGGCGAGACTTCCCAGAATTGATACACAACATTTGGTGGAGTTATCAAGTCTCCAACTGCGTGGATAATAACTGCTGAAAGACTGCTCAATGGGATGAAGAAGAAAACCGCCGTCAACGCATATAGAGCTAATAAAACCACAATGGCTGTGAAGACACCCGCAAGTGGGGTTCGAACACCGGCTTTCGACTTGATTGCTGTTCGGGAAAAGGATCCTGTTGCGGGGTAGCCTCCTAGGAAAGGACCAAAAACGTTGGTAAAGCCAATTGCGACTAATTCTTGGGATGGATTGATGGTGTAATTGTTGATCCTGCCAAAAGACTTTGAGATGGCAATATGCTCGATGAGCATAACAATAACCGTAGCTGGGAGATCTCCTGCGAATGCCGAGATGGTCCTCGCATTGACCTTGGGCGCTCCAGCATGCCGGAAGCCTAGAGTAAGACAGGAGTCAGCAATAATAACGCAATAAACTCTACCAATGGTGCTATAAGGCTTGCACAGTACATACCTCTAGGAATCGTCCCCAGAATTTTAAACGCGGCCTTTGTGGCATCCTTCACATTTCGGTTCACAAGCCAGCTGATGAGTGTGTACAACAAGATAACAAAAGCAATTCGAAGAGTCGACAGGAAGAAAAACAACCTCTTGTGGTTGGGAAATCTCGGGGTGACCCAGTTAAATGCCGATCGAATGAGGTAAAGCATAGCCAGAGCCGACAAGCCCATCGCAGCGTCAAGCTTTGTCCGACCAAGTGCCTTGAGAGTATTGATAAACACAAGATAAGTTGCATCTCGGGTGTTGACGCCAGCGATTCCCATGAGGGCTGGGACCTGGCCGACGGCGATGCTGATAGCTGAACCCGTCATAAATGCGGTGATGGCGGTCAGAGGAATCCATTCAACGATCCAGCCGATTCGGACAAGGCCAATGAAGAGAACAATGCTTCCTGAGATGAGAGCTAAAGTTCTTGCGATCTCTTCGGCAGGAATATCAGGGTGCTCCGACTGGACTTTGATGACAACGTTACCAACGATCGTTGACAAGACGGCAACAGTCTATACCAAGGTTAGATTATGCTTGATCAAGGTAGATTCAGACTCTGTCAAGATACATACCCCAATTGTGATATCTTTGGAAGTCGCGAAGGCCCAATAGAGGAAGAAGCCCACGAAGGAAGTGTACAGGCCATATTCAGGGGGAAGTTTAGCCAAAAGGGCATATGCCATTCCCTGAGGAACAACAACTGCTCCAACAGTGAGACCTGTCGACGGTCAGCGGCTACTCACTCTGCCAATGGCTTACGCCGTAGAGCAAATGAATAGGGATCGAGGGCATCGCGACAACGCACCAGCAATGAGATCTCCCAGAAGCCATGTTGTGTTGTAGCGGGTAATCCAGGCCACGAAGGGGAATAGTTCCTTGAAATAATTCTTGAATGTGTTGCCGTTGGGAAGTACCTCTCGGAGCCATTCACCAGCCGTTGGCTCCTCCTCTAGGAAATAGCCATTCGTGCTCGACACAGAGGATATCACCGATTCGCCGCGACTGAGGCTCTCTGTTGCGTCGTGACGATAATCCACGTGGATCCCAAGACCCTTGGCGAGGGTGTGGCCAACTTTTGTGCTTGCTGCGGCCATCGTATAGTGAGTGGACTGTGGAGAATAAGCTTCCACAGTATTTGCTTACTTCCACTTCTAATCTTAACGTGGGCTAAAGCAGGCAGCCATGTTGATACTTATATTCAGAGGAGCACGAGCTGGAGCCTGGAGACTCATGTGTATACTCGGACGTGGATGCTCCATGAAGCCAATTCTGATATTTTATTTTATTTTTTCATGCATGCCTGCATAGCCAGCGCGGGAGAACCAAAGTATTCGGTATTCCAGGTCAGTATTCCTGGTCAATATTCCTGGTCAGTAACGGGGAGCATAGCGGGCGTTTAGGTCGACCCATGCAAAGAAAGGCGGGATCGAGGAGAAAATCTGGTTCCCCACGACAATTCTACCTGTGTATGTAACTCGATGTAGTAAACTACGGTCAGCACAGAGTCAACACAGAGTCAAAACACCAAGGATCAGGACATGATGTGCGCGGAGTAGCCGTTAGCCCATCTGCCGTTTCAATCATTGTCAATGCCAAGGGCGAGACCATCACAGCCACATATGGCGAATCTACGCCAAGGATCACAACATCCGCACCACTTTTGCGTATAAAAGCCAAGGACGAGAAAATCTGCCACATCGACGTTGGAGACACTGTACACACATATAATTGAGCAGAGAGTAGAAGATGAGTACTCGCAAGCCCGTAAGTTGTTTTTGTTTTTGTTTGTGTTTTTGTTATTGTTATTGTTATCTCGAGGTGTGCTTGCCCGCATTAGAGTTCAGGGGTCACCCCTTTTGCGAATTAGTGCCACATCTTGCGTATACGCGTAGTGTCGATATGAGACGATTCGCAACCATGGTACATACATAACATTCGAAATAATCGCAGAATCTGTCAGATCTTAGCATAACCAAACCACAAAGGAGAAGAAGCTTTGGAGGCGCATCCGTGCACAGCATCGATCATCGAGGCTGTCTATACTTTACCTAAGAGGAGTGGGATCGCGTGACTTTCTATTATATAACATGCTTAAAGGTCTTGAGAGACCGTTGTGCTCATATCATGGCACATGGGAGGGGCACACTAAATGTCATGTCTCCATGACACCTATCCGTCTCATTGGTGCCCGTCAACATTTGACTCGGTGACAGTTCTAGTCTCGGTATGTGCCTATGCACCTATCCTAGCGGAACCCATATTAACTCTAACAGATGGATGGGTACTATATAATAGACGCGAGTAAATGATGTGGCTTGGATGCTGCCGCAGCCACATCATTGCTAGCAGCTGGATCACGATATCACTTGGCAGATCACAGCTTCCTCGAGGAACTCCTTCCCCCTCCTCCCCCTACTCTCCTCTACTCCCCTCCCATCCCTATCTGCCCACCACTGGCCATCACCGTCTCTTGACTCCTTCCTTCTTCAGATCCCACTTACCCAAGCACGCCTTAATTAGGTGGTCTCTTCGCCAACCTACACCTACCCCAAAAACGAAGTTCGTACATAAAGCGCGGGAGCCTTTTTAGGGTGAAGCTGAAGTGGAAGTGACCACCCCACTACAGCCCTTTATTCTGTCTTCATTGGTTCCAACTTCCCAGAGTCTCGCTGCAGTGCAGCAGAGCGACATGGGGAATGCTTGTGCATGAATCTGGAATCTGGATCTCCTGGGCCAGCTGCATAGGTACACACATGCAATGCACTCTTCTCTGGCCTGCATCTGCATGATCCGCCGACAAATACCCTGTACCTTTGAGATCCATCAGATAATTACCTACGATTAAGCCAAACCTGGCATCCTCCGTACATCAATAATGAAGCTTCCAGCACCCCCACGAGGCGGCCATGCTCTTGCATTGTTACCTAACGCTCTATTATTCTCCATGGCAGAATCCCAAAGTCAGGTAAGGTAACATCACCTTTGGTCTCAGTTCGCCATGGCACTATCCACGCCATGTCACCTCTACTCTCCTTGGGCCCTCGTGGTACGCGTCGTCGTTCTGTGGGGGGCCTGCTCGACGTCGTGGCACTTGCGGCTCGGGCTAGTTCTTGGGGCGGGTGCCAATAAAGAGGATCGACATGTAATACTCCCCATGTCGCAGAATCTCTCTCTTGTGTATCATGTCCAAGGATTCCTACACTCCCAGCCTTCCTTCCCTTCTTCTTCCTAGGTCTTCTCAGCAGATTGCTTGCTCCACCATGAAAGCAACACTTACGTTAGAAAAACCTAGCGGCATCCATGAAGCAGACACCACAGCTGCATACGTCCAGGATGCAATGACCTTGCATTTGCGCCACAGTGAGGCAGCATCAAACATCATCATCACACTTCAAGGTTTGTTTTTTCCCTCTGTGGTTGCATCCAGTTCAAGTCAAAATGAACACATGGACAGCAGCGAAGAAGAAGCAAAATCAGAGTTGCTTCTCCACAGGAAGGCTGGTAACAGTGCTAGATGAATCAGGAAATTCCAAAGATGGTCCCTGGCAGGTGGTAGACAAATCACAAGGTCTGACCCCTATTTCCTAGGCTCCATCCAGTACCCTCTCGGCTCCTCCCCAGAGAGCTTACGGACGTACGGATTCAGCTTTTCGAGCTCTCACAGAACATCTTTCCCGCATACCGACATCCCCTTTTCGCTGAAAAGCTTCACTCTGCCGACCGGCACCAATAGGTCTCCATTCTGGATCAGATTTCCTGTTCTTTCTGAATGCCCCAAGTTGGAATCATGGATATGACATGTCAAAACCAGACTTCTTCCATCGTTTAAGTTCTGGGTACCTAATCACGATGGACTTGCAGAAGTGCAGTATTGGTTGAAGGTCAAGGTCTAACGGACGTGGCGATTCAAGTCTAACTTGTCATCCGAGCGAGAGCTTTCATTTCTTCCTCTAGATCCAGGTCTCCCTCCCCCAATGATGGAGCCGGTGCGTGTTCGATGTGCGCGGATGCTGGATGCCAAGATTCTCGATTCCAACGTCCCATCGTTGACTGCCAGTTCCGCCTCGCCAGCAGGGACGCAGCCAGGTCGTTTTGTGATGCTCGAGGCTACTCTCCCCTCGCCAGCCGTTTGTACATACAAAGCACTATCCCCCTGCGGCTTTTTGCAAGGACGAACATGGACACGACGCTCGCTGGCGACTCTCCTGCGCTTGTGTTGCGGAATCTGGGCGTGGCAATTGGGACAGTGACGCCTGCAACTGCTGGGTCGAACTCGAGTACCTGGACATCAACCAACGATCTGGTAAAGCTTGCGGGGCTAGAGCTGCAGTTGGATTGTGAACCTGCGGATGAAAGATTGATGGGTGAGATCAGCAGAAATCTCTCGAAAGATAGCATCGTGTCGGGCGTCACTCCTAGCTTCACCACCTGCATCGTTGTACGGCAGGACTTCCTCATGATCACCGCAGGATTGTGATGCGGTCCTAAGGGTACCATATACGTATGAGCCAATAAATCCAAGTTTGATTACCAAACTAATTCTCTCGCGTCATTTTTAGACAGTTGAGGCCACGATCAATGTCGAAGTCCATTCGGGTATAAAGCTTGCGCCTCGTTCGACGGCAGTTGAAACGAACTTGACGGAAATACGAACCGTGGGCAGGCAATTTTCGTGCCGTGGAGAGTCGGTTCCGAGAGGCATTTAGGGATCATACGACAGGCTCCCTTGACAGCACACAAGTCCCTCCTCCCCGTTATTGAGAGAGGGATGTTTGCATGGTATCCTCCCTCGATATGCATGCTCGCAAGCCATGGAGCCTTTTCTGTGTTCATCCGTCGATTGCATGCCTTGCGTGTTTCTCGCTCGAATCGTGCTATGCCGAAGGTGAGTAGAAAACATATGCCATGTTTTTATTGTATCCATGTCGCGCCATCCAGTGAAATAGATGTTGAGTGAGGTAAATGTCGCGCTAGATTGGAGTTCGTATTGGCTAAGGTACGTAGGAAGGAAGAAGTTGTTTGCCCTCACGTTACCTTGCTTGCATGGGAATACATAAGCTGACGCAGGATCTCTTAGAAAATCGATGAGATGACAGCTCGCATCCATCCGTTGGCGGCTTTTTTGAAGTGCACGACCGCTTATTCTCGAACACAGGCATGCAACATCTCGAGCGCAGAGGCCCGCATTCTCCCCGTTTCGAAGTCGGCACTACAACAGCACGATTTTCTCGATTGCATTCCCAAGCTGATGCTGAGGTGATTGATGACTTCAACGGAACACTCTAGTAAGCGTTCCGAGCCACTTGAGCCAATTCTCGAGACGTGCAGAGCTAGTTGAACTGTGCAATGCAGCTCTTACCCATAGCCAGCAGTTCTGTCAGATGGAATAGTCCAGGCATTCTCGAGAATATTGACTTTGGGATAATAGCCGGCCATGCACAACATATATAGCCCAGCTCTCCACCTGAAGATAAACCTTCTCTTCTTTAAATCAAAGCAATTCGTACAGCCACCCTCTGCAGCGCGACAAGTCCTCGTAAGGCATTATCTGCTTCTCCACTCCGGTTCTCGACGCGACATCCTGGGCAAAGATAACAGTGAATTCCCGCGCAGTATCGATCAAGATCTCGTTCGCTCCCGTGTGGCCATCTCGCCGCCACCAGATACCCGACTCATTGCGCATGCTGGCCTAGCAAATACATTTCTTGCGCAATCGTCGCATGGTCATATCCATTAAGACTTCTTTATAACTTCGATCTGCACATTGGCGACTTCTGCGACGATCCACCCGGCGCTCGCCGAGATCTCGGTCTTCAAATGGACAGTTGTGTGGCTGGGAAAAGAGAAACGGGAGCACCAAGATAAAGAGAGTGAGAACAAGAACAAGAGCACAATACACTACGAGCACAACTTGCGGCTGCTCTGGACCTAAGTAATGGGTACCTTTTTGTTTCGAGCTGCGAACCCTCTGCTGGCAGAGATACGATGCCCAACGGAAAGGGGAAGAAGAGACGAACCTCAATTGGTAGGCAGCACTCGCCGCAGCTCTTGGCCAAACGCTGTCTGATACTCTTCCGATGCTGGAGTGTGGCATCGGACGGGACGACAAGAACCACTCTTAGCAAGGCGAGGGATGGAGGAAGCGGGAGGGAGAGCTGTGGGTTTGAACTTCCGCAAGATCCGAGAGATCAGCACGGCAGAAAGGCTTCCTCGCCGCCGACTAATTTGAACCGCGATTTACCTCGCCGTCGAATGGCGGCGTGGAGCGGCGGTGTTTGCGTTGGGATGTGGGAGGGGGCTTGCTGCGCTGCTGCGAATTTGCGGGCCGCTCCAGCGCGGTCGCTTTTTGAGAGTCAATTTTGACTATGGGTGCGACGAACTCCGCACCTACCATATAGGTGCGGCTCAGCGATCTGTTTTATATAATGCGCAGGTTGCACCGCAACTTTCAATCTCAACAATTAGTAGAAGGCACAAATGAATTGAGTTCATTAAGTTGTAAATAGTGCGGTGCTAACAACCGTGTTCACATAGTTATAAGTAAATCGACTCATTACCCTGTATGTTGTTAAAACAACTTGATGAAGTACACTACGGAACTCCAACAGCTCTAGACCGTATCAATGCTCGTCTATATTGCTTCCGACTCTTCAAAAACATCTTTGTCTTTAGCAAATTGAAGACAAAGAAACATGAGAAGAGTAACAGCCCTATACTAACAGTAAATACTGGTAAAACTATCGAGAAAACTGCAAAACTATATGACGCTCGTTGAAAGATCTTATTATCCTGTAGCTTAGTTGTTCCTAGGCTAACTTGCATCGCATCTAGGACAATAGTTATATATAGGAAGACAAGCAAGACCCATCCAAAATTGCGGGTGAAGAAAACAGTGTAGCGGCTGTACCCGTACAGGAATCCCCGTATGAAGTGTTCTGGCTTGAAGATAGGGGTGAGTCGATATATAGCGTGAAGCCTGCTCAATCGCAGCTCTCCATATTGATAGCGCTTGTTGACCATATCCAAAGCCTCGCAGTCGATGTTTGTGAGTACCGTGTCAACAAAGGTAGTCCAGTCCTTCCAGATGATTTCTGACGATATCAAACCAAGTTCTAACGCGATTTTAAGATCACTTGGATGGCACAGAAGCCAGGCGTAAGATAGCAGGAAGCCACAGGAGCTAGCATGCAGTGCTGCGTTGTTGCAAATTGTCTCTTTCCAAAACTGATGGTTCAAGATATAATCCGGGAGAGGTTTCGGAAAGATTCGCGGCTCATGCCGCAAGTCGACCTGTTCGGTGATCACGATTTGACGTTGAATCATCTTTTGCCGGTGCAAGGGTCGAGCGCCCGTTGGCCTTCCCGCAAGCCCATAAGTATCGGTGGATTTTGTTGAGTCTCGAGACATCTAGATCCAGATGCACAAAAGCTGTAGGGTCGCTGCCAGGGCGTACGAGGTTGTTATGTCGATCATGATATGCTGCCGGCAATGCCTGCCGTCCAGATGCAACGAGGCTAATAGCGGCAGAGAATGGTGGAGACAGCTGTGTCGCATTGTTACCGCGAGGTAGGTAATAAACGGAAGGGACGTGGTAGATGCGACTTACTCTTGGTTCTGCCATCTTGTCAAACGCCAAGAGGCATATCGGCATATCCAAAGAACCAGCAAGCCGGGGCAGCAGAAAAGGGTGCAGAACATTAATTAAATATAATGTTGGCCATGGTGGATGCAGAGGGCTGAACGGCTCGTCGCCGCAGTTGCAGCGCCTCGTTCTTGTGAGAGCAATTGAGCCGACGAGTGCACCGCCTGCTCTTTAAGTGCGGGGATTGGGGTGATCAACCCTAGGATCAGATCCTAACAACATGTTAAAGATCCAGGGTCGTAGCTCTTACAACATGCCAAGCCGTCGAGTATTCCTACGAGTGGCATAATGCGCTGAGGCCAATTAGCGGAGCCTTAGGTGCCCAACGCTTATAATATGAGAACGGTTTGGTAGAACCTGTAGAAATGATTGAAGTAAAGTGCTTGATTGTAAATCTATCTAATCTAGAATAGGGTTCTCATAATATAGAGAGCCAGAAACAAAGGCTTAAAGGCTGGTGTGTCGTGCATGAAAGATTCCATGCATGCACCTGATGGTTCTCACGGATTCTCAAATGTGAGAATTCCCGGGTGCCCACATGCACCATAAATCCTTTATTTAACAGAACTGACCTCGTACTCGGACTGAGGATAATTCGGGTTCAGCGGCTCACATTACTACACGTATAAAACAATTAATCAAAGCTCAAATATAGCAAGTATGTGTTGAATAAAGAGGGTTTGATGCCCGTCGGCATCCGGACGTTCTCAGTTTGGAGAATGCATGAGAATATTCGCCTCCGTGCATAGAAGTTTCCATGCATCAAACACCTGCCTTTCAGCCTTTATTTCTGGCTCTCTATATTATGAGAGCCCTATTCTAGATTAGATATATTTACAATCAAGCATTTTACTTCATTCAACTCTATAGTATGCACTTTTTAGGTTCTCATATTTTCATTAATATAGATATGCAAAAAAGTGGCAGACATTACCTGCGAAGAGTCCTAGATTTATATTAAAAACATAAAAGTGGAGACTCGATAGTAATCTGTCTGTAGATGGCATCATATTTAACGTTGTCGTCGAATACCGGGTTGTATTGCGTATTTTCATTGCCTCCTGTGGTCTTTTATGTGGCCTAAGGCATCCATATGTCCAACAGGAGAATGAGGCTGAGCGCAGCGGCTGGGCTGAACGTCTTGCGATGGCATTATGATTAAGCCCTCCCATCAGCATCACCTCGCCATAAGTTATCAACTTCTGCCTTGCGGAGACACAGGAGATTCTGGGACAATGGCATGCACCAAAGAGACAGTCAAACCTAGCGGCTTGAACATCTGGTCTGACGAGGCTACGGCTGGACACGTGCCAGTGGTGGAGTAAGCCAGACTACTTACGAACTCAGACACCGCTGACCGCACCCAGCATCATCGCGGTCCAAGGACTAGGTGCCGACCCGTTTTATACGTGGGTGAAGAAGGTGCCAACCCTAAACGTTGACGAATCGAGGAGGCTGAGGGATAGGGCGCGGTTTTGGAAGGGCAAAACGCCGCAGGATAAAGACAGACAAGATGGCTCAACGGAGGTTATGTGGCTGCGAGACTTGCTCTTGCCTTTATTTCAGAATGCACGAATCGCCACCTACAGCTACAAATCAGACTGGAGGGATCCCGACGTGAAGACTAGCCTCCGCCAGTGCGCTGAACAGTTCTTAAATGTCTTGTCCCAGCACAGACAGCACGCAAACGTAAGTTATCTAAGAATATATTTGATAGCCGACTCGATCATTAAAGCATGCATGCCAGTAGGAACGTCAGAGACCACTTGTGTTAATCGGACATAGTCTTGGAGGCCTTGTCATTCAGCAGGTATGCTCTCATCGTAGTGCTAAATAAAGGCATACTGCATCTGCTAATCAGCGTAGGCACTTGTGATTGCTGTCCATCAACAAGCCTTTACCGACATACGCCTCTCTGTGGCAGGCGTTATCTTTCTCGGCGCTCCTTTCCAGGGAAGCAATGCAGCATTTTTCGGGAAGTGGCTAGCCCGTCTCTCGCGGCGTGATCCTGGGTTGCTGGAGTCCTCGGAGAAAGATAGTTCAAATCTACAGGCATTATCGCGAGACTTTTGGGGTAGTCATGGCGATTGGGATCTTGTTTGTTTCTATGAAGATAGGGAGGCCGATTATGGACCTTGGAAGGCACATGTTTGTCTATGCTCCTCTCCGCAAGTCTCCATTTCTTGATTGATAATTTGTAGGTTGTGAGCTCTCAGTCAGCCAGTCTGCTTGGAAAGCGGATGATGTTCCTTAACACCGATCATTCTGGGCTAAATAAGTTCAGCGGGGAGGGAGACGAGAATTTTGCCTTAGTTCTACCTGAGATTCGAAGAATGGTTGAGGGTGGACCCTCGATTGTAGTTGAACGTCATCGCGCAAAGAGCAAGTAATGTTGTACCACCCAGCGTTTAAATACAAACTAACCTTCTGGCTCTAGACACCACTGCTTTTAGCAATGGAAACGTGCACTGGATGGTACCTCGTCCTACTAACGATCTATTCACTGGACGTACCGATCTGCTACTTCGAATGAAAAAGGTCTTCCACATTGACCATACTTCCTCCACGAACAAGCAAAAGAGGTTCGTTATTACTGGGCTAGGGGGACAAGGGAAGAGTGAGATCTGTCTACAAGTGGCGAATCTTATGCGGAACGAGTACGTCCTAAGCATGTCTCTGATACCGTATTATGTCATCTTGGCTGACAACGACAGGTTTTGGGGAGTGTTTTGGGTCGACGTCAGCAAGTCCTCTACGGCTGAACGTGACTTCATTATCATTGCAAAGTTGCTTGGGCGCTCAGTTGAGAGTGTCCATGATGCTCTTCAGGTTCTTGCAAGTACTAAGCAAAGCTGGCTCTTGATTATTGATAACGCCGACGATCCTGATTTGGACTACCAGGACTACCTTCCATCCGGAACTCATGGCTCCATCATCATCACGTCTCGGAATCCCGAATGCAGGCGGTATAGCCCAGATCAAGCCGAAGCACTAGAGGGTCTTGAAGACCAGGATTCCAAAGACCTTTTACTCAACGCAGCAGGCCTTTCAAAGGAATCGTGGCCATCTTACAGCAGTCAGGCCGAGGAAGTCGTTGGCCTTCTTGGATCACACACACTCGCTCTGATCCAGGCCGGCGCATATATTGCGAAAGGTCATTGCCAATTGCATGATTATCCCAAGGTCGATCAACGGCAGCGGAAGCGGCTTTTAAAGTACCGGCCGAAGCAGGCCCATTCAAGGTATCGCGATGTTTACGCGACCTTTGAAGCATCTGCAGATGTGCTAGAACAGTCGAAACGCGAGGCTACTAATTATGCGCTACGATTGCTCGAAATCCTATCAATGCTAGATTCTAGCGTCCTTCCTCTTCAAATCTTTGAAGACGCATGGGACGGTTCCAGAGAAGTTCTCCGCACCAGCCGCACCGAGGCAAGTGATATGGGCGCCTTGACTCCAAGTCACCTTTCGCGATTACCTAGCTTCATGTTAGTAGACGGCGACGAATGGGATCAATACCGTCTCGTTGAGGCTACGTCTTTACTGGAATCACTTTCCCTAGTCAAGCGACACAATTTAAGTGGTTCATCCGGATTATCGATGCACCCATTAACACACGCCTGGGCCAAAGACCGTCAGGACTTAAAGCATCAAGAAGAGGCTTGGATCGCTGCTGGATGTGTTCTTACATTTTCTCGATTTAACACTCATATGTGGCAGACGCAGGGGAGGCTTCTGCTACCGCACGTCCAGTCCTATCTTGATATAGAGATTAGTAAGGCACTCTCGTTTAGCTCTAAAGCCGCAGTTATCCCAATTCTTCTCAAATGTGGCTGGAGCCTGGTAGATATGCGGCAAGACTCTAGGCTTGGCCATCTGCTAGAAGGCATGTTTGTCGTACTTGGGAAAAGCCCCGAACAACCATTAGAAGAGTCTTTGCCGCTGTATGACCTCCACGCAAGGAGCTTGTCCAATCTAGGGAAGACTAAAATGGCGATGGAGCTACTAGAGCATGTGGTTAATATCCGAGAAACCACTCTCGCAAAGGCTCATCCCAATCGCCTAGCCTCACAGCATGCGCTTGCTATTGCCTACCGGTTGAATGGGCAGGTGAAAGAGGCAGTAAAGGTGCTAGAGCTCGTGGTTAAGATCAGAGAAGCCACGCTCGCAGAGAATCGTCCAGATCGCCTAGCCTCGCAGCATGCGCTTGCTATTGCCTACCGGTTAAATGGGCAGGTGAAAAATCGCGATACAGATGCTAGAGCACGTAGTCAAGATCCAAGAAGCCACGCTCGCAGAGAATCATCCAGATCGCCTAGCCTCGCAGCATGCGCTTGCTATTGCCTACCGGTTAAATAGGCAGGTGAAAGAGGCGGTACAGATGCTAGAGCACTAGTCAAGATCCAAGAAACCACGCTGGCAGAGGATCATCCTAATCGCCTAGCCTCACAGCATGCGCTTGCTATCGCCTACCGGTCAGCGGTCGAATGGGCAGGTGAAAGAGGCGATGCAGATGCTGGAGCACGTGGCTAAGATCCGAAAAACAAAGAAAAAGAAATCGAATCATAATGTACAACAAAAATCTATGCATGAGCGCATCGGCCAGGTTGTGGGGCTACGTTGGTGGTGCTGGTGTCGGTCGTGCTCGCTCCAGCGGCTCCCGCGGCCTGAGATCAAGGCACTGCAGCGGAAGACTTTGGCGACAAGTAGGAAGCGGCCCGAAAAGAATGCGAAGAGCGAGTTTGACCCTCTGCTCGAGGAGCTGATGTTCAGTGATGATCTGGACGATTGGAGTTATGAACTCTTTCCACATTTGTGGTCAAGGATTGTCGTGCTGGAAGAGCATCTGGTACCTGAGAAGCCGTGGAACTTTTGTGTTGTTTAGAGATCGGAGATATACGTTGCAATTTTGGATGTTCTTGTAAGTTTTCATTCACTTTTTGGACTCTTGTGGTTGTGGGTAGATGACGACTTTTTCGAACTAACAGATAATTAGCTTTGGAACTGTAATTCTGATCTTGACGCTTGCTCAAGTAGCACTTAGACCTGATCAGGTTGCAGGCTCATTCTAGGTTGACATATAATATGCATAATGGAGTTGGTATTTGTTGCGTTGCATAGGGTAGCTATTGTCAACGTTATTTAATTAACGAGAGAAGATCCACGTGTGGAATTTCGGAGTTAGACATATACAACAAGCGAGCATACGTCTGTAGAGCTCCTCAAATATCTAGTAGGTCTGGACAGTAATCTGCAAAGCATAACGCGACATGTTGGGATTGAGAAAGTCTATATTTTGCTGGAAGTAAGCGTAGAAGACTTTATTTTATGCGTTCTGATACCTAATCAATTTCGTTTTGATATTGTGACGACACATTTCCTCCTGTAAAACCTCAGCACATATCATGTTCTCCTTCTCGGACTGTTTCCTAAGGAGGTTCCAATGCCCCCTCTGGCACTAAGGCATAATGTAATTTTCATCATGCCAGCATGTTCCTGTAGGAGGCATATCCTTATTCCATAGGTCGGATTCTTTCAGTTAGCTCTGATGGAATCTATTCACGAATTAGAAATCCCGGTTGAGAAAGTCTAAGAAATTTTAACAACGGTGAACCTCATTCTACGTCTGCTTTGTACGTTTCGAGCAAAATTGTGAGACCTTAGGCATATTAGAGGATATTCACCTTTGGCTTTCAGAATATTCACTTTGCAATAGCCGACTAGACTATATAATACTCCACAGGTAGCAGTAGTGTTTAATTCATGAACAATATCCCGACCGCAATCAAAATTTAATTTAATTTATTCAAAAGAAAAGAACTGAATTTAAGGAAGCCCTAATCTGTAAATCACAAAACGGCCCAATATCAATTCATCCGCTAGCGATCAAGAACGAATAGAGAACCTTCCAGTATTGGATCCGGCCACAGCTATCCATCAGGACACTTATGATCTCGGTCCCTAGAGTCAAAGTAAAACTGGCAGGGCCCTCAATTTCATCGCGTTCCTTCATCCTTCACATCCGAAACATTGGCTTCCCCTTCTCGAATTAGTTTGCCTAGAGAACCGCAAGTCCAGGCACGTTATTTTATTCTGAGAATCCATAAGTCTGGTTAACTGCTATCTATCGCTTATTAGCAATATAAAGGGAGGAAGATAGGAGCTTGAAACAAGAGCTTACATGGCCATCTGTTTTGTCTCTGTGGAGGAATTCAGGACAGTGACACAAGAGGTGCGATCTATGAGAAGGAATCAGCGAGCATCAGGGATAAAGGAGACGTACATTAAATAAACAAAAACAAAAATGGCTTCCTTTTCTCAAAGTGACTCACCTGGAAAACCGCAAGTCCAGGCAAGCTATTGCGCTTTAAGAATCCATAAGTCCGGTCAATTCTTCTCTATCACTTGTCAGCGATGTCAAGGGAGGAAGACGTGGACTTACATGGCCATTCTGTTCTTTGTCTCTGTGAAAAACAATACCGCACAAGAGAGATGCGACCTATGGGGGGAATCAGCGAGTGACAGGAATGAGGGAGACGTACTTTGAGCAAGATCACAGCTCTAAACGCGCAATACCTACTGCTCCTGTCGCTGAACTCCTTCTCGTGCTCAGGAAGACTAGGATATGTCAGCTACGCAACACAGAACGGAGGACTTGCCTGATATTTAGACGTTTTCAGTGCCAATTGAGGTAGGTAAGCCCTACGACTTCTGTTAGCTGTCTGAAGCGAGAGAGGGACTTTCCCGTACCTGATATTCTTTGTGATGGAGATCTCGAAAAAAAAGAACCTGTCATTTACGTCAGCATCGGTAGAGAGGGAAGGGAAGACACACCTTTGGCTTTTAATATGGGCACAGAGAGAGTGAGCACCTGTTCTCATCAGCATACTGAGTATGAAGGAACTTATCTGGTAAAGCTGCCTGAGTTCCATCACTCCCTGTTTTCACTCGTGTGGAAGAACCTGCAAGCACATCAGCCAAAGATTATAACAGAACTCACTACTCACCTCTGTTCACCTCTTTTCGCCGATTGAAGAATGCCCAAGCACATCAGCAAAAGATTATAACAGGACTCAGTCACCTCTGTTCATATCTTTCTCTTGATCTATAAAGATCTTCCCGATCCTGGAGAAAGAATTGTTCTCGAGGGGGAACATTCCAGTCTTTTATACCCAAGCAGGCACGGGACCTTGTTCCAGGAATATCCTGTTTCCCTTTGTTGTGTTTCAATGTCTTAGTCCAAAGCTTTATCTCTTGTTCTTGCTTCAAAGTCAAAACACCCGGCACACGTGCTGACAATGGATTGGCGGCGAACAAAGAGTTTCAAGGCCGAGGTCCTTTGTCAAGTCGATGAAGGGATGATGGCAGGTGGGATCGTATAAAGAAGGTCCATTATCAGGGTGCCTATGGTGTTGCAAGTTACGCACTATTTCCAAGGGAGAGCATTGTTGGAAGGAATCGATATTTGGGTGATAACGGCGGTCTCCGTGAGAATATGAGAATTCCACGGAGACGACGGTTCCATGCATGAGGGTTCTCGAACCCTCATACAAACACCGTATCACATTTAAATAGGCATTCATAGTTTAGATAGAATAGTTCAATCAATTTATTCTTTTCGATTCATCTTCATCTACGCTATCTACGTGACTCTATTCAACAAGCATTTGTTCAATGGAGACAATGTGTTGCATGAATACGGGCATTCACTTCCAATAGCTGACGGCCACCCGAAGATTATGTTTGTGTCCATGCATGGAAGCCACCATGCATGGAACACTGTTTGATAGTCTTCACTTCTTTATTTG
>Ga0123337_10002712_pt1 | contig 19842 bp, 15 predicted proteins | sample frozenSSSSmetaG_FD_89792 | JGI IMG/M metagenome (GOLD analysis project Ga0123337, IMG submission 89792) | Glacier valley bacterial and archeal communities from Borup Fiord, Nunavut, Canada, to study Microbial Dark Matter (Phase II) -... | ecosystem: Environmental > Aquatic > Freshwater > Ice >... | reverse complement strand
ATCATCAGTGACACCCGTACGCTCAAAGGTACGATGGAAGTCTTCGGTGGGCCGATGCCGGCGTCATGCCTGTATGCCTCTGTGGACTTCATCCAGAAGAACCCCAATACCTGCCAGGCGCTGGCCAATGCCATCGTTCACGGTCTCAAGTGGCTGCAGACTGCGGGGCCTGGAGACATCATCAAGACCATGCCGGAAAGTTACCTGCTGGGTGACCGCGCGTTGTATCTCGCGTCGTTCAACAAGGTGCGTGAGTCGATCTCGCTCGATGGCATCCTGCCTGACGAGGCCGCTCGTACTGCCCTGAAGGCTCTCGCCAGTTTTGACCCCGGCATCAAGGTCAAAAAAATTGACCTTAATAAAACCTATACCAACGAGTTCGCGATTCGGGCGAAAGAGCGCTTCAAGGCTTGAGGGGCTGCATCCCCATGCATGATGGTGTTGCCAGCCGCCCTGAGATGCGGCCCCTTAGTGAATTTGCCGAGCCTTGCCGGTATTTACTTCCTGCATGGCGGCGTTGTTGGCAAACAGAAAAAGCGGCGCATGATGTGATCCAGCTGTAGGCTGGCAAGATACAAATGATCTAAACCGGCTGGTCATTTTTTCAACTGTTCCTGTCGTCCTACAGCGGCCCTTCTTGGGCTTGCGTAAAGTCAAACTTCTGCTTTTCGTGAATAGCTTCTCTATGTGCATGAGGCAGCGGAGAGTTGGCTAACAAACTATAGGAAAAACCTTGAATCTCTCAAACAGTCTCAGCCCACTCATCTCTCTAATTGCAGGTATTCTCATCCTGGTAATTCCCCGCCTGTTGAACTACATTGTGGCGATCTACCTGATCGTCATTGGCCTGATCGGCCTTTTCGGGACGGGTTCGCTTCGGCTGTAATCAGGATTCACCCGGGGCGGTCAGCGGCGCTTCTTCGATTTCACGATCGCCCGGCTGGTGCTGCGCTTGACCGCCTTGACGTCGCTGCGACCTGCAGAAGCTACCGCCCGCTTGAGCGGCAGGAACACCACCACCTGATGTCCGAGTTTGAACGCTGCTGCCAGGCCGACATCGTTCCATTCGGCTACGCTGGAAGCCATTAGTCCATAGCGTTTGGCAATGCTGGCAACAGACTCACCCTTGCGTGCCTTGACTGTCGTGCGCCGCGTAAGGATTTCGGGTGCCAGAGAAACCTGGGCGTTGTCAGCCACATGGCTGGCTACGTCGTCCTCCATCTTGGCTGGGCGTGGCACCAGAAGGGTGGAACCTGCCTTGATGAGCATGCGCGGTGGGATGTTGTTTACGTCGCGCAGGTCCGCTTCGCTCATCCCCGTGCGCCGAGCGGCTTCAGCGGGGTTCATGGTCCCCGGTGCAGTCCAGGCGGTCCAGCTGGCATATTGCCCCCGGGTGTACGCATCAAAGTTGCGCTGAAACAAGGCTGCGTTATCCCAGGGGAGCAGAATTTGCGGTGTTCCCGCGGCCAGAATGACGGGGCGGTGGGCTGATGGGTTAAGCGCCTTGAAATCGGCAATTTCCACATTGGCAAGCTTGGCAGCCAAGGCCACATCAATATCGCGCGAAAGCAGCACCTGCTGAAAGTAGGGGTGGTTTTCAATCAACGGTAATTGAGTACTGAAAGCTTGCGGGCTGGCAACGATGTTTTTTACCGCCTGCAATTTGGGCACGTAAAGCCGGGTTTCCGCCGGCATACTGAGGTCCTCGTAGCGGGTCCCCAAACCGGCCTTCTGGTTCTTGGCGATGGCGCGGCCCACGCTGCCTTCGCCCCAGTTATAGGCCGCCAGCGCCAGGTGCCAGTCACCGAACATGCCGTGGAGTTTTTGCAGGTAGTCGAGCGCCGCACGGGTGGACGCGAGCACGTCACGGCGGTCGTCACGGAAAACGTTTTGTTTCAAGTCGAAATATTTGCCAGTGGCAGGCATGAATTGCCACATGCCTGCGGCCTTGGCACTGGACACCGCCTGGGGGTTGAAGGCGCTCTCGATAAAGGGCAGCAGGGCCAGCTCAGTGGGCATCTGGCGCAACTCAAGCTCTTCGACAATGTGAAAGAGGTATTTGCTGGAGCGCTCGGTCATGCGCTGGATGTATTCCGGCCGGGTCGCGTACCACTGCTCACGATCAGTGACCAGCTCGTTTTGCAAGTCGGGCATGGCAAAGCCGCGGCGAATGCGGTCCCACAGCTCCTTGGGGGGCTCGGTGGACGCAATCCGTTGTGATTTCGCCTGACCTGGCGTGATGGCCTGCAGCGGTCCTTTCAGGGGTTGCGGCTGAAGATCTGCGCTTGATCCGGTCGTCAGAACCGGATCACCCGGCATGCCCAGCGGGGTGGCGCAACCCGCCAGTCCTGCCATCACGAAGAGGAGCGCGAGCGTAGCAAGGCGGGATTTGAAGGCGGCGATGAACCCGAAGGTGGCAGCGATGCGGGAGGGAGGAGTCATTTGAATTGGTTTTTCCATTGCCTGATGGCGGTAAATACAGAAATGTCGTCACGGGCTGCCGGATCAAAGCGGTGGGCCGCTGCAATGACAGTGGCTTGCCGCGTACGCAAAAAAGGGTTGATGGACAGTTCCTGGGCGATGGAGGTCGGCAGGGTCGGCTGGCCTGCGTTGCGCAGGCGCGCGCAGTGCGCCTGGTAAGTCACCAGGTCGGCGTTGTCGGGTTCTACCGCCAGCGCAAAACGCAGGTTGTTCAGCGTGTATTCGTGGGTGCAACACACCCGTGTGTCGCCTGGCAGGGCCGCCAGCTTGTCAAGCGAGGCCAGCATTTGCGCCGGTGTGCCTTCAAACAGGCGACCGCAACCGCCTGAAAAAAGAGTGTCGCCGCAAAAGAGCAGCGGTTTTCCGTTTGCGTCCGGGGTGTAAAACGCAATATGACCTGCCGTGTGGCCAGGGACATCCAGCACCTGAAAATTCAGGCCCAGCAGGTTCACCGTATCGCTACCCTGCACCGGGGTGAAAGGTGTCGGAATGCGCTCGGTGGCGGGGCCATAAACCTTGGCGCCAGTGGCTTCGCGCAGCGCATCAACGCCCCCGGTGTGATCTGCATGATGGTGGGTGACTAGAATCGATGTTAGCTGCAGTGCGTGCTGCTTCAGGGCTTGCAGCACTGGCCTGGCATCACCTGGGTCTACAACCAGAGCGCGCTGGCCGTCATGCAACAACCAGAGGTAATTGTCGGCAAAGGCGGGAATGGGAATCAAATACATGAAGTGGTTTCGATGAGCTCGCAAATTATAGGGTTGACCGATTGGCTGAAGACGCCCCCAGGCGCTTACTTGCTGCGCTGGGAACGTGCGCATTTTGCCGAGGCCGTGAGCGATATCTTTGGGTACCATGCCTTGCAGTTGGGCTTGCCTGAACTTGATGCACTGGAGGCCAACCGCATGCCTCACAAGTGGCTTGCCCGGGCAGCCACTCCGCCCGAGGCGGCGCGACCCTCTTTTTCAGAATCAAAGGTTAGTGCGACTGGCACCATCGTGGTAAGTTCCCCCCGTGCTGCGCTGGTGACTGATTCGGGTGCGCTCCCCTTTCCTGAAAGCAGCCTCGATCTCGTGGTTTTGCCGCACACACTGGAACTGGGGGGGGATCCGCATGCCACCTTGCGCGAGGTCGAACGTGTGTTGGTCCCTGAGGGCCGTGTCGTCATCAGTGGTCTCAACCCCGCAAGCCTCTGGGGGCTGCGGCAGCGTCGCGGTCATGTTTACCAGCGCTGGGGCTGCGACGACCTGTTTTTACCCGAGACCGGTGAATTTATCGGTTACTGGCGTCTTCGTGACTGGCTGCGGCTACTCAATTTTGAAGTGGAGTCCGGGCGTTTTGGTTGCTACCGTCCGGCGCTGACCAGCCAGCAGTGGCTGGACCGCTTTGAGTGGATGGATTCGGCCGGAGAACGCTGGTGGCCCATTTTCGGCGCCGTCTATTTTTTGGTGGCTGTCAAGCGCGTGCGCGGGGTCCGCTTGCTTGAGCCTGGCTGGAAGGCACACAAAGCCAAGGCTGCAGTCCCTGCCGCAGTGGCCAGCAAGGATTCGGCAACCCGCCGCCGGATTTGATGCCACACTAAATAGATACAAGGCCCACGCCTGAAATTTTTCTAAAAATCAACAAGCAACGCATGAACGAATCAACGCCACCTACACATTCACAAAAAGTCGTGATCTACACTGATGGCGCCTGCAAAGGTAACCCCGGGCCGGGAGGTTGGGGCGCACTGCTCACCATGGGCGACACCGTGAAGGAGCTGTTTGGTGGTGAATTAGGAACCACCAACAACCGCATGGAAATGACGGCAGTCATCGAGGCGCTGACCGCGCTCAAGCGCCCCTGCCGCGTCACGCTGTACCTGGACAGTGAATATGTGCGCAAAGGGATCACCGAATGGATACACGGCTGGAAAGTCCGGGGCTGGCGCACCGCAGCCAAGACGCCGGTGAAAAATGTCGACTTGTGGCAGCGCCTGGATGCGCTGATCACGCTGAGCGGCCATGATGTCAGCTGGCACTGGGTCAAGGGACACGCGGGCGACCCCGGTAACGAGCGCGCCGATGCGCTGGCTAACAAAGGTGTGGAACGCGCCTTGGGCCGACTCTGACTTTTCAACCTGGATGCAAACACCCTGATGACCCACCGCCGCCTCGAAGACGCCTGGACCGCGCGAATCCGCCAGTCGCTGCTACGCAAGCTGCGGCACACCGCGCGGTTGTCGCGGCACTCCTTTCGGTTTGCGGTCTTTTTGGGCGGTGCGGCATTTGTGGCACTGTTCTCGCTGGCATTTGCCTGGCTGGCCGAATTGATGCTGGACTGGAATCAGCAACTGGTCAGTGCTTACTGGTGGAGCGCCATCCTGGTGGTGCCGGGCGGTTTTGCGGCCTTGCGCTGGCTCACGCTGCGCATGGCACCGCAGGCGCGCGGCAGTGGCATTCCACAGGTCATCGCGGCCATGTCCCTGCCAGCAGGGCCGGCGCAGTCCCTGCTGGTGTCATTGCCGCAATCGCTGTGGAAAATTGTGTTGACCGCCGGTGGCCTGCTGGCGGGGGCATCGATTGGTCGCGAAGGGCCGTCGGTGCAGGTGGGGGCGGCCGCCATGCTGGCGTGGGGCCGCTGGTGGCAGGCCCGCGGCGGCTCGGCTCTGGGCTTTCGTCCCGAAGCGCTGATTGCCGTGGGCGCGGCCGGTGGTCTGGCCGCTGCCTTCAACACGCCCTTGGCTGGCGTCGTGTTTGCCATTGAAGAGTTGAGCCGGGGCACCGCGATGCGTTGGGACCGCCTGGTGCTGTCAGGCGTGCTGGCGGCGGGCTTCCTGTCGCTTGCGATTCTGGGTAACCACACCTATCTGCCGATCACAGAGTCCATTCTTTCGCTTCACACCTCATGGCCAGCCATCATGCTTTGCGCGCTGGTCAACGGCGCCCTCGGAGGCCTGTTTGCAAAAGCCTTGCTGGCCGGTCCCTCCAGTTTTTTGCCGCTTCAGTGGCGAGCGCTGCCAACGCAGCGGCCCGTTGCGGTGGCTGCTGGCTGCGGCTTGCTGGTTGCGCTGCTGGGCATGGCGGCAGGCGGGTCAACTTACGGCACCGGTTACGACCAGGCCGCCGCGCTCCTGAATGGTCAGGATGGGCCCGGCCTTGGTTTTGGTCTCGCGAAGCTGGGTGCAACGGTCGCGTCCTATTTCGCTGGTATTCCAGGGGGCATCTTCACGCCTTCACTGGCGATTGGTGCCGGCATCGGTGACAACCTGGCCGCTTTGCTGCCCGGTGAGGTGGATGCACGATTGATCGCACTGTTGTCTATGGCGGCCTTTCTGGCGGCGGCGACGCAGGCACCGATCACGGCGAGCGTGATTGTGATGGAAATGACACGCACCCACGATTTGACCTTGCTGTTGTTGGCAACGACGCTGGGTGCGTCCTTCGTGGCGCGGCAATTCTGTCCTCGACCGTTCTATCATGCGGTCGCCCGTCATTTCCGGCGCGAAGCCCTGGCTGCAACCCAGGCACCCCAAGACGGCCCGCCGCGCTGACAGGCGCAGGACTCTCCTTGAGCGCCTTGGTCATCGCCGGGGAAATGCACCACCAAAATTTTGGGAAAGCGATGCGTGGCAGGGCCTCTGTAAAGCTGCTGTAAAGCCGGAACGTTCAGGCTGGCAAAAAATCTGGAATACCGCGAATTCCGTGCGGTCCTGATACAGTCAAAAACTGTTTCTTTTCATCACAAGTTTTCTTTTTTCGGCGCATTCATGGCATCAAAAGCAATTTACACGGTCGTTGCGGTGGCCGGCATCGCAGCGGCTTCGGGCGCCGCGTGGTGGTATCAAAAAACCAAGGTCCAGGACACAGCCCCCAAGGTTTCGTCTGCGGCTGTGCCGCAGCAAGGCGCATCCAGTGGCGCTGGCCGGAACGGCGCCAGGAGCAAGCCGCCTTCGGTAGAAGCTGCCAGCGTGGAAGTAGCCCGGTTGACCGATGACACCCAGGCGGTGGGCAGCTTGCTATCGCGCCGCAGCGTGGTGTTGCGGCCGGAAGTCAGCGGACGCATCACCCGGCTCAATTTCACCGATGGCCAGCCCGTGCGCAAAGGGCAGGTGTTGGTGCAGTTTGATGACCAGTTGCAGCAGGCGCAAGTCTTGCAAAGCCAGGCGGAACTGTCGATTGCCCTGGCCAACCAAAAACGCAACCAGGAACTGGTAGCGCAAAATTTCGTAAGCCAGCGCTCCCTTGATGAAAGCGCGGCCAACCTGCAGGTGGCCCAAGCCAGGCTGGCGCTGGCCAAAGCCACTGCGGCGCGCCTGAAAATTGTGGCGCCCTTTGACGGCATCGCCGGTATTCGCCAGGTCAGCGCAGGCGACTACCTGAAAGATGGCGCCGACATTGTCAATATTGAAGACATTGAGGCCATTTTTGTCGACTTCAGGTTGCCGGAGCGGTTTCAAGCCAAGCTCAAGCGCGGTCAGACGGCGATGCTGGACATTGACGCACTACCCGGCCAACAATACGCTGCACAGATACAGGCCATTGATCCCCTGATTGATGTCAATGGCCGCTCCGTCGGCGTCCGGGCCTGCATTGACAACCGCCAACTGCAATTGCGGCCCGGCATGTTCGCCCGGGTCAACACCGTCTTTGGCGTGAAGGGCAATGCCCGTGTGATTCCTGAAGAAGCGATTGTTCCGCAGGGCGGCAAGCAGTTCGTCATCAAGCTGCTCAAAGGCCCCAATGAGCAGACCCGAACGACCCAACTGCTCGAGGTCAAGGTGGGGCTGCGCAGTCCCGGCAAGGTGGAAATTCTGGATGGACTGGCACCCGGCGACACGGTGGTCACCACCGGTCAGCAACGGGTGCAGCGCGATGGCACGGTGGTCACCGTGGTGAGCCTTGGTCGCAATGGCACGCCCAGCCCGAAGCCGGACCGGCCTGCGTCAGCCACTGTTCAGGCGATCGCACCCGCTCGTGCGCTTGCCAGTTTGCCGTCTGTGCCCGCATCGGCGTCAGGGCCCAACCCCTGCGGCACGCTCGTGTCGGAGGCGCGACCGGCCGCTGTCGCTGCGTCAACGCGTAATGCCGCCCCTGCCAGCCCGGAACCGCGCAATCCTGCCTGAGCCCACAAGCAACGCTGAACCCGCGTTCTAACTTGCGTCACTGACCCTACTGCCTTCTATGCAACTCGCTGAAGTCTCCATACGCCGTCCGGTGTTTGCCACCGTGCTGTCGCTGCTCATCGTGTTGATCGGTGCCGTGAGTTTTAACCGCCTCACGGTGCGCGAGTACCCCAAGATTGATGAACCGGTGGTGACCGTGAGCGTGCGCTACGCTGGCGCATCCGCCGAGGTCATCGAGTCGCAGGTCACCAAGCCGCTGGAAGACTCGATTGCCGGCATTGACGGGGTGGACGTGATCACGTCCATCAGCCGGGCCGATCAGGCGCAGATCAGCGTGCGCTTCAGGCTGGAAAAAGACGCTGATGCCGCCGCCGCCGAGGTGCGCGACCGTACCTCCCGGGTCCGCAACCGGCTGCCGCAGGCGATCGAGGAGCCGGTGATCGCCAAGGTCGAGGCCGATGCCTTTCCGGTCATCCAGCTGGCGTTTTCCAGCGAATCGATGACGCGGCTGCAAATCAACGATCTGGTCAACAACGTCGTCAAACCCCGGCTGCAAACCGTGACCGGCGTGGCCGATGTGCGTATTTTTGGCGAACGCAAGTACGCCATGCGGGTCTGGCTGGACACCGACAAGCTTGCCGCCTACCGGCTGACGACACAGGACGTCGAAGACGCGATTCGCCGCAGCAACCTGGAGCTGCCGGCCGGCCGCATTGAATCGCAGCAGCGCGAGTTCAGCGTCACATCCCAGACCAACCTGCTCACGCCGGACCAGTTTGGGGCAATCGTCATCAAGACCAGCAACGGGTTTTCGGTCAGGCTGCGGGACGTGGCCCGGGTCGAGGAAGGCGCGGCTGACGAGCGCTCCGCCGTCCGGCTCAACGGCCGCTCCGCCGTGGCGGTCGGCGTGATTCGCCAGGCCACGGCCAACCCGCTGGACTTGTCCAGGGGCGTGCAGCAGGTCATCCCCCAGCTCAGGGCCGACCTGCCGCCTGACCTGCTGATCGACATTGCCAACGACAACTCGGTGTTCATCGACCGCTCGGTCAAGAACGTCTACAAAACCATTTTTGAGGCGGTGCTGCTGGTGGCGCTGGTCATTTTTGTGTTTTTGCGCACGCCGCGTGCCTCCATCATTCCCCTGGTCACCATTCCGGTCAGCCTGGTCGGCACCTTTGCCCTGATGGCACTGGCCGGCTTCACCATCAACACGCTGACACTGCTGGCGCTGGTGCTGGCGATCGGGCTGGTGGTGGACGATGCCATCGTGATGCTGGAGAACATCTTCCGCCATATTGAGGAAGGCATGGACCCGTTTTCAGCCGGCATCAAGGGCGCGCGAGAAATCGGTTTTGCCGTCATCACAATGACGGCCACGCTGGTGGCTGTCTATGCGCCGCTGGCTTTTACGCCGGGGCGCACCGGCCGCCTGTTTGTCGAGTTTGCGCTGGCCCTGGCTGGCGCGGTGGTGGTGTCGGGTTTTGTAGCCCTGACGCTGACGCCCATGATGTGCACCCAGTTGCTGCGGCACAACCCCAAGCCCAACCGGTTTGACCGCACCATGGAACGCGTGTTGACGTCCATGGCGGACCGCTACGGGGCTGCGCTGCGCTGGGTGGTTTCCGCGCGCTACCAGGCGCCTGCTGGCGCGCTCGGGGTAGGCCAACGCGTAAAGGGTTTTGTCCTGCAGGCACGCTGGATTGTGCTGGCGGTCATGCTGGCCAGTGCGCTGGCCATTGCATTGGTGTTTCCGACCATGAAGCAGGAACTCTCGCCAATGGAAGACCGCGGCGTGATCCTGGCCACCGTCAATGCCCCGGACGGCGCCACCCTGGACTACACCAACCGCTATGCGCAGGCGCTCGAAAAAATGGGCCAGCCCTTCAAGGAGTTTGACCGCATTTTTGCCAATGTGGGCAACCCGACCGTGGCGCAGGCCAGCGTGGTGTACCGCACCGTGGACTGGGACGAGCGCAAGCGCTCCACCATGGACATGGCGCGTGAATTGCAGCCCAAGTTCAACGCACTGCCGGGCGTCACGGCCTTTCCCATCACCCCGCCGTCGCTGGGGCAGGGCTTTCGCGAGCGGCCGCTCAACTTTGTGATCCAGACCTCTGAAAGTTACGAAAACCTCAATACCGTGGTGGAGCAGATGCTGGAGGAGATCGCCAAAAACCCCGGCATTGTTTCGCCCGTTGTGGATTTGCGCCTGAACAAGCCCGAGTTGCGCATCGAGGTGGCGCGTGACCGGGCGGCGGACCTCGGCGTCAGCGTGGATGCCGTGGCCAAGGCCGTCGAGACCCTGCTGGGCGGGCGCAACGTGACCCGCTACAAGCGCGATGCCGACCAGTACGATGTGATCGTCCAGCTCGAGGCCGGCAGCCGCAGCACGCCAGAAGCCATTGAACGCATTTACGTGCGGGGCCAAAAAGGAGGCGTGGACGCGATGATCCCGCTCTCCAGCCTGGTCAAGGTGAGCGAAAGCGTGTCGCCACGCGAGCTAAACCACTTCGGGCAGCGACGCTCGGTGTCCATCACCGCCAGCCTGGCGGGCGACTATTCGCTGGGTGAAGCGCTGAGCTTCATGGACCAGACGGCGGCCAAAGTGCTTAAAACCGGCTACAGCACCGACCTGAACGGCACGTCACGCGAGTTCAGGAATTCACAGGGCGCGCTGGCCATTGTGTTTGCGTTGGCGCTGCTCTTCATCTTTCTGGTGCTGGCCGCGCAGTTTGAAAGCTTTATTGACCCGCTGGTCATCATGCTGTCGGTGCCGCTGTCGATGATTGGCGCGCTGCTGGCGCTGAAGTGGAGCGGAGGCTCGCTCAACGTCTACTCGCAGATCGGTTTGATCACGCTGGTGGGCCTGATCACCAAGCACGGTATCTTGATTGTGGAGTTCACCAACCAGTTGCGCGGGCAGGGCATGGAGATGGTTGATGCGCTGGTCAAGGCGTCTTCCCAGCGCCTGCGCCCCATCATGATGACGACCGGCGCCATGGTGTTCGGCGCCTTGCCGCTGGCGCTGGCCAGCGGGGCCGGGGCTGAAAGCCGTATGCAGATTGGCTGGGTGATCGTGGGCGGCATGTCTCTGGGTACCTTGCTCACCGTGTTTGTGGTGCCCACCATGTATGCGCTGTTTGCCCGGCAAAAAGTGCCGGGCGCGAGCAAGGCCGTGGCCAAAGAACAGCCGGACCACCCCGCCGAGCAGCCGGGCTAGTCGCGCTGACCGGCCGTCTTCTTTAGATCGCGCCGGCAAACATCATGATGTCCACCGCATCGCCTAAGGCCACGTTGCCCTGGCCGTGATGCAGCACGATCAGTCCATTGGCCTCGGCCATGGATCGCAGCACGCCCGACCCCTGGCTTCCGGTGGTTTTTACCTGCAGCGTGCCATCGGGCGCGGTGCTGACCCAGCCGCGCTGGTATTCGGTACGGCCCGGTTTTTTGCGAATTTCTTCGGTGCTGCGGGCCTTGAGCAGCGGCGGCGGCGCTTCGGTGCAGCCCATCATCTGCAGCAGCGCCGGGCGCACAAAGGCCAGAAACGTCACCATCACCGCGACCGGATTGCCCGGCAGGCCAAACAGCACCGCACCCTCGGGGTTGCTATTATTTACATAGCTGTTAGCGCTCGCAGGTATTGCGCTTGAGGCCATTTTTATGGGTAATATTCGCCCCACGGCCATTGGCCGGCCTGGCCGCATCGCAATGCGCCAGAATGCCACGTCGCCGAGCTTTTTCATCATCGCCTTGGTGTGGTCGGCTTCACCCACGCTGACGCCGCCGGAGGTGATGATGGCATCGGCCTGCGTCGCGGCCTCGGTAAATGCCGCCTCCAGCAGCGCCGGGTCGTCGCGCACCACGCCCATGTCTATCATCTGGCAGCCCAGGCGGCTCAGCATGCCAAACACGGTGTAGCGGTTGCTGTCGTACACGGCGCCTTCGCGTGGGGCTTCACCCAGCGACAAGATTTCGTCGCCGGTTGAAAAATAGGCGACCCGCAGCGGCCGCCAGGTTGTCAGTGTTTTAAGACCCAAAGAGGCCGCCAGCCCAATACGAGCGGGCGTGAGTAGCTCTCCTTTTTGTAGCGATGGCTTGCCCTGCATCAGGTCCTCGCCGCGCAGCCGGCGGTTGTCGCCCGCGCGCAGCAAGGCCGGCGGAATAGTGATATGCGCCAGGTCGCCGGAGTGGCCCAGCGTCACGAATTCCTGCGGCACCACGGTGTCCAGCCCGACCGGCATGATGGCGCCCGTCATGATCTTGACGCACTGGCCGGCCTTCACCGGGCCGTCGTTGCCCTGCCAGGCCTTGCCCGCCAGCGCCGTTCCCATGACCTGCAGCACCAGCGGCGCATCGGTTTGCAACTGGCCGCCGTCAAAGGCGTAGCCGTCCATGGCTGAGTTGTCATGCGGCGGCACGTCAAACGGTGAAATGACGTCGGCGGCCAGCACCCGGCCCAGCGCCTCGAACAAGGGCAGTTCCCGCACCTCCCGCACCGGCGTGACCAGCCTCGACAGAAAATCCAGTACCTGGGGCGCAGACAGTGCCTGCGGGTCGTAGCCTTGCAGCTCGGCGGCAATTTGATCCAGGGTTTTCACGGCAGGCTGGCTTCGAGCTGGTGCAGTTCGGCCAGCGTGTTGGCATTGAAAAAGCCGCGTGCGTCGTCGCCGGGCGCATCGAACGGCACCACCACCGTCTTGTGCTGCGCCGTCCACGCGTCAATCTTGCGGCCGCCGCTCTGCGTGAAATGCAGCAGGCTTTCCAGCAGGCGGGTGGGCATCAGGCAAAACACGGGCTGAGGCCGCAATTTCCCGTCTTCTTCGCGGGCGGCGGCCACGGCAATCTCGGCGTCTTCCTGCGCCATGGCATCGGCCATGCGCGCCACCAGGTCGAGCGGAAACAGCGGCGTGTCGCAGGGCACCGTGAGCAGGTAGGGGGTTTCGCAGCGCTCCAGCCCGGTCAAAAAACCGGCCAGCGGCCCGGCGTACTCGCCCAGGGAGGTCGCGTCGGGCCAGACCGGTACGCCAAACGACTCGTAAGCGGCCAGGTTGCGGTTGGCATTGATCATGATCTCGCCCACCTGGGGCGACAGCCGCATCAAGGTGTGCAATGCCAGCGGCACGCCGTTGAAGTTTTGCATGCCCTTGTCGGCACCGCCCATGCGCGAGCCGCGTCCGCCAGCCAGAATGACGCCGGTGATGGCCTCGGCATGCAAGGGTGTTTCTAAATTCAGGGTCATTCAGTGTTCCTAAAAATGCATAGCAGTTCTATTCAAGCCAGGGCCGCGGAACCGGCTTTGCCGGGCCGCAGGCTCAGCGGCCCCCTCGGGGGGCAGCGCAGTACGCGAAGCGACAAGCGTGGGGGCCACATTCATCCTCCGATGTAACTCATCTCAACGCGCTTGGCGCCGCCTGCCGGACTGGTGTCTGCGGGCAGGGCGGCACGCAGCGCCGAATAGCGGTCGGTGCGCGCTTGCCAGATCGGGCCAATCGCCGCTGCGATCTGGTCGTCGGCGTAGTGGCCGCGCAGCAGGGCGCGCAAATCATGGCCCTGGCTGGCAAACAGGCACAAAAACAGCTTGCCTTCGGTCGACAGCCGGGCCCGGTTGCAGTCGCCGCAAAAAGCCTGCGTCACGCTGCTGATCACACCAATTTCACCGGCGCCGTCGGCATAGCGCCAGCGCTCGGCGGTCTCGCCGGTGTAGTTCGGATCAATGGCGATCAGCGGAAACTCTGCGTTCAGGCGCTCAATGACCTGCGCGGACGGCAGCACCTCGTCCATGCGCCAGCCGTTGCTGGCGCCCACATCCATGTATTCAATAAAGCGCAGCACTGCGCCCGAATGGCGAAAATGCCGCGCCATCGGCACGATTTCAGCGTCGTTGGTGCCGCGCTTGACCACCATGTTGATCTTGATCGGTGCCAGGCCCACTTTTTGCGCCACTTCAATGCCCTTGAGTACATCGGCCACCGGAAAATCGACATCGTTCATGCGCCTGAACACCGCATCGTCCAGCCCGTCCAGACTCACGGTGACGCGCTGCAGCCCGGCGTCTTTGAGCGACTGCGCCTTTTTGGCCAGCAGCGACGCATTGGTGGTCAGCGTGATGTCCAGCGGCTTGCCATCCGGCGTTTGCAGCTTGGCCAGCATCTCGATCAGCACTTCCAGGTGCTTTCGCAGCAGGGGCTCGCCGCCGGTCAGCCGGATTTTCTCAACGCCGTGCGCGACAAAAATCCTGGCCAGGCGCGTGATTTCCTCAAAGCTCAGCAGCGAGCTTTGCGGCAAAAAGGCATAGTTTTTGTCAAACACCTCGCTCGGCATGCAGTAGTTGCAGCGAAAGTTGCAGCGGTCGGTGACGCTGATGCGCAAGTCGCGCAGCGGCCGGCCCAGGGTATCGCTCAGCAGGCCGGACGGCGCCAGCAACTGGGCCGGAATGGCGGGCACGCGGCTGGCGTAGCGAATGTCTGCCAGCGGGATTACTTTGTGGGGTTTGTCTGTCATGGTGAAAAGCTTTGGGGTGAATTTACTCCATTGGCGGCGCGCCTCATGGAATGGGCCGCCTTGCCCCCAGCGGCTGCACGTTATCGTCGTTCAGGTCAGGCGCACATGCCTTCAAACGCAGCGCGCGCCATCCACCTCAATGCACACGCCGCTGATGAAATCAGCCTCGTCGCTGGCCAGGTACAGGGCCGCATTGGCCACGTCCAGCGCGGTCGAAAACCGGCCCAGCGGAATGCTGGCGCGGAACCTGGCCTTGCGCTCCTCGTCCAGCGGGCCGCCGGCAAACTCGGCCGACAGGCCGGTGTCGGGGTTGAACACCGGGTTGATGCAGTTGACGCGGATGTTGTCAGGCCCCAGTTCCGCCGCCAGCGACTTCGACGTGGTGATGACCGCCCCCTTGGAGCCGTTGTACCAGGTCAGGCCTGGTCTGGGCCGCACGCCCGCCGTGGAGGCAATGTTGATGAAGCTGCCGCCGCCTTGTGCACGGAATACCGGCACGGCGTGAACGGTGGCCAGGTAAATGCTTTTGACGTTGATGGCGTAGCACTTGTCAAAGTCCTCTTCGCTCACGTCGAGTGCAGGCTGGTTGCGGTGCGTCCAGCCGGCGTTGTTGACCATCACGTCGAGCCGGCCGTAGCGCTGCACGGCGGCATCGACCAGCGCCTTGACCTCGGCCGACTTGGTTACATCGGCGGCAAAAAACGACGCCGTGCCGCCGGCCTTGACGATGTCTGCGACGACTTTTTCGCCCAGTGCCACGTTGATGTCGTTCACGATGACCTTGGCGCCTTCAGCGGCCAGCCGCCGGGCGATGCCTTCGCCAATGCCGCCGCCGGAACCGGTGACGATGATGGATTTGTCTTTGACCCGCATGGGCTTGTCTCCAGGTGTTTAGTAATACGTTAGCTTATTGCATCCCCGGATTCGGGGCGGACCCTCAACCGTGCCGGATGGCGACGGTTTTCAATGTCGTGAACCCATGCAGCGCCTCAAGCCCCTTTTCGCGCCCGTAGCCCGACGACTTCACGCCGCCAAACGGCAGCTCCACGCCGCCGCCGGCGCCGTAGTTGTTGATGAAGACCTGGCCGCTTTGCACCCGCTTGGCCATGCGGAACTGGCGCGCACCGTCGCGTGTCCAGATGCCGGCGACCAGCCCGAACCGGGTGGCGTTGGCCAGCTCCACGGCGTGGTCTTCGTCGGTGAAGCTCATGGCGCACAGCACCGGGCCAAACACTTCCTCCTGCGCCAGGCGGTGCATCACCGGCACGTCGCGCAGCAGGGTCGGGGCCTGGTAAAAGCCGGTTTCGGGCGCTTCGTCCACGATCTGGCCCTGCGCCACCATGGGAATGCCCGCGACCTGCGCGTCGCTCAGGAAGTCCCACACGCGCTGCTGCTGGCTTTGCCGGATCAGCGGGCCCACATCCAGGTCCATGGCGGCGGGGCCTACACGCAGGTTTTCAAAAGCCTGGCCCAGCTGCTCCAGCAGCGGCTCGTAGATCGACTGCTCCACCAGCAGGCGCGAGCCGGCCGAACAGGTTTGCCCGGCGTTTTGCACAATCGCGTTGACGATGGCAGGAATAACCGTGTCCGGGTCTGCATCGGCAAACACAATCTGCGGGCTTTTTCCGCCCAGCTCCAGCGTCACCGGGCAATGGCGCTCGGCTGCCACCTGCTGGATCAGCGTGCCGATGCCGGGGCTGCCGGTAAAGCTGATGTGGTCAATGCCCGGGTGACGCGCCAGCGCATCGCCCACTTCATGGCCGTAGCCGGTCACGATGTTGATGGCGCCGGCCGGAAAGCCGGCTTCGGCGGCCAGCTGGGCCACGCGAAGCAGCGACAGGCAGGCGTCTTCGCTGGGCTTGACCACGCAGACATTGCCCGCCGCCAGCGCGCCGCCCACGCTGCGGCCAAAAATCTGCATCGGGTAATTCCACGGAATAACGTGGCCGGTCACCCCGTGCGGCTCGCGCCAGGTCATCACGCTGTAGCCGTCCAGGTAGGGAATCGTCTCGCCGTGCAGCTTGTCGCAGGCGCCGGCGTAAAACTCGAAGTAGCGGGCCAGCGCGGCCGCATCGGCCCTGGCCTGCTGGGTTGGTTTGCCGCAGTCGCGCTGCTCTATCAGCGCAAGCTCTTCGGCGTGCTCGGACACTTTGATCGACAGGCGCATCAGCAGCCGGCCGCGCTCGGCCGCGCTGAGCCGGCTCCAGACCAGGTCCAGGCAGTCGCGGGCGCTGCCGACCGCAACATCGATGTCGTAGGCGTTGCCGCGCTGGATCTCGTCAAAGACCTGGCCGTCGGATGGATCGATGACCGGGATGGTTTTGCCGGACGAGGAGGGCAGCGAGGTGTTGGCGATGTAGTTGAGTTGCATAGGCCCGATTTTGCGTGAAAGCGTGGCGGGCGGTGTCGCGTTTGGTAAAACCGCAGGAAATGCCTGCCGTGGCCGGCTGCGACGGGGGCGAAGCAAGCCCGCTCGTTAAGATACCCGGCGAAGGAACACCCCACGCCACCATGCTCGACGACATCAAGAAAACTCTCTGGCTGACTGCCGACAAGCTGCGCGCCAACATGGACGCCGCCGAATACAAGCACCTGGTGCTCGGCCTGATTTTTGTCAAATACATCTCCGACACCTTTGCCGCCCGCCGCGCCGAACTGACGGCCCGCTTGACCAACCCGGACGACGCCTATTACTACGGCAACGCCGCGCCCGAAGACCTGGCCTCCGAACTGGAAGACCGCGACTATTACAAGGAAGTCAACGTCTTCTGGGTGCCCGAAGCCGCCCGCTGGGAAAGCATGCGCGCTGCCGCCAAGCAGCCCGACATCGGCAAGCGCATCGATGACGCCCTCACGCTGATCGAGGCCGAAAACCCCACGCTCAAAAACATCCTCGACAAGCGCTACGCCCGTTCGCAACTGCCCGACGGCAAGCTCGGCGAACTGGTTGACCTGGTGTCCACCATCGGTTTTGGCGACACGCCCGACATGGCCCGTGACACGCTGGGCCAGGTGTATGAATACTTTCTGGGCATGTTCGCCAGCGCCGAAGGCAAGCGCGGCGGGCAGTTCTACACGCCCGCCAGCATCGTCAAGACCCTGGTCTCCATCCTCAGCCCGCACAGCGGCAAGGTGTACGACCCGTGCTGCGGCTCGGGCGGCATGTTTGTGCAGAGTGAAAAATTCATTGAAGCGCACGGCGGCCGGCTGGGCGACGTGTCAATTTACGGCCAGGAATCCAACCCCACCACCTGGCGCCTGGCCGCCATGAACCTGGCGATTCGCGGCATCGACTTCAACCTGGGCCGCGAACCCGGCGACACCCATTGGCTACCTCGCGCTGGCCCAAGTGCCATTGGCCATCAACCAAGGTTACATCGCCATGCTGCCCGGTGGTTTGTTGCCGCCTTTGTACCTGTTGTTTTGGTGTCGTCAAAACATGGAAAACATCAAGGGCAGGGCCAACGGCTCAACTTTCATGGAGATCAGCAAGAAAGCATTCCGGCCCATTCCAGCGTTGGTGCCGTCCCCGAAAGTCGTAAAAGCTTTTACAGATGCTGCGAGCGTATTGTTTGAGAGACTGATCGAAAACGAAAGACAAGCCCAAACCCTAGCCACCCTCCGCGACACGCTCCTCCCGCGCCTGATCTCGGGCCAGTTGCGCCTGCCCGAGGCGCAAGCCACCGCCGAAGATGCGCTGGCGTGACCCCGGCGACCATCATTACTCTGCTTTTGATAGCTGCTCGCGCATAGCCCACCTGCGCTGCAGGCCATTTTGATGCATAACTATGCTGCCATCGTCGATCGGTGGCCATCCGGTATGGCTATTCAAGCCTGCTTTCATAGTTGCGATTTTTATTAAAGATCGCTTTCACACCATGCGCAGCACCGCTGTGCCGCCACCGCCCGAGGCCCTGGTTCCAAGTCTGCTCTCGCAACTCGCCAACGCTGCCAGCTACGAACGCCTGGACAAGGAGAAAAATAGACCTGTCGCCTTGAGTTGCTGGGTGCCGGCAATTCACTATGAATACAGTAGCTGCTTGTGCCCGTCCTGCTTGCGCAAACGCCTAATTTCATCATTAATTTGGCGCTGCAGTCACCCCATGGCGTGCCCTGCGCATGGCAACGTTCCGGCCCAAGCCAATGGCGACCTGTATAGAAAATCGTGTTTTCTATACAGGTCGCGGCTAATATGTATAGAAAATCGTGTTTTCTATACATGTCAGTCACCCGAGAGCGCTTCACATGATCCAGCTCAGCCCGCTTGAACAGTTGAATCCCGCACGGTTCGACTCACCCGCCATTCTTAAAAAGCTGGCCAGCAGCAGCCGCAAACTGGCTGAACTCAAGGGCATTGCGGCATCGATTCCGAATCAGGACATTTTGATCAACACCCTTGGGTTGCAAGAGGCCAAGGACAGTTCCGAGATTGAAAACATCGTCACCACGCATGACGAGCTGTTCAAGGGCGATGTGCTGCCCGAGGCCTTTGCCAACCCGGCGGCCAAGGAGGTGCTGCGTTATCGGCAAGCGTTGCAGGTCGGGTTTGAACAGGTGCGCGCCACCGGCTTGCTGACCTGTAACCACATCATCGAAATCCAGGGTGAACTGGAGCGCAACAACGCGGGTTTTCGCAAGTTGCCGGGCACGGCACTTAAAGACAGCGCAGGGCAAACGATTTACACCCCGCCGCAAGACCCTGCCGAAATCGTCGCGCTGATGCGGGGGCTGGAGCGCTTCATGAACGACGCGCATCTGTTTGACGTTGACCCGCTGATCAAGATGGCCTTGATGCACCACCAGTTTGAAAGCATCCATCCGTTTTACGACGGCAATGGCCGCACCGGACGAATCATGAATGTGTTGTATCTGGTCAAAGAGGGGTTGCTCGATATTCCGGTGCTCTACCTCAGCAGCCACATCGTGCGTACCAAAAGTGACTACTACCGGTTGTTGCAAACCGTTCGGCAGGACGATGGATGGGAGGAGTGGGTGCTGTACATGCTGCAGGCCGTGGAGCAAACCGCCGGGCAAACCATCGACACCATCCAGGCCATCAAGGCGGCGTTGTTCGACTACAAGCACCGCATCCGTGCGGGCTACAAGTTTTACAGCCAGGACTTGATCAACAACCTGTTCACGCACCCCTACACAAAAGTTGAATTTTTACAGCGTGAATTGCAGGTGTCCCGCATCACGGCAACCAAATACATGGATGCGCTGGCCGAAGGAGGGTTCGTGCAAAAACAAAAAGTCGGACGCGGCAACTACTACGTCAATCTGGCACTGAACGCGGTGTTGCAAGGTGCATCGGGCGCAGCCCCATGACCGGAAGACCAACTCGAACAGGAAACCCTGGCCTGGCTGCAAGACGTGGGCTACCGCCACGCCTACGGCCCCGACCTGGCGCCTGACAGCCAGGCGCCGGAACGCGACAACTTCCGGCAGGTGCTGCTGACCGGGCGGCTGCGCGCGGCGATGGATCGGCTGAACCCCGGCGTTCCGCCAGCCGCGCGGGACGATGCGCTCAAACAGGTGCTGGACCTGGGCAATTCTGCGCTGTTGCCTGCCAACCGGCATTTCCACCGCCTGTTGGTGGCGGGCGTGCCGGTGCAGTACCAGAAGGATGGCGAGACGCGCGGCGACTTTGTGCGGCTGGTCGACTGGGCCGAGCCGCAGGCCAACGACTGGCTGGCGGTCAACCAGTTCTCGATTCGTGGCCCCAAGCACACGCGCCGGCCCGACATCATTTTGTT
>Ga0123337_10002707_pt1 | contig 19868 bp, 19 predicted proteins | sample frozenSSSSmetaG_FD_89792 | JGI IMG/M metagenome (GOLD analysis project Ga0123337, IMG submission 89792) | Glacier valley bacterial and archeal communities from Borup Fiord, Nunavut, Canada, to study Microbial Dark Matter (Phase II) -... | ecosystem: Environmental > Aquatic > Freshwater > Ice >... | reverse complement strand
CTGCTAAGGAGCATGTTCGCACCGATCAGGATAAAAATTACCGGCCAGAATCTCCATACTGAACTCCAGTAAAACTCAATCTGGCCAAAATTTTCAAGAAGGAAAATACTTCCTATAAAGATGAGGATCATACCCCATACTATTTTTTCAGTTTTCATCGTAGCTTAGTTTTGCTTTTGGTCAGTATTTGTATTTAAGTCATCTGCAGACTCAGCAGAATCTGTAGTACTCACAGCCTGTTCTGTAACAGGGGTTGTATCTTGAGTAAAACCTTCAGTTTGAGTCCATTCTTCTTTCCAGGGTTCCTTTTTCTTTGCACTTGCAATGTTGTAAAGCCCCATCGCAATTAATATTACTGGCCAAAGGTTATGAAACTCTACCCAGTGAGGAATGAGATCAAATTCATTGAGGAGAAAAAAAGATCCGAAGAATATAAAGATGGATCCGGCAATCATACGTCCATTACCATTCCCTTTTTTCTTTTGCAACAATGCCTGGTTCGAAAGATTCAATGGCTCATTCACTTTATAGTCGACATTTAATTGACTGTAATCAGGCAGGTAAGGTCTATTGGGTACTGCAATCCATAGCACAATATAAGCCAGAATCCCCGAAGCTCCTGCCATCACGGCTACAACAAAAGCAATTCTGATCCAGGTTACATCAACATCGAAGTATTCTGCGAGACCGGTACATACACCTGCAATCATTTTATCCTGCTCGATGCGTTGAAGTTTCTTTTCCATTTCTTTTATTTTATTAGTTCAGCTTTTTAAATGTCAATTTTTCATTAATTGATAGATCAAAACTAAGCCTTGATTCCCGGGTTCTAAATACCAAATAGGTAGGTTATCCTAAGTTCTCGGTAAAGCACATTAAATTATCGGTAAATGAAGACAAAAAATAATAAGTTTAAACCTTACCATAAAGTGGCCTGATTATTATCTCATCAATATTCGCTCCTGAACTCATCTGAAGACAGTTCATTATTGATTTTGCGATATCCTCAGATAAAATAAACCAATCAGATGGAAGGCTGGTCCCGGACCATGAATCCGTTAATGTAGATCCCGGCAAAACCGCTGTTACCTTCACTCCTGCAGGTCTCAACTCTTCCCGCAGAGCTTTCGTAAGTCCAAAAAGCGCCATTTTACTGATACTGTATGACCCGGCTCTGGTAACAGGCTCTAAACTTGCAACAGAACAAATGTTAATTATATGTCCCCGACCATTTTTAATCATTTTGGCGGCAAAGTATTTACTTAAGAAATGCGGAGCAAAAACGTTGACCTGCATTTGTCGCTCCAGACTTCTATCATCTTCCTTCATAATTTCTGATGGGATGTATAAGCCTGCATTATTAATGAGAATATCCACATCTCCTAAACTTACTTCAGCAAATTCAGCGAATAAACTCACATCTGTGCTTTCTTCCAAATCCGCGCGCATCCCAAAACACTGTAATAGGGGATAGCTATTCCTGAGTTCATCTGTAAGTGCCTGAACCTCATTTTCATCTCTGGCACAAAATATGATATTATAATTATTTGCCGCGAGTTCCATAACAATGGCCCTGCCCATTCCCTTTGTTGCACCGGTTACTATTGCATTCATGGATTAAAATTAATAAAATCAATGATGCAGGAGTATTTAATTTAAGGCATAATCTCATTTGATTACCTTTGTTTAATTATAATTCTGTCTCCGGCAGTGATAATTTTATATTAATATTGTATAATAAGTAAACCAAACAATTTAAAAATGGTATTTCACCCATTAGGTAGATATATATTATTGTTAAAGGCAGTGTTCCGGAGACCGGAAAAATGGAATATTTACCGGAAGGAAATATTCCACGAAATGACATCTATAGGAGTTGGATCTTTGGGAATCATTGCCATCATTTCTGTGTTTTTAGGTGCTGTGACTACCGTTCAGACTGCTTTCCAGCTTGTAAGTGATTTCATTCCAAAATCAGTGATTGGTATGATCCTTCGGGATTCATCCATTCTGGAATTAAGTCCCACCATTTCTGCAGTAGTTCTGGCAGGTAAAGTTGGATCAAGCGTGGCCTCACAGATTGGGACTATGCGCGTTACTGAACAAATCGATGCACTTGAAATAATGGGAATAAACTCACCAGGCTACCTGATTCTACCTAAAATCATTGCTGCAATTACAACGATTCCCTTGCTGGTAATTATTTCAATTGCTCTGAGTATAAGCGGCGGATTTTTTGCAGGAACGGCATCAGGAGCTGTTACCCAACAGGATTTTATAACCGGGCTCACCACAGAATTCAACTCTTTTACACTTGTTGTATGCATGGTTAAGGCAGTAATCTTTGCATTTATAATCACTTCGGTATCAGCCTATCAGGGCTTTTACACCAGCGGTGGGGCACTTGAAGTGGGACAATCGAGTACTAAAGCAGTAGTAATCAGTTGTATCGCCATTCTGTTTTCCGATTATGTTATTGCCCAGTTATTGCTATGATAGAAATCAAAAACATCCATAAAACATTTGGCGAAAACCATGTTCTGAAGGGTATTTCAGCAGAGTTTGCAGAAGGAAAATGTAATTTGATTATTGGAGGATCCGGCTCAGGAAAAACTACCCTATTGAAATGTATGGTAGGCCTGCATGAACCTGAAGAAGGATCTGTGATCTACGATGGTCGCGATTTTACCCGAATGACATTTGCAACCAGAATTGAAATCCGTACCGAAATCGGAATGCTTTTTCAGGGATCTGCCTTGTTCGACTCTATGAATGTAGAAGATAACATCATATTTCCGATCAACATGTTCACTCAGCAAAGTCATAAGGAAAAACTTGAACGTGCTAATTTCTGTCTGGAAAGAGTTAATCTTGCCGGAACAAATAAGTTATTCCCCGCAGAGCTTTCAGGTGGGATGAAAAAAAGAGTAGGTATCGCAAGAGCCATCGCAATGAATCCCAAATACCTGTTTGTGGATGAGCCCAACTCCGGACTTGATCCCAAAACAGCCATTGTGATTGATGAACTTATACAGGAGCTTACAACTGAGTTTAACACAACAACCGTAGTAGTTACCCATGATATGAATTCAGTGATGGGTATCGGTGAAAATATCATATTCCTTCATGAAGGGCAAAAATGGTGGGAAGGTACGAACAAGGAAATTTCATCAACCGATAACAAAGAATTGAATGAATTTGTTTTTGCCAGTAAATTCATGCAGGCATTAAAGAAAAAATAAACAAAACATTACTCACCCAATTTGGATGAGTAAAATAGAATAAGAATGATTCAACTGTTAAGTCCGCAAAACTGGAAAGATTACGAACTGATTGATTGCGGTAATTTTGAAAAGCTGGAGCGTTTCGGAAATGTAATTCTGATCCGCCCGGAACCACAGGCAGTCTGGGGGAAAAGGTATTCTGAAAGCGAATGGACAAAACAACATCACATTCGTTTCAAAGGCCGTTCGGCAACCTCAGGAGAGTGGATTAAGAAGGATCCAAAAACACCTGACAGATGGCATATCAGTTATAAAAATGAGGATATCAAGCTGCAGTTCAGATTAGCTCTCACTTCCTTTAAACATTTAGGGATATTTCCTGAACAGGCGGTTAACTGGGATTACATCATCAAAAGTGTAAAAAACTTCAGAACTCCACAGCCCAAAGTATTAAACCTGTTCGCATATACCGGCGGAGCATCTCTTGCTGCAAGGGCTGCCGGTGCCGAAACGACGCATGTCGATTCTATCAAGCAGGTAGTAAGCTGGGCCAATGAAAATCAAACTCTTTCCGGATTAGAAAATATCCGCTGGACAGTTGAAGATGCCCTGAAATTTGTAAAACGTGAAGTTAAGAGAGGGCGAAAGTATAACGGGATCATTCTGGATCCTCCTGCTTACGGACACGGGCCGAATGGTGAAAAATGGAAACTTGAAGATAATATCAGGGAAATGATGGAAGATGTGGTGAAGTTACTGGATGAAGATGAACATTTTTTAATCCTGAACACCTATTCTCTTGGTTTTTCGTCTGTGATTGTCGAAAATCTGATTCTGTCTTCTTTTCCCGGGGTTCAAAACCTGGAAACCGGGGAGCTTTACCTTCAGGCGAGTTCAGGTTATAAATTACCGCTGGGGGTATTCGGCAAATTCTGTAAATTTTAGGTGAAAATTATTTTTGTATGATACAGCAGACATTAATTATTATCAGGAACACAATCAATATTCTAAACAATCAACAAATAAATTAAACATCTTTATAAGAACATCAAAAATACAACATATAAAAACCATTTATGAAAACAGGAAAACTAAGCGTGAGCATTCTTTCAATTTTATTCCTCGTTATTTTTTTCACAAACTGCAGTGAATCAAACAGTAAGACAGATTCTAAATCTGCACTAAAAACTGAGTCAGGAACCAATCCTGAAGAAGAAGCGAATGAAGAATCTACAGCCGAAAGTATTGAATATCAGCCGATTGATACTGCACTTTACAATAAAAAGCTTAAGGAACTGGCGAACGGAGATACTACCGGAAAATGGCCGGTTAAAAAGCAGCCCTATCCACTTCCGGGGGCCATTCTTCCTTATAAAAGAGTAGTAACTTATTACGGAAACCTGTACTCCAAAAAGATGGGAGCTTTAGGTGAATACGCCCCAAAAGAAATGCTGAGAATGCTTTATTCCGAAGTTGCGAAATGGGAAAAAATTGATCCAAAAACACCCGTACAACCAGCCCTGCATTATATTGCGGTAGTTGCTGCGGGTGATCCCGGGAAGGATGGTAAATACAGAAACCGTATGCCTGATAAACAGATCGATTCCGTGCTAGCCATTTCCAGAATGAAAAAAGGCATGATCGTTTTTCTTGACATTCAGGTATCATTAAGTACCATCAGGGAAGAACTACCACGTCTTGAAAAATATTTAAAAATGCCCAATGTACACTTAGGGATTGATCCTGAATTCTCAATGAAAGGCGGAATTCTGCCTGGCAGAAAGATTGGCACATATGATGCTTCTGAAATCAACTATGTATCAGATTATCTGGCAAAGTTGGTAAGAGCGAATAAATTACCTCCCAAAATATTTGTCATACACCGCTTCACCAACAAAATGGTCACAAATTATCAGAATATCAAACTGAGGCCTGAAACACAAATCGTAATGCATATGGATGGCTGGGGTGAACCGGAACTAAAAAGAGGTACCCACCGCCACTTTATTTATTCTGAACCGGTACAGTTTACAGGATTTAAAATATTCTATAAGAATGACCTGAAAAAAGCTCCTAACCGTTTAATGACCCCGGAAGATCTGATGAAGTTGAAACCACAGCCAAGTTATATTCAGTACCAGTAAAGAATAAAATCTAATAACCTGAGTTCGATATAAAATCTTGCCGGACTAAGTTTGGATGGATTGATTTTCTTTTGTTTTACCAATCGTTGCTGGCGCAGGCGTGTCTTGTGTGCTTCTATATTTGTAAACTTATTTTAGGACGATACAATTCCTGGAACGCGCGGCACGCACGAACCAGCAGCACCGGGCTGACCGTCCCAATGAATAACAGCTCCGGGTAAAATAAACCTTGCCGTAGGAGTTAGGTTCCGGCTATTCGTATGATGAACTAAAATATGATTTCTTGCCGGAAATACTCTGGAGGAGAGGGCTGAACTAGCCGATAATACACAGGTATTGCTTTCCAAAATCAAATCAAAGTGGCTGCAGAGCCATATCTGAATAATTGTAACCTTATATTTTAACCTGCCTAATGTCGAACTCAGGTCAATACCTGTTAAAAATGGTAAACCCTCCATTTTTCATTACAAGGCAATTATAATTCTCTCATTATAAATTCTCACATTTGTTAGTATGGAACAAGCAATTTTTGGCGGTGGATGCTTTTGGTGTACAGAAGCCGTATTTCAGAATTTAAAAGGAGTTACCAAGGTCGTATCGGGTTATATGGGAGGGCATAAACTAAATCCCAGTTATGAGGATATCTGTAAGGGAGACACTGGACATGCAGAAATCATTCGCATTGAATTTAACCTGGAAGAAATCTCATTTGAAGAGCTTTTGCTCGTATTCTTTAAAACCCATGATCCTACTACCCTGAATATGCAGGGGAATGATGTTGGCAATCAATATCGCTCGGTTGTATTCTACGAGAATCAGGAGCAGAAGCTGGCCGCTGAAAACATGATCGATCAACTGGAAAAAGACATGGTGTATGATAGGCCAATTGTTACTGAAGTAACACCCGTTTCAATATTCTATTCAGCCGAAGATTATCATCAGGATTATTATAACAATAATGCAAATAAGGCCTATTGTGTCCACGTGATTCAGCCAAAGCTGCATAAATTCATAAAGGAATTCAGGGATAAGTTAAAATAATAATAAGGCTGACAGGGTTTAGAACCCTGTCAGCCTTTAACACTGTCAGCCTTTAGAATAATCCAAGCTGCCCTTTATCATCAATATCCAGATCATCCGGATTAGTGATTTCAAAATCAATTTTCTTTACCGGCTTTATTTCTTCTTTCAGAGGCCCTTCAGAAATTTCGTTAATCTCGTGATCATCAGCTATCTGATCAATGCCATCATCCCCATTCTCCTCAATACTTTCAACTTCAGGCAAAGCTTTAGTTTCTGATAATGGCTCTTCCATTACTATTTCAGTATCCCGGGTTGGCTCTATTTCATCATCAATATCTCTTGCCTGGGAAGATACAGGAGTTGCGGTATGTACACCCGGCTCCTCACTTTCATTTTCACCCGGATCAGAATCCGAAGCAAGTATTTCTTCCTCTTCTTCTTCAATAACTGAATGAATAAGCTGGATCTCTTTCACTGCATGAGGGCTGAGTCTGTTCCCCATAGCCTTCATTCCTTTTACTTCAATTGCCTCACTCAGATCAAGTTCAGACTCCTCTGCAATTTTAGTTTTACCCTTCAATACTTCCAGTTTAATCTTTGGTCTCAGATGTCCAGAAATCAGAATCAGTTTCGATCCGGGTTCTTCGCTGATCACACTGGTCTTTTTACCAATGGAAGCATTTTCAAAAACAAATCGTTTAAGATAATGCGCACCTGATTTGCCTTCCACATAGATCAGCGTAAATACCTTTTCCGGATTAAACTTCTCAATCAGTAACAGGCGATCGTCAAAATGATTGCTCAAATCAAAACTACTCAGTTCGTAAACTCCCTGCGGATTTAGTGTAAGAATTCTGTCGTCTCCATCAAATTCTCCAAGATACTTGCCCCGCCCATCCACATTCAAACGTTTCAGAATTTCATCATACCATATCTTACGGCCGGATAAAGTGGAAATACCTTTGCTCTTCAGCAAAACTTTCTTAACAGGGTATTTTGTTACGATATTTCCCATAGAGCTTCTGCCTTTAATCACCTGATCAGCAAAGTCAATGTCGAACTGCAGTTTCTTTAGCTTGGAATGAGGCTTAAGCTGAACATTAATTATTTCAGCTTCACCATTTGGATTTGCAGTGAAATACAAAACTTTTGATCCCTTACCCCCCTTGGTCAGGTCATACTCCTTATCGCGGGTAACGCCAAGTACCGAGAACCGTTTGATATAGGCCGTACCACTTTCCCCATCCCGGTAGATCAGGTTATAGACAGTACGCTCGTCATTCTTTTTAAAAACCTGAGCGTGGACGATACCCTTTCCTGCAAAGGTCTTTTCTGCGACCTTTGAAACATTAAATTTGCCATCCTCCCTGAACACTATCACTTCATCCAGATCAGAGCAATCACAAACAAATTCATCCTTACGTAAGGCGGTTCCAATGAAACCATCTTCCCGGTTCATATATAATTTAACATTGGCTAAAGCAACTTTTGATGCCTCTACCCGATCGAAAGCCCTGATCTCAGTCTTGCGCTCTCTGCCTGAACCGTATTTACTCTTTAATTTCTCAAACCAGGCAATAGCATAATCTGTCAGATGTTTGAGATGCTTATTTACTTCCTTAATATCATTCTCCAAAGCCAATAACTGCTCGTCTGATTTCCTCAGATCAAAGCGGGTAATACTGCTCATCGGTTTATCGATCAGCTTTTTATAATCTTCGGGAAGAATCTCCCTGTATAATTGGGAGAAGAACGGACTAAACAATTTATTCAAAACTTCAACTACAGCTTCAAAATTACCCGAACCTTCATATTCCGGGTTCTTGTACATCCCTTCCTGAATGAATATTTTGAGCAATGAGCTGAAAAAGATTTTTTCCTTTAACTCGGCAAGTTTTATTTCAAGCTCCAGTTTGAGAAGGCCTTTGGTATAATGGGTACTCTCAACCAGAATATCATTCACACTCATGAAATAGGGCTTATCACCCTTAATAATACAGGTATTGGGAGAAATAGAAACCTCACAATCTGTAAATGCATAGAGTGCATCTATCGTCACATCAGGTGAAATACCGGGTGCAAGATGAATGATGATCTCTACATCCTTGGCTGTATTATCCTCGATCTTTTTGATCTTGATCTTGCCTTTATCATTAGCCGAGATCACACTGTCGATCAGTCCCCCGGTAGTTGTAGTGTAAGGTATCTCGGTTATAGCCAGAGTCTTTTTGTCCCTTTCAATAATTTTGGCCCTAACCCTGATTCTGCCGCCCCGCATTCCTTCATTGTAATTACTGAAATCAGCCATACCTCCCATCTGAAAATCAGGAAGAAGATCAGGGCGATTACCTTTCAAAACTTCAATTGAAGCGTCGATAAGTTCCACGAAATTATGAGGCATTATTTTAGTTGCAAGGCCAACTGCAATTCCATCAGCACCCTGGGCAAGTAATAGCGGAAATTTGACAGGAAGAGTAACCGGTTCCCGGTTACGGCCATCATAACTGCTTTGCCATTCGGTGGTATCAGGATTAAATACGACCTCATTGGCAAATTTAGATAGCCTGGCTTCAATATATCTGGGTGCTGCTGCAGAATCACCTGTTATAGGGTCTCCCCAGTTACCCTGTGTATCAATCAGCAAATTCTTCTGGCCAATCTGAACCATCGCATCACCGATTGAAGCATCTCCATGCGGATGATACTTCATTGTATTACCAATTACGTTGGCCGCCTTATTAAAGCGCCCGTCATCCATCTCCTTAAGAGAATGTAAAATGCGACGCTGAACAGGCTTTAAACCATCATGAATATGAGGAACCGCGCGATCCAGAATAACATAGGATGCATAATCTAAAAACCAATTTTCATATAAACCGGAAAGCGATGTTACATTATGTAAAGCTTTTTCTTCGCCTGCCGTATTGTTGTTTTCGCTGTCTGTGTTTTCTATTTCTTCACTCATCCTTAAATATGAAATTCTATTGTGGTAAATATAAGTTATCGGATGAAAATGAAAGTGCTAAGTTTTAAACAGCTCTTAATAAATTAACTTGAGTTCGGTATAAGGAAGGTTTAAAATAATTTATAAGTGATATGATAAGTCTCTGGAGCCTCAAAAATTGATTTTGGAAAACAATACCTGTGTTTTATAGCTTAGTTCAGCCCTTTCCTCCGGAGTATTTCCGGCAAGAAATCGCGTTTTATTCATTATACAAATAGCCGGAAGATACCTCCTCCGGCAAGGTTTATTTTACCCGGTGCTGTTTTTCATCGGGACGGGCAGTCCGGCGCTGCTGGTGCGCGTTCCAGAAATTATAAAGAAGCACACGCGACATGCTTGCACTAGCCAGGATCGGAGAGAAACAGACCCTGCTTTCTGAAAAAATAGAAAATAAGTCAATCTGATTTTACACCAGGATCATTTTATATCGAACTCAATTAAATAAATATTCAATGAGTACTAATATTACAGTTTCTGGAAATAGCTTCAATACCAATCCGATTATTAATTACATTTATTTTATTGACATTCAATATTTTACAGTTAAATTCATAAATAAAAGCAACCATTAGCGCCCTTTCATCGTGTATATGTCAAATAGCTATTAAATTGAGTAATTCGGTCGAACAATTACCTCAACAACTTCGTGAAGATTGTATTCGCGGAATGGCAGGTAGTCAGAAAAAATTGTATTACAATTTTTATGGCTTTGCTATGGGGATTTGTTTGAGATATGCCAGGGACAGAGATGAAGCAGTACAAATAGTAAACGACGGATTTTACAAAGTATTAACACGTCTGGATCGGTATGATCCTTCGAAGCCATTTTTGCCGTGGCTATCCCGTATTATGACCAATACGGCGATCGACCATTACCGTTCTGAGCTGAAGCACCCCATTACCAGCGACCTTTCTGAGCTGGAAATTCAGGGTAAAGAAAACGATATCCAAAGCAAACTTAATTATGATGATCTGATCAAACTCGTACAAACCTTACCCCCTGGTTACCGGACAGTGTTCAACTTATTTGCGATTGATGGTTATACTCATGAAGAAATATCTGAACAACTGGGCATTTCGGTAGGTACATCTAAATCAAATTTATTTAAGGCAAGGCAAAAACTCAGAGCAATGCTTGAATCAAATGATAACAAAACTGAATCAAATACAACAGACATAAACACAGGAAAGAGTACAGCAATAATTTTCAATGAGCAATTTGAGCCCAAACAAGACAGACAAATTTTTCAGGCAGGCGCTTAAAACAGCTCCGGAGCTTTCTCCTGCAGAGAAAGACTGGAGTGAAATGGAGCGTCTTCTGAAAGGCAAGCCCAATAAGCGGCCTGTTATTGGCTGGTTTTACTGGCCAGCTGGAATCGCTGCAGGTTTATTTATTTTCTTATCAGTATGGCTTTCACGTGAACCTGAACTCCATATGGCTGATGGAGAAAAGAGCGGAATTAAAAAGATTGAAAACCAATCAGAGAACAGAACTGAAAATAATCAAAATAAATCAAAAATCCCTGCACCTTACCAGGAGGATGCGGCTAATCCTGGACCAACAAAAACTTCGGGACTGAACGCGGCTAATGTGAAACACGAAGGCAGCAAACCATTGGAAAAATTTGGAGAATCAACGTTGTATACAACTATTAATTCAGAAGACAGACGTGAATTTCAGCCCTTGAATAAGGCTCTTTTCAAGGACCTTAAAAATTTAAACCCTCTGCCATCCAAGGATTATACTGCAATCAATACATTTAAATTGCAACGCGAAAAACCTCTGCTTACAGATAGTAATTCTAGGAAATTGGAAAGAAATGATGAGAAACCAAATGGCAGACTGGCTTTGAGTATGGCTTTTACAACTGATATGAATTCTGTAAATGGGTTTGGAAACAGCAAAGCAGGACTTAGTGGCGGTTTTGGAATAAGCTACAGAATTTACAAAGGTATATCTGCCGGTACCGGTATCTACTATTCACAAAAGAAATATACATCTGATAGAAATTCTTATTACACAACAGAAAAACCATTTGCATCATGGGCGAGTTATTCAAGACAAATTGATGCTGATTGTAAGGTGATTGATATTCCTCTAAATATGAATGTGTTGATCAGCAAAACCAAAAAGACAGGCATTACAGCATCTGCAGGCTTATCCTCTTACATTATGCTGTCTGAGAAATACAATTTCATTTATACTCCTACCTTGTTATATCCTTCACCGGGAAGGGAATACACGATTAAAAATGCAAACCAACACATTTTGAGTATTGTCAATCTATCTGTCGGTGTTGAAAAACCTATTGGCAATCAAAGCAGCATAGTGATTCAGCCCTATGCGAAATTGCCATTGTCGGGAATCGGACAGGGTAAAACGGAATTGAAATCTTTTGGAATTGGTTTCCAGCTAAATTATTCAATGAAAAAGAAGAATAAGTTCTTCAACAGACAGTCCGAATAATCATTTCTTCTTTATGAAGATCAGTTCAACACGACGATTTAACTGACGGCCACTATCTGTGTTATTATCAGCAACCGGAACTGTGTATGACTTGCTTATAGATGGTATACTGATTTTTTCTCCAAGCAGTTCACTAACAGCATTAATAATTGCCTTATTTCTACGGTCTGAAAGTGCATAATTATAATCCAGACTTCCATAATTGTCTGTATGACCTGAGATATTGATCGAATACAGGTTTCTAACTTGTTTATACTTATTGATTGCAGTCCGGAGCTTATCCATTTCTATTTCAGTTATTTCCGATTTATCAAAATCAAACAGGATCACCAAATTAGGCATTTCAAATTCAGGCTCCGTCAGTGCCACTTTCCTCTGAGCAGGAGATGGAACATCTACAGGCTTTGGCGCAGGTATCGGACCTTGCTTTGGCTGGATAGCCTGGGATGTGGAAGGAATGGGCTGTGAAACAGGGGCAGGTGCTGGCTGTGCGACGGCTAGCAGCTGTTCTGCTGGTTTACTAATTTCCTTTTTATAATTTGCTGGAAGGATCTCTTCAAGCGTTTTTCCCTGTAAGATCAAATTGGGATCAATCACCTTACTCAGATCGGGGTAATCTACAAATCCCGGCTGTTGAAAATCCTTTTTTGAAGTCAGACTCCGATCCTCTATAAACACTCCTGAATCATAGATATTATCGGCAACATCTGCGATTACGATCTTAAGATGATATTTTTTGTAGGGTGTAACATAGCTCTGGGCCACAAGCTTTTTAGTGATCCCATCGTAGCGCAGATTACGATAAAGATTAGGATCCAGAGTTTTCAATAATTCAGGGTCAGCCTGAATTACTGTCTGATCACCGGGAACCGGACCGCTCATCGTAAAAATTGAACCTATACCTCTTAATACTCTGCCGGGTAAGGTTCCTCTGTAAGTCGATTTTAATGGCTCTTGTCTCTTGATTACAACCTGTTTGTACAAATTATTATCGATAAAATGTTCCTGATTGAGTTTAAAGTTGACAGTATTGATACTAACAGGCACTCCGCTGCCGGGCATCAATGCAATATTCTTAGAACTGCTTTCGTCAGAAACGATAAATGCAAAAACATCATTATAGGGTGAATCCACATACTCAGGATATTCATCTGAGCCAAACTGGTAATTAAACTGTATACTGTTATCCATTGGTACAAAATCGAATTCAACACTGCAGATATCAAATAATTTGCCACTGACAATTGCTGATAGATCAGGATCATTCTGAGGAGATAAAATATCACCGAAAGTTGAACTTTGATTATGGGAATTATTATACCCGGCAACATTGTAAGAATTCCCTGTCGAAAGAATCAAACCCTTTTGCACCTGCAAAATATTACCTGTACTTGTGTAGGATAAAGTAGATAGCGGATAACCTTTAAATTTAATATTTCCAACTACAACCCCCTGTCCGCTAAAATTCTTTTTTACCCATTCATCTACCTTAATGGCCGATAATCTGATCTGGGCGAAACTTGTACCGGCTGATAATAAAACTGCAACAAGCAGAAACAGATATTTCTTCATCATTTATCAATATTAGGATTAAAAGGGATCTTCAATATAGATCTATTGAATAATCCTATTCAACAGCGGGTGTAATAAATTCAACACCAGCACTAATATACAATTTACGATTATTTTTGAAGTCTCGTTTCTGCAAAAGCAAAAGGGAGCAAACTTTTTATTCCTTTGGTCCTGATAATGGAACCATTCAGGCAATAAAAGAGAACATTGATTGGATGTGACTGCTTCTTTTCGTATTCTGCCATAACCTGAAGGCAGGCACCACATGAAGTAACTGGTTCATTTATTTCAAAATTGTCAGTCTGAGCGGTTATTGCCATACTGATTATCTTATCTTCCGGATAAGTGGATCCGATGGTAAACAGAGCAACCCGTTCAGCACATAATCCGGATGGGTAGGCAACATTTTCCTGATTGCTGCCATAAACTATCTTGCCGCTTTCGAGTTGTACAGCCACCCCTACCCTGAATCCCGAATAAGGGGAATGTGAACTTGCCATTGCCTTCACTGCATCCCTGCAAAGATTTTTATCTGAATTACTTAATTCATCTACTGAAGAATACTCCTCAAAAGATATGGAAAGGTTCTTTTTCTTTATCATGATACTTCGGCTAATAATGCTGCTGCTTCCTGTTCCTCTGCAATAAAATCAACCTCAACCCGTAAATTCTGAATGATATGCTGCTGCCGGTCTGGGGTGTTTTTACCCATATAATATTCCAAAAGGCTCTTAATCCCTTGTTCCTTTGATAAAATTACCGGATCAAGCCTGATGTCAGCACCGATGAACAATCCGAACTCTTCCGGAGAAATTTCACCAAGGCCTTTAAATCTGGTTATTTCAGGCTTATTCCCGAGTTTATGGATTGCCCGCTGCCGTTCTTCATCACTGTAGCAATAAATTGTTTCCTTCTTATTTCTAACCCTGAAAAGCGGGGTTTGAAGAATTGATACATGCCCGGCTTTAACCAGATCCGGAAAGAATTGCAGGAAAAATGTCATTAGCAATAATCTGATGTGCATTCCATCCACATCTGCATCCGTTGCAAATACAATGTTATTATAACGAAGATTATCTAGTCCATCTTCAATGTTCAATGCATGCTGGAGAAGATTAAATTCCTCATTTTCATACACAACCTTTTTTGTCAAACCGAAACAATTGAGGGGTTTCCCCTTCAGACTGAATACCGCCTGGGTCATTACATCTCTCGATTTGGTAATGGAACCACTCGCAGAATCCCCTTCGGTTATAAACAGGGTAGTATCCTGTTTACGTTCATGGTTATCATCAAAGTGAATTTTACAATCCCTTAATTTCTTATTGTGCAATGAGGCTTTTTTTGCACGCTCATTCGCCAGTTTTTTGATTCCGGCAATATCTTTTCGCTCACGTTCCGATTGGAGGATTCGCTTAAGCAATGCATCCGCATCGGCAGGGTGTTTATGAAGATAATCATCCAGATCTTTCTTAATAAAATCATTGATGAAAGAACGAACTGTTGGACCATCAGGAGCTATATTCTGAGATCCGAGTTTGGTCTTGGTTTGTGATTCAAAGACAGGTTCCTGAACCCTGATTGAAATGGCAGAGACAATAGAAGCCCTGACGTCAGAAGCATCAAACTCCTTCTTGTAAAATTCGCGGATGGTTTTAACTACCGCCTCCCTGAATGCCGCCTGATGGGTTCCACCCTGAGTAGTGTGCTGCCCGTTAACAAATGAATAATATTCCTCACCATATTGCTGCCCGTGGGTCATAGCCACCTCTATATCCTCTCCCTTGAGGTGGATGATCGGATAACGTAGTGTTTCTGCTTCTGTATTTCTGGTAAGCAGATCAAATAAACCCCTTTCAGAGAAAAATTTGGTACCGTTAAAATTGATTGTCAGACCGGAATTTAGAAAAACATAATTCCAGATCATGCTCTCTACAAATTCCGGGATATAATGATAGTTTCTGAAAATTGTTTCATCCGCATAAAAAACAACTGAAGTTCCATTACGCTGGGTACTTTCAGTTTCAGGTAAATCATTAACCAACACCCCCTGCTCAAATTCAGCCTTTTTGGTCCGACCATCTCGATAGGATTGAACAGTGAAACTGGAGGAAAGTGCATTTACCGCTTTAGTACCTACTCCATTTAAACCAACCGACTTCTGGAAAGCTTTGGAATCATACTTACCACCTGTATTTATCTTGGATACACAATCGATTACTTTTCCCAAAGGAATTCCGCGGCCATAATCCCGGATAGACACCTTTTTATCACTTACAGTAACCTCTATCGTGCGGCCAGAGCCCATCACAAACTCATCAATCGAGTTATCCAGAATTTCTTTCAGTAAAACATAAATTCCATCATCATATGCCGACCCATCGCCAAGTTTCCCGATGTACATCCCCGGACGTAAGCGAATATGTTCTTTCCAGTCGAGCGATCGTATACTATCATCACTATAATCTATTTCAGCCATCCTTATCTGTAAATAATACCTGTACAATTACAAATTTAAAATTTAGATCGGCATACTACCTGCTTAGATTTCCACATTTAAACAACGGAATTATAGAATTCTTCGCTGGTTAGTTACGATTTCGCTGAATGTCTTTGGCAAATTTTCATAAAAATTGCCCGTTAATTTAATCAATAGCAGAGATTAATTGCTGAGATAGGTTTTTGAACCAAAATTGAAAATGGTCTAAAAATTAGGTCTTGTTCGTACCTCCTTCGTAACTTGTTCGTAAAAAGCCCCTTTTTGATGCCTTGGAGACTATGTTCTACGAACAAGTCACGAACATGGTATGATGATGGTACCTTGATGGCCACCCCCTATCTCGTCCTTTGTCTCGGCCTGAAATAGTTAGGAGTTAACCTGACCCAGAATGGGTCAAATGTTTATAGTGCTAGGTTAATGCGGAAATCCCGACCGCCCTGGGCGGTAGTATCTTTGAACTTCCAATACATTCGACCCCTTCAGGCGGTCGAAATAAAACATAACTCTGCATACTTTGATTCTTACAAGTCAAAAAATATGAAACAAAAAAAGGGTTCCTGTTAAAGGAACCCTCATCAAATATAACTTCTCGCGTCTAAACCTTCCTTAACCTGATGATATGCAGGTGATGCATCAACTTAATTATAGGATAGGATGGATCAAATTCGTACCATTTCAATGCAAAATTCACATTGTTTGGTTTTTTATGGTGATTATTCTGAAATAGTTCGCCAAGCATCAAAAAGTCTAAAGGAAGTGAATTCTTGCTGTGATCATCATTATCATAATTGGAGTAACCATATTTATGCCCGCACCAGTTGACAACAGCACCATGTATTGGTCCCATTAGAAAATGAATTGGAAGCAATAGGTACATCCACCAGTATTCTGCAAAATATACATAGAATGTTATATATAATGCTATAAAAGTAAGGCGGGTGATCCAAAGGTCACCGATCTTATCGATTAATGGCCAGGTTGGATAATTATCACGGAAAGCCGGTTCCGGTTCAATCTTAAACCTGATGAAATCCAGGTAAATATTTTTAGTCTGAACCATCATACCAATCACATCTTTAAAAAAATGCGGAGAATGAGGATCTTTTTCGGTATCACTGTAGGCATGGTGCATACGATGCATGATGGCATAAGCACGCGGATTCAGGAAGGAAGACCCCTGAGCCAAAAAGGTAGATAAATAGAAAAATTTCTCCCAGAAAGGGCTCATTTTGAACATTTTATGAGAAGAATAGCGATGCAGGAAAAATGTTTGAAAGAACAGGGACAAGAACCAATGGCAAAGAAAGAAAATCAGAATTATCATAAATCAAAAAAGGCTTTGGATTGAAAGCCTGCGAAAATAAACAAATTTCTATGTTTAATTATACCCAAAATGTCACGATAACATAGGCATTAACGGCCAAAATCATCCTGAACTCTGATGATATCAGATTCATCAGAAGGCTCTGATGAATCAGTATGTTGCCAGATCTCTGCAATTATCCCCCAGTCATCTAGTCCGACGAGCCTGTGACGCTCGCCCTGCTTAAGCACAATTTGATCTCCCGGAGTGTATTTCTTAAGCTCGCCTTCCTGGTCAGTAAAACTGGAAATAACTCCGACAGTACCACTTATTACCTGCCAGATCTCGGCCCTGCGCTGATGATACTGCCATGAAAGACGGGTTTGAGGGGCAACAATTAACACTTTCGGACTAAGTTTTCCTGAGATCTTAAGCTCGTCGACAGCGATTCCGCTAAAGTAAGTATCTGAAAATTTCTGAGCCTGATCTTCTTTGATTACGAAGAAGCCTCCCCAGGGCCTCTGTAAATCCATTTTTAAAATTTCAAAACCCTGAATTTCGAGATCCTTTTTTACCTGGTTGAATAGCTGATCCTTCTGCAGTACATTTTCCATATCCTGCAATTATAATTCTTAAGCCTGATATATGCAATTTACAGATTAGCTTAATAAGTACCGAATGCCGTATTACTGGTTCATCCCAAGCGTAATTTTCCAGAAACCTTCCTCCCTGAAAATAACTTCCAGGACTTGATTTGAAATAGTGATGCGAACTTTGAATGGGAATTGAACCTGTTGGATTTGAACAACTTCACCTCTGCCGGTTTTAGATATTTCCTGAATTTTATTATAGCTTCCAACTGTAGCCAGTATATTCGTAATGTCTGCCCCTGCCATGTCAGGACCATCTATACGAGGAGTACCCTCGCTTGAATTAACTGCCTCAATCTGAACAGTATTCTCTTTTGCCCTCATGTCCTTTATTATACTCAAGCGGGTCATATGTTGGCCTCTTTCAAGGATATTATAGGGCTTCTCTACCTTTGGATTGGGTTGTGCATTTACTGAAAGTACCGCTAATGCAAAAGAGGGATCAACATATTCTTAAAATTTTTCATTATTCATGATTTCTATGAAGGACAAATTATTATCTGCAAAACTTTAAAGCCTAGAAGAATTATCAGTAAGGAAATCCAGTCCGAACTAGGCGGGTGCATTTAATTTCAAATATCGGGAAACATGGTTTTATGATGTTTCAATAAACTTCCGATCACCATTGGGGATGGAAGTAAATTTTTTTTTTGCCAGACATTAGGGATTAGTAAAAATATAATGCCCTATTATTTTGTCATCCCTACTGAAATCTTCCAGTTACCTTCCTCTTTGATCAATACTTCAAGAATTTGATTTGAAATTGTGATGCGGACCTTTAAAGGAAAAACAGCTTGAGTAAGCTGAATAGTTTCTCCTCTTCCAGATTTAGATACCTCCCGAAGAGCATTATAACTACCCAAATAAGCTACTACCTCAGTTATATCTGCACCCGGCATCTCCTCTGTGTGACCAACTTCATAATCTTTACCTCCAACCCCCGTGCCCACCAACCTGGTTGTTCCTCCGGTCAAATTATTAGCATCGATCTGAACAGTATTCCCTTTACCTCTTAGGTTCTTGATAATATTAACTTTGGTCATATACTGCCCCCTTTCAAGAATTGTATAAGGTCTTTCAGGATTTGGATCGGACTGTGCATTTACTGAAAAAAATGCTATTGCAAAAAGTGCAATCATCATAAATTTGAGGTTTTTCATTTTTTCTGATTTTATTGGTTAGATAAATTGAATAATTATAAAATTTTAAGCATAAAATGACTAATTTTCATTTCCTTATCCCAAACAATTCAGCCCTACTGAGTTAATCCAACTGCAATCTTCCAGAAACCTGCTTCTTTGATTTCAACTTCAAGAAACTGGCCTGAAATATTAATTCGAAGCCTTACTGGAAAAACAACGTCCTGTAATTGAACGGTTTCCCCTCTTCCTGATTTAGAAATCTGACGTATCAAATTAAAACTTCCCTGAGTAGGTATTACTTCATTAATCTCTGCACCCGCAAGAATTGGTCCCCTGACCAGAGCAGTTCCGCCGCTTGCATTCAACACCTCAATCTGAACAATATTCTCAGTACCTCTGAGTTCTTTTCTTACAATAACCTTATTCATTGCCTGGCCCTTTTCGTAGATATAATAGGGTTTTTCAAGCTTTTCTTTGGGCTGAGATAGAAGCGGACCTACAGATAATAAGATGATTAGCAGGAAGATATACTTGATTAATTTCATCTAGCTGAACTTCAATTATTAAATGTAATGAAATTAACCGAATGATTTACAGTGATTTAATCTCTCAATGAAAAAATAAAAACCGCCTCATAAAATGAAGCGGTTTATGTAAATCCAGGTGGAGGTATTACGAAAAATCTAAAAATTTCATCAATAACTCTTGGTGAATGTTGTAATAATTTATACCCACAAATTTATATCGCTTCCTATTTCCTTATTTCCTTTTTCATACCCCATGAATATATTATTTCTCCCACCAAACCTTCACATTACTATTATCACCACCCATAGAGG
>Ga0123337_10002706_pt1 | contig 19872 bp, 15 predicted proteins | sample frozenSSSSmetaG_FD_89792 | JGI IMG/M metagenome (GOLD analysis project Ga0123337, IMG submission 89792) | Glacier valley bacterial and archeal communities from Borup Fiord, Nunavut, Canada, to study Microbial Dark Matter (Phase II) -... | ecosystem: Environmental > Aquatic > Freshwater > Ice >... | reverse complement strand
GCATATCAGCATCGTTGCGGTTCACCCGAACTATCGCCGCCAACACTTCGGCGAAGTTTTGGTCAATCGGCTGCTGCATCGCGCGCTTGTGCTGGGCGCGGATACCTGCGTATTGGAGGTACGCGCGGGCAACGAAGCGGCGCAGCGCCTCTATATAAAATATGGCTTCGAGGTGACGGGACGCCGCAAAAAGTATTATCGGGACAACGCCGAGGATGCGCTGATCATGATCGCGGGTCCCCTCGATGCTGTCTATCGCGCGAAGCTGGTGGCGCTCACCGATGCGCTGAACACACAGGTGCAGGTCTCCGATTTGCTGGAACTGACCGCGCCGATCCGCGCCCCATCGATCAACCCGACGACGTAATCCTAACCGGGGAGACATGCTAATCTGTCTGATTTCAACGTCTCGCACACTCTGAATTGAGATAATTTTGTAGAACGCAGCGCCCACAAAACGCGCGACAATCTGCCGCACCGCGTTAGAATGTGACCCCGCACCGCAAAACGCAAGGGAGACACGATGCGAAACAGGACTGAAATCGCGCCCGCCGAATGGCGTTGGGTCGTTGTACTGGGTGCGCTGCTCCTTGTGATCCTCGCGCTGCCCTATCTCTATGTTCTGGTGCAGGACCAGACCGCCACCAACGTGCGCTTCATGGGCATCCTCGCCAACCCGCGGGATGGCGCAACCTATCTCGCGAAAATCGGACAGGGACAGCGCGGCGCGTGGGGCTATAGCCTCGCGCATACGCCAGAAGCCGCGTCTGGGACGTTCATTCAGGTTTTTTATGTGGCGCTCGGCCAGCTCGCCCGGCTGATCGGGTTTTCGGCACTCGCCATGTTCCATCTCTCACGGCTGCTGACCAGCTTCGCTATGTTCCTCTCAATTTATTACCTCGGCGCGACTATCTGGGGCAAACTGCGCTCGCGGCGGCTGTTCTTCGGGATCGTTGCGGTCGGGTCCGGTTTGGGCTGGCTGGCATTATTGTTGCTGCTCGGCTTGCGACCCGTCGATTTGTACGTCCCGGAAGCCATTCCGCTCTATGCGGCGTATACGAACCCGCATTTCCCACTCTCGATTGCGTTCCTCGCGCTGCTCGCGGCACAATTTGTGGTGGTCTTTCGCCCCGGTGGGGACGCCCCGCCGACGTTGCGCAATGGTGGTGCGGTTGTCGCTATTCTTGGAGTGCTGCTCGCGTTGGTCCAGCCGCAAGCGTGGCTACCCTTCGCGGTCGCGGTGACTGGCTATATCGCGCTGCAAACGCTGCGCACGCGCACCCTGCCGCGCCATGATTTCGTGTGGGCTGCTTTGATGATCATTCCAGCGCTGCCGATCCTGCTCTACGATTTGCTGCTGATCAACAGTGATGTGCTATACGCCTCTTGGAATGCGCAGAACCAGACACCGAGCGGCAACCCGCTTAATTATGCGTTCGGCTTCGGTCTGTTCTGGATTATTGCCGCGCCGGGTATTTTCCGCGCTACGCGCCGCCTTGAGCGTGATGGCGACCGCTTCATGCTGGTCTGGCTGATCACGAATATGTTGCTGTTGTATGCGCCATTCAATTTACAGCGCCGCCTGGTGATCGGCCTGATCATCCCACTCGCCTATTTTGCAGCGCGTTCCCTCGAAGAAACGTGGCTCGCCCGCGTGCGTCCCACGCGCCGCTCCTTCATAACCGCGCTGGTAGTCGCCGCGCTGCTGCCTAGCAGCATCCTTGCGCTGTTCATCCCGTTTGCGGTGAGCATGAATCCGGTCAGCGCGCAGCAGAACTTTATCGCACTCCCGCGCGACTATGTGAGCGCGATCCAGTGGTTGAAAACCAACGCCGCGCCGGGGTCGGTTGTGCTGGCGCTGCCCGCCGTGAGCCTGTGGATACCTGCCTACTCAAGCGCGCGGGTCGTCTATGGACACCCCTTCGAGACGGTAGACGCCGCCGCCAAACGCGAGATTGTGGATCGTTTCTACAGCGGGCAGGATTGTACCGTGCGCTTCGCGGGGTTCTCCGTCAGCTATGTTTTGACAGGTCCGCGCGTGGTCGATGAAGACGGCCTCACGCGCGCAATCGACCCGACGTTTCCGTGTGCCGGGAAGGTCGGGGATGTAGTCGCGCGTTTCGATACGGTGACGGTGTACCGCGTGCGTCCGTAATCCTCATATTGGGAAGCGCATCGCGGCCAGCAGCAGATCGAGCGCGTGATATTCCACACCATCGAACATCCACACTGTCGCATCACTGCGCATTTCAACCTCTACACAAAGCGTGGCATCATCCCGCACCGCAAAGCCGATCCGTTCCAGCGCGCGGACCGTCCACACCGCCGCGAGTCCTGAGCCGCGCACCCCGACCGTCCCACGCGCTGCGTCCTCGATACGGAATGTGCCGCGTAGGGTATCGAATTCCAGATCGGGAAAGGTGCGCGCGAAAGCGCCTTCCAACACCAGCGCTTCCGGCAACCCGACGCTGAGTGTTCCACCACTCGCGAGCAGCCACAGTACATCTGCCATGCGCAGCGCGAGGTCGAGATCGTGCGTGGAGAGTAGTATCGCTGTGCCGCTTGTGTGCGCAAGATCGCGCAGCAGCCGCATCATTTCTACGCGGCGCGGTAGATCGAGAAACGCGGTCGGCTCGTCGAGTAAAATCAGGCGCGGCTCCTGCGCGAGCGCACGGGCAATCAACACGCGCTGCCGTTCGCCGTCGCTGAGTTCAAAAACCGGGCGTGCTGCGAGGTCCGCAGCACCGACGGCACGCAACGCGGCGCGCACTTTCTCCTCATCCACCCCTGAAAGCCGTCCACTCCAATCCGTATACGGGTGGCGACCGAGCGCAGCCAGTTCATAAGCGGTCAGGTTCGCGGCGTCGATGCGCTCCGTCAGTACGACCGCGACCCGCTGCGCGAGTGCCGCAGGTTCGAGGCGGTGCAGGTCTTCGCCTTCGAGCTGGACCACGCCGGAGAGCGGCGGCTGCATCCCCGCAAGCGTTCGCATCAACGTCGATTTGCCCGCGCCATTCGGACCAAGCAGGCAGACCAGTTCGCCCGCGTGCAGTTCGATATTCAGATGCGCCGCGACCGAGCGCCGCCGACTACGTGCCGCGTAGCCGATTTCTAGTTCGTGCGCGGTGAGGATCATGCCCCGAACGGACCGCGCGCGCTCTGCCGTCGCAGGATGATCACCAGCACCAGCGGCGCACCGAACAGCGCGGCTACCGCGTTCAACGGCAAGACGACATTCCCACCGGGGAGCTGCGCGATCAGGTCGAAGACGAGCGCCAGACTTGCGCCGAGCAGCGCGCAGAGTGGCATCAGCGCGCGGTGGTCGGCTCCCCGCTGCCCCGCGCGTGCGAGGTGTGGGACTGCGACGCCGAGGAAGCCAATCGGTCCGCAGAAGGCTGTTACCGCGCCCGTCAGCAGCGACGCACTCACGAGGATGAGCAGCCGCGCCCGCCGCAAGTTGACGCCCATACTGCGCGCGTAGTGTTCACCGAGTAGGAGTGCATTGAGTGGCTTGACCGTGAGCGCCGCAAGCGCCATTCCGACGCCGACGACAGGCGCGAGCGCGGTCAGTTGGTCCCACGTCACGCCCCCGAAGCTGCCGAAAGTCCACGAGAGATACGCCTGAATTTGCTGCGGGGCGCTGAAATAAAGCAGCACGCTCACCGCCGCGCCCGTGATGTAGCCGAACATCAGGCCGAGAATCAGCAGCGTTACGGAATTCGAGACGCGCCGCGCAATGAAGATAACCAGTGCGAAGACGCTCCCCGCGCCAAGACTCGCGGCGACTACGATCCCGAAGCTGCCGAGTAGCCCCAGCCCGCCGAGGAACGCCGCGCCGCTGACCGTCACACCACCGAGGACCAGCAGCGCCACACCGAGGCTCGCGCCGCTGCTGATGCCGAGGATGTAGGGGTCCGCGAGCGGGTTGCGGAAGAGGGTTTGCATCTGCAAGCCGCTCACGGAGAGCGCCGCACCTGCCAGCACTGCGGTCAGCGCTTTCGGCAGGCGAAACTTGAAAAGGATTGTCGTCCAGGTCGCTCGTTCGCCCTGACTACCCGTAAGGATTTTGAGGATGTCGCCCAACGGAATCGATACCGAGCCGACTGCGAGGCTCACCACGAACAGGCACGCCAGTAGCACACCCAACCCGACGAGCAGCGGGGTACGGACGCCGACACGCGGCCATGCAGCGACACGCAGACCACGTTGAGCGTCAATCGAAACGGATGGCAAACTCACAGGGGTTCCCAGCCGCTGCCCCGATGACCGAACGCAAATCGCTCCGGGTGGAAGATTTCAGCGAAGATTTGCAGTGACTCGACCAGCCGGGGTCCGGGGCGGTTGAAATATTGATTGCCGTCCGTCAGATAGACGCGCCCGGTTTGCACCGCCTTCAACTGCGACCATCCCGGTTTTCCGATGAGTGCGGGCATCTCTTCACGCACTTTGGGCATGTCGAAGCCACACGGAAGGACCACAATCACATCGGGATCAGCGGCAGCGAGCGCGTCCCACTGCATCCAGGGTGAATGCTTTCCAGCGTCCCCAAAGAGGTTCACGCCGCCTGCCAGCCCGACCAGCTCCGGGACCCAGTTACCCGCAGCCATGATCGGGTCGATCCACTCGATGCAGGCGACGGTTGGCTTGTCTGGGATGGTCTGCGTGACTGCACAGATCGAAGCTATACACTCGGACATGCTGTTGACCAGTTTGTGCCCGCGTTCCGGTACACCAAGCGCTGCTGCAACCTGCTTGATGTCCCGGTAAATGTCTGCGAGCGTGTTCGGTTCCAGACCAACCACGCGCGCTGCGGTATCGAACAATTCACAAGCCACACGCTCCACCTCTTTGAGGCTGACGGCACAGACTTCGCATTGTGATTGCGTGACAATCACATCCGGCTGCAACTCGCGCAGAATATCTCGATGCACGTTGTAGACCGAGATCGCCGCTTGCAAGACCGCTTTCACGCGCGTGTCGATCTCGGCACTTGTCCCAATCGGATTGAACTTCGGCTCGGTACAAACCGGAAGGGAACGTACCGCCGCCGGGTAATCACATTCGTGCGAGCGCCCGACCAGCCGATCTCCGAAGCCGAGCGCGTAGATAATTTCTGTCGCACTCGGAATGAGCGAAACGATCCGTTGAGCTTCCATGCTGCTTACTTCAACTGGCGATAGTAGGTGAACTGGTGATCCGGCAGTGCGTTCGGATGAAAGATCGCGAGCAGGTCCGCGAGGACCAGATCGGGGCGCGACGCACCCGACTCGAAGTAATCATTGGAGCCGTCTTTGTTCGTGCGCAGGTCGTAGTTCCAGACCTTGCCGCTTTTGTAGGCTGCGAAGTCAGCGAAGCGCGGATCGCTATCTGCAAGTGTTTTGAGGTTCGTTTCAAAGCCGAGATTGACCCAGAACTCCGCGTTGGCCGCCTTGTCGAAGACCTTCTCAAAGGCGAGCGGAAGCGTCCCGCTGCCTGTGTCATCGGCGAATACATAAGCCGCGCCAGCATCGGCAAGCAGCGCCGCGACATAGCTCTTCCCACCCGAAACGTACCACGTCCCCTCGTAGGGCTTGCCGACAAATACGGATGGGATCGCGTTCAGGGTGCGCGCCTTTGTTACCAGCGCATCGTAATCCGTCGCGATTTTGGTGAAGTTCTGCTCTGCCGCGCCTTCCTTGTTGAAGAACAAGGCGATATATTTCATCCATTCCGTCTGGCCGAGTGGGACCGTCTCAAGATAATCCGCGTTGAGCGCGACTTTCAGCCCGACCTCGCTCAACTTGGGCTGGCTGTCATATTCCGCGCTGCCGGAACCATAGGTCATGATCAGGTCCGGCTTGAGATCAATAGCGCGTTCGATGTTAATCGTCTTGCCGCTGCCAATCGGTGTGATTTTCATCGCGCGGATTTTTTCGTTATAGACGAGTGACGTATCATCTACGCCGACCAGCCGATCCAGCACGCCGAGCAGTTCCAGATAGGGTAAATAGGTTGTGGACATCGACACGAAGCGCTTGACGGGGACTTCCACCGTCACAGCTTTGTCGTAGCCCTTTGGCGCGAGCGTGCCACACTGCACGAGGACGTATTGCGCGCCGTCTTTCGCGCCTTTCCAGGGAGCCGCCACCGTCACGACTTTGTAATTTTTGAAGTATTCGACCGTGAAGCCCTTCGCGTAGCTCACCTTTGCCTTTTCCGGGAAGTAATCGGTCGCCGCGTCGTAGGTCGGCGCGCAGCTATCCACGAGATTGGCTGTCGCGGATTGTGCGCGGGCGGGCCTCACGATGCAAAGTGAAAGCAATAGCGCGAGGAGCGCGGCGCGAATAGTGAATTTCTGCACGATGATTCCCCTGTCTGTACTGGTCGTCTGATATAGGAGTCGCGGCTTGCCCGACCCACCGAAAAACGAAAAACCCCGGCTCTCGTGAGTGAACCGGGGTAAAGCGAGAAACGCACAGCGGACCCGTCAAACAGGGATCAGGGTGGGCGAATCATGCTCTGGCCTCCTTGTTCCGAGAAGGTGCGTGTGAGCGCAGTATCGAGGCTGGCATCCTGGCTTCCGGGATCGCTTTTATACGTCACGGTTACAGTTGCGGCACAGCGCTGGACTTTCACCAGCTTCCACCATCATCCCCTGGCATCCGGGCATCGGGCGGCCTCGATAGCTATGAAGTTGTGCCGGGTATTATGAACCTGCGCGCGCGGGCTGTCAACTGCGGATTACGGCAGCGCAATATCAACCCAATTGCCGGTCAGGTTGCCCGCCGCGTCGGTGGTACTGGCCGGGAAGATGCGTCCGGCCTCGCGTCCCAACCCAATTCGGTAGAGGCCGACGCGCAGCGTTCGTACCCCGGCTGGAACATCCAGATCGATCCACGTCACGAGGTCGTCCCCCGGACACCAGCTATGCCCCGGCAGGAATTTAGCATCGCGCTGCGCCACGCGGTCGCCTTTGTCATTTAACAGATGTGCAAAATATTGGAATTCTTCGCCATCGTGCCGCTCGATGTGCCAGCGCAGAGTGACGCGCACCGCCGTGATCGAGTAACCTGTCAGCGTCACGCCGCTATCGAAATGAACAGGCGTTGTATCCAGCAGCGCGGGACCCGTCCACGCGAGCGGCGTGGCGAACGTCCCAAACGTGTATTGACCTTCACCCGCGCGCAGCGGTATGGTTTGCGCATTCTGCGCGCCGGAGTAAATTCCTTCTGCCGGGTTTGGACCCGCGCGCGGGCTGATCAAGGCCGTAAAAGGTCCCGGCGGGAATACGGCAAAGCCATTGCTGCCGACCGCGCGCAGGCACACCGCACTGTCATAGAGCAGCGCCTTCCAAATTGTCGGCTCTTGAGCATATCCGCTCCACCAGGCATTGGTCACGAGGACCAGCGTGGGCGCTGCCGTCAGCCGCGCGCGAATATCGAGCAGGTAGCGAATGGGCAGATTAAGATCGCTGCGCGTTTCATTTGCATCGACGTTGCGCGTAAGCTGTACCCACCACAGTACCTGCGAACCCAATACGATGCACAATGCACCGACCAGCACGGCTCGCGCGACCCGCCGCGCCTGCTCCGTGCGCAGCAAATCGCTCGCAAACTGCACGCCGAATCCGGCTAGCAGCGCGAGCATGGGCAGCGCGGCGACGAAGTAGTGAACATAGGGAATCGTCCAGTTCGGCGTGAAAGCGAGCGTAATGCAGGCGATCCACCCGCTCGCGAGTGCCGCCAATAGACGATACTTCCGGCGGAAAATGCACAGTACCCCAAGCGCGGTACACAGCCCGACCAGCAGCCAGAGTGCGCCGGGTGGCTCCACCGCTAGACGCGCATCGCTGAAATCTGCCTGATTATTCATGTTCAGCCCGGTCGCGAACTGTGCGACAACCTGCGCAGCGACGGGGCTGAACGAGAATATTGCGGGAGCGGTTGGCTGGGTACTCACGGCATTGATCAGAGCCGGATTATCATTTAGGCTGCGCGCCAGCCCGACGGCATATGGAATCTGCGTGAAGACCGCCAGCGTGAACCCGAAGGCGACCACTCGCAGGCGCGTATTGCGGCGTCCAAGCCACAAAATCGCGACGAAGACAAGCAGCAGCACCCACCCCGCAAAATGAATTTGCATTGCGAAGACGAGCAGCGGCCAGGCCAGCACCTGCGCCCGCCAACGTTTTACGGACCCCGGCTCCAGGTAGCCGTAGAGTGCGAGCGCGAAAGCCGCCAGCAACAGCGGCGCGTTAAGGTCTGGCTGCCAGATTTTGCGGCTGTAGAATATCGCCCAGGGACTACACGCATAGACCAGCCCCGCCACCAGCGCGACCATGCACCCGGCATAACGACGCGCAACCGCCCATAGCAGCCCGATCCCCGCAATGTTGACCAACACAATAAAGATCATGGCGAGCAGCGGGTTGCTTGAAAGCGCAAACGGGATCGCGAGCAGATAATTCGACATCGGCGCAGTCGGGATGCCTAACGAGGTCGGCTGGCCGATCAGTGGAATGATCCCATGCCGTATCATATCCAACGCGCTCAACGTCAGGAGCGACTCGTCGTACTGAAACGGTGCGGTCGAGAGCATGAAAAGGCGCACCGCTGCGGCGAGGGTGAGAATGATCGCGAATGGGAGCAGATCGGCGCGGTCGAACGGGCGTGGGGTGAGCAATGGGCGGCGGGTTGGGTTCATATTCCTCACGGAGTAAGGTATACCTTGCGGGTGAAATGTACCACACCAAAACGAACGTTGAATAATCTACAAATCATTGTGCAATATTGCTGCATGGACACAAAAGTCTTTTGACTGCTTGACAAATATGTTCAGTTTATTTACAATATGAGTTATCTTGAATTCATAGAAAGCTGGTGCAAAATGGCTGATCTAATTGCTTATGAGCAGATTGATGGAAGCCGAATTCGTCGTGAATGGGATGAGGATGAGTGGTACTACAGTGTATTGGATATTCTGATTGTTTTACTTGAAGTGGATTTGAAGCACGCGCAAAACTACTATCATGTTTTGAAAGGCAGGCTGAAGCGAGAAGGAAATGAGTCTCTTACAAATTGTAAGAGACTGAAACTTATTTCTGCCGATGGTAAACGCTATTTGACAGATGTAATGAACACTGAACAACTTTTGCGATTTATTCAGTCGATTCCGTCACCGAAAGTAGAGTCTTTGAAGATGTGGTTGGCTCATATTGGAAAGGAGCGGCTAGACGAAATAACAGACCCGGAGTTGGGATTGTTTCGCTCCTTTGATAGAACCGTCGAACAGTATCGCTTGAAGGGAAAATCTGATAGCTGGATTGAAGCGCGAGTTCAAGGAATAGTCACACGCAAACAATTCGTTGAAGCGTTGAAAATTGCGGTGGTAAATGCTCCACCAACCATTTATTTTCAAGCAACGGAAAGCCTTTATAAAGGTTTGTGGCAGCGTACAACTGCACAACTTCGGGGCGAATTGGGAATAGAGCGACAAGACAACCCACGCGACCACTTTGGGAAATATGCCTTGATATACACGAAACTAGCTGAGGAGTTATCCGCTGAGAAACTTGGTAAATCAGAAACTATCCCGATGTCAGTTGCAATGGAAATCGTTTGGAGTATTGCCAAAATGATTGGTAAGCAAGCGAAGGAGGTAGCCGACTCGCTAGGATACGATCTGGTGACTGAAAAATCATTGGTCGAAATAAAAAAGAAACCTATAAAACATGTTCGCGGCTAAACTGCAACGTCTCCCCGACCTTACGATCCACATCAACCCGGAAGGCCGTATCCAGCTTTCATCCGGCGGGCGCGCAATGGATGGCGGCCTCTATACGCTCGCGCTGCTGGAAGCCTTCGAGCATCCGGCAACGCTCGACGAGGCTGCCGCGCGGCTTGTTTCACTTGCGACGACCGACGCACAGCGCGCGGAATTGCTCGCGCAGGGCGCGGAACTCGTCCGCTTCGGCTTCCTGTATCCGGTCGATAACGCGCTCCCGGCAGGCGACGCGACTGCCTTCAACACGCCACCCATTCATATCGCGATGCTGGAAGACCGGACGCGCACAGGCGCATACCTGAAAGCTATCGCGGAAGGTGTACGACCGGACAATATTGTGCTTGAGATCGGGACGGGCAGCGGCATCCTCGCGTGTGCGGCGGCGCGGGCGGGTGCAGCGCATGTCTACGCCGTCGAGGGGACTTCGATAGCGGCAACAGCGCGTGAGGTGATCGCCGCGAATGGCTACGCAGACCGCGTGACCGTGATCGAAGGCTGGTCCACACGGATCGAACTGCCCACACGCGCAGACGTTCTAATTGCGGAGATCATCGGCAACGAGCCACTTGGTGAGGGCTTACTCGAAGCCACGTACGACGCCGCGCAGCGCCTGCTCAAGCCGGATGCGCGCTACCTGCCCGCGCGGATCGCGCTCTATGCGCAGCTTTATACGCTGCCTGATGACCTGGTAGAACAGCAGGTCTTCACGCGCCAACAAATGGCACGTTGGGGACGCTGGTACGGCTTCGATTTCGCGCCGCTGCTCGCGCTGAATGCCCTGCACAGCGATCTGATCTTCCCGCAAGAACTGGAAGAATGCGAGCCGCGCTCCGAACCGATCCTGATCGAGTCGATTGACCTGAGCCGCATTACATACACCAGCTTCGAGCGGACCGTGCGCGGCGTCACAAACACGGATGGCCTCGTTAACGCGATCATCGTCGGCTTTCGTGTACAACTCGATGCGCAACGCTGGCTATCGACCCTGCCCGGCGAGGCACCCGACGACAATCACTGGTTGGTGTCGCTGCGCACCCTGCCGGAGCCGCGCCCGGTCCACGCGGGCGAAGCGTTCACGCTTCACTATAGTTATGACAGCGCATCCCGGTCGCACGCCTTTCGTATCGACTCGTAATATTGCACTTCGTGAGGATGCTTGCGCCGCACGCTGGCAAATTGATATACTCTGCGTGTTTGCACGATTTTTGTACAAAGCACCACCCGCGCTCGCGGATGCACTCGTAAGGAGAACACCCCATCATGACCGATGCAACCAAAACCGCGCCAGCCGCGAAGGGTCTGCAAAATATTGTCGTCGGACAGACCAAACTAAGCGAAGTGAATGGAACCGAAGGCAAGCTGATTTATGCGGGCTATGCAATTCAGGACCTCGCCGCGAATGCCAGTTTCGAGGAAGTGATTTACTTGCTGTGGCACGGCAATCTTCCGAATAGCGCGCAGCTCGATGAAATTAAGAAGTCGCTAACGGAACACATGACGCTCGCGCCAGAAATCGTGACCATGCTCAAAGGCTTTCCGCACGACGCGACCCCGATGGCCGTGCTGCGTACCGCCGTCTCTGCGCTTGGCCTGTGGGACAAGGATGCGGACAACAACGCGCAGGAACACAACCGCCGCAAAGCGCTGTTCATTACCGCGCAGGCTCCGTCGATTGTCGCGGCGTGGGAGCGTATCCGGCACGATCAGGAGATCATCGCCCCGCGTGCTGAGCTCGGCTTCAGCGCAAACTTTCTATATATGCTGCGCGGTATGGAGCCGAATGCGAAAGAAGTAGCCGTAATCGACGCTTACATGGTCCTCTTGAGCGAACACGGCATGAACGCCAGCACCTTCTCTGCGCGCGTGACGACCAGCACCCTCAGCGATATGTACAGCGCGATCACGACTGCGCTCGGCACACTCAAGGGCGCGGCGCATGGTGGCGCGAACGAGGAAGCGATGCGGATGTTCTTCGACATTGGCTCGCCCGACAACGTGCAAACCTGGTTCGACGAGAACGTGAAGACGGGCAAGAAGCGCATCATGGGCTTCGGTCACCGCGTCTACAAGGCACTCGACCCACGCGCCGCCGTCCTCAACGCGAAGGCGCGTGATGCGGCTGCCGAAACTGGAAACACGCAGTGGTACGATCTCGCGAACAAGCTGGATGTCCTCGCGCGCGCCGATGATGACTTCATCAAGAAGAACCTGTACGCGAATGTCGATTACTACAGCGCTGTCGCGCTATACAGTATCGGCTTCCCAATGGACCTCTTCACGCCGCTTTTCGGCATTGCGCGGATGCCCGGTTGGACCGCACATATCATCGAGCAGTGGGCAGACAACCGCCTGATCCGCCCGGATGTGGATTACATCGGTCTGCGTGACCAGAAGTACGTTCCTATCGCGCAGCGCACTTAGCCGCCAGGATAACCGTGCCTTGTAGGGGTAGAGACAACGCAGGTCCGCCCCTATTTCTACCTCAATCTATTGCGTGGTTTTCGCCTGCCGCACCCTCGATTTGCTGGTTATAATCGCCGGATGGTGGTATAGTGATAAGTGGTACGCACCAGTTATCGGCGGGTGTAGTACCGAACAGGTCTTAAACTGTTGTTTCTGCGATCCTCTTGTTTTGAAAGGGAAATTTTGTGAAAAAGAGACTCGTCCTTGTCGCATTGGCGCTCGTCCTCGCGACCCTCGCCTTTGTCCCGCACGTCAGCCATGCTCAGGCCAAGAAGGTATTTTATTGGGTTTCGCACGGCGCACCGACCGATCCCGTCTGGACGTACTTCCTCAAGGGCGCGCAGCAGTGGGCGACCGACACCGGGAATGAAGTCCGTACCTCGTTCCACAGCGGCGATGTGCCTTCGCACCAGGAAGCAATTCGCGCGGCAATCGCGGCGGGCGCAGCCGGAATCGTGACCAGCACCCCCGATCCGGGGACGCTGACAGCCGTCATCTCCGAAGCGCACGCGAAGAACATCCCCGTGATCATCATGAACACGGAAGACAAGACGAGCGGGCGCGATGCGTATGTCGGCGGTGACAACGAGGCGATTGGCCGCCGTTGGGCGCAGTACCTCGTCGATAAGGGTTTCGTGAAAAAGGGCGACTTCGTATTCATGCCCGTTGAAGTGCCGGGCGCGACTTATCAGGTCCTCGAAACGCGCGGTATCGACAGCGTATTCAAGCCGCTCGGTGTCACCTATGAGATCGTCGGTACGGGTCTCGATCAGGCCGAAATCATCACGAAGATGTCCGATTACCTGACCGCCAACCAGAGCAAGGTCAAGGCGATCATCGGCCTCGGCGACCTCGTGACGGGTAGTATCAAGCGTGTCTTCACGCAGGTCGGTATCGCGGCGGGCAAGATTCCGGTCGTCGGCTGGGGCAACTCACCCGATACGGCAGCGGAAGTCAAGGAAGGCTATGTCGCAGCGGCGATGTGGCAAGACCCGCAGGCGACCAGCTACATGGCGCTCTCGCTGGCGTCGATGGCCGCCAGTGGCACACCGCCCGGCTTCGACATCCTGACGGGGACGCTCTACGAGAAGGACCGCGCCGACTTTTACGGCAAGATCATGGCCGTCAAGTAGATCGGCAGTTCGCTTAAACTTCACGAGGCTGGCGGGTTATGCCAGCCTCTTCTTTGAAAGGTAAAAATGCAAAAGTCCACATTACAGCAACGGCTGATCGCGCGACCAGAGTTTGGACCATTCGTTCTGCTGATCATTTTAATTATCTTCTTTGCATGGCGCTCCCCGCCCTTTTTATCTCAAGCCAACATCAGTAACTTCTTCAACTTCTTGCCGGAAATTGGCATAATCACGCTCGGTATGACGCTGCTCATGACGGCGGGCGAATTCGACCTTTCGGTAGGAGCCGTTTTCGGGTTTACGCCAATTGTGATGTGGACATTGTTCAACAAGGGTGGTGTACCATTCGAGGGCGCACTGATCATTGCCATGCTGCTCTCGGTTGTCGTCGGCGCGGCCAATGGCTGGTTCGTGACGAGGTTGCGTGTTCCGTCCTTTCTGGTCACGCTGGGAATGCAACTTCTTGTTCGTGGTATCGCTCTCAATATCACCAATGGTTTTCCACAGGGAGCGTGGAACGCAGCTTCACCGATCATCAGCATTATCGTAGGCCAGTTCAACATTGGTGGCTTTCGCATCTATATGACTCTCATCTGGTTCATTCTATTTGCGGTCATCCTCGGTTATGTCCTGACACAAACGAGAACAGGAAACTGGATACAAGCAACGGGGGGTAACTCTGGTGCGGCAATGGCTCGCGGTGTGCGTGTAGGGCGAATAAAGGTACAACTATTCATACTGACGTCCGTTCTTGCAGCCTTCGCCGGAATAGCAAGTTCGATCCGCGTTTCGGCGGCGAACCCGAACAGCGGTACGGGGTATGAACTAGAAGTAATCGCTATGGTGGTTATCGGCGGAACCGCACTCGCTGGTGGACGTGGAACGATCATTGGCACGGTGATCGGCGTCCTGATCCTGCGCGTCATGCAGAACGCAGTGATTGGGATTGGCGTCGGCCTCTCGTATAACATCTTCATCGGCGGGATTATCCTTGGCATGATGGCGCTACATTCCGCGCTTGAACGCCGCCACCATTCGGGGGTGTGAGATGTTGACCAACGATAACGACCTCGTTCGGATGGACCATATCAGCAAGTTTTTCGGGCGCGTGCAGGCCTTGAACGATGTCAGCCTGACCGTTCACAAAAATGAGATTGTGGGCTTGCTTGGCGACAACGGCGCGGGCAAATCGACGCTCATCAAAATCCTCTCCGGGGCGCTGCACGCGGATAGCGGCGACATCTATATGAACGGCCAGCGGATCGATATGCGCAGCACGACCGACGCAATTGCGCAGGGCATCGAGACGATCTATCAGGACTCGGCGCTCGTCCCGCAGCTTTCCATCGCGCGCAACCTGTTCATGGGGCGCGAACCCGTCAAGCCGCCGCGCTTCCTGAACCGCCTCGACCAACGCCTGATGAACGATGTGGCCGGGAAGTTGCTCGGTGCGGTCGGCATCTCGAAGAATATCCCGCCGAACACGCCGATCAGTTCGCTATCGGGTGGCGAGCGGCAGGCGGTCGCGATTGCACGCGCGATGTACTTCGAGAGCAAGCTCGTGATCCTCGATGAGCCGACCAACAATCTCGGTGTCGAAGAGACGCAGGGTGTCTTGCGCTTCGTCCGCAACGCGCGCGACACAGGCCATTCGGTGATCCTGATCGCGCACAACATCTACCATGTGTTTCAGGTGGTGGATCGGATCGTCGTGCTGCGGCGCGGGAAGACCGTCGCGGATGACATCGACCCGAAGCAGACGACTATTGAAGAAGTAGAAAAAATCATTACCGGAATGGTCTCGCTTTGACGCCGATCCTTGAGATGAAGAATATCGTCAAGCGCTTTCCGGGCGTGTTGGCGCTCCAGAATGCACAAATCGAAGTGCTGCCGGGCGAGGTTCACGTTCTCGTTGGGGAGAATGGCGCGGGCAAATCGACGCTGATGAAGATCGTCTCCGGCGTGTATTCGCTCGATAGTGGCGAGCTGTTCTTCAAGGGCAAACCCGCGACGTTCAGCACACCCAAACAGGCACGCGAGGCGGGGATCGTCACGATCTATCAGGAATTGAACCTGATCCCGCAGCTTACCGTCACGGAGAATATCTTCCTCGGTGACGAACTCACACGCGGTCCGCTGGTCGATTGGGGCGCGATGAACCGCCGCGCGCGCGAACTCCTGATGCGGCTGCACCTCGCCATCGACCCGCGCACAAAAGTCTCGACCCTCGGCGTCGCACAGCAGCAGATGGTCGAAGTGGCAAAGGCGCTGCACGAGCGCTCCGACCTGATCATTATGGATGAGCCGACTTCCGCGTTGAGCATTGCCGAAGTGCAAGACCTTTTCGCGATCATCCGACAGTTGAAAGCGGAAGGAGTCGCAATTATCTACATCAGTCACCACCTCGATGAGGTCTTCGAGATTGGCGACCGCGTGACCGTGATGCGCGACGGCAAGCATATCAGCACGACGGAGACGCGCGAACTGAACGTCAACCGCCTGATTAGCCTGATGGTCGGACGCGACCTCTCCGAACAATTTCCAAAGGAGCGCGTGCCACGCGGTCGAGAACTGCTGCGCGTCGAGAACCTCACGCGCGGGAAGGCATTGCAGGGTATCAGTTTCACGGCCTACGCGGGCGAAGTACTGGGTATCGCGGGGCTGGTCGGCGCGGGTCGCACGGAACTGGTGCGCGCCATCTTCGGTGCGGATTTGATCGATAGCGGTGCAATCTATATCGAAGGGCAGCGCGTCCACATCGGAGAACCCATCGACGCGATCCGCTGCGGGATCGGGCTGCTCACCGAAGATCGCAAGCAGCAGGGACTCGTCCTCAAGTTCAATGTGCGTGAGAATACATCGCTTTCCGTGCTGCGCATCCTGACGGGTGGCCTGTTCACCAACCGCCAGCGCGAGGCCGGACTCGCCGCCGATTATATCAAGCGGATCGGGATCAAGACGAGCAGCCAGGATCAGCTTGTCGTGAATCTATCCGGCGGCAATCAGCAAAAGGTCGTCCTGAGCAAATGGCTCGCAACAAAACCAAAGGTGCTTATTTTCGATGAGCCAACGCGCGGGATCGATGTCGGCGCGAAGGTGGAGATTTACCGCCTGATGAACGAACTCGCGGCGCAAGGCGTGGCGATCCTGATGATCAGCTCCGAAATGCCGGAAGTGATTGGCATGAGCGACCGAATCATGATCATCGCACAAGGGCGCGTCGCGGGTATCCTCGACCATTCGGAAGCGACGCAGGAAAACATCCTCGAAATGGCGACGGGGACCGCGCCTGTAGCTGTCTAGCAAAACGCAGAAATACCGGACGGATACAGTGCGGTCTGCCCTTACGACGCAGGTTGACCGAATTGGTGACGCAAACGATTTTATTGCTATACTCAGCCACGAAATAAAGTTGAATGTCAGCCAAGTGATAGTTTTGTCAGGATTTCATGGCAACCACCTTTAGCGTAGAAAGTTCCCACGACGCGCGGCGTTTCAACGTCGGACGCCTGCTCGCCAACAGCGGACCGCTCCTCATTCTTGTCCTGCTGTTTGTATTACTTTTCATTGCCGCACCTTCATTTCGCCGCCCGATGAGCATTTTGCTGGTTGGCGGACAAGCAGCCTTCATTGGGATCGTTGCGATTGGGCAAACGGCAGTCATCCTCACAGGCGGGATCGATCTCTCGGTCGAGGCGATGGTTGGGTTTAGCAGTGTCGTCGCGGCGATATTGATCAGCGGCACGAACCAATCCGGCGGGCAAATCGCGGGCGGCATTCCGTCATGGGCAGCGATCCCGATTGCAATCCTCGTCGGGGCGCTGATCGGGGCGCTGCAAGGTGTGGTGATTACCTCGCTCAATATCAGCCCGTTCATCGTGACACTTGGCTTCCTGAGCATCCTCACGGGCGCGGCGCTCACGCTTACAAACGGCTCCCCAATCAACATCAAAAACGACCCGTTTATCGATTTTCTCTCCGGCTCGATTCCGGTTGAGCTGAATGAGACCACACGCTTCGCGATCCCAATCCCGCTCCTGTTAATGGTCGTCCTGTACGCAGTGATGTGGCTGATTATGCGCCACACCAAATTGGGACGCTATACCTACGCGATAGGCGGCAATGAAACCGCAGCACGGCTTTCAGGCGTGAACGTAACCCGAACCAAGATTTTGGTGTATGGCATGTCCGGCTTACTTGCGTCCATTTCCGGGGTGATCGTGATGGGGTATCTTCAAACGGGTGCGTACCAGAACGGCACGGATTACACACTGACATCCGTTGCAGCAGTGGTCATCGGCGGGACCGCACTCGCGGGTGGGGCGGGCGGCGTCTGGGGGACGCTCATCGGCGCATTTATCATGCAACTGGTTCGTGCCGCCTTACTCTACCTGGAAGTACCACCGAACGCGCACAAAATCGTGATTGGCGTGATCATCGTGCTTGCAGTCGCGCTGGATGTGATCCGGCGCGGCGAGGTCAGTTGGCTGCGGCGGATGTTCCGCAGCCACGCGGCTTCATAGATTGCGATCCACCAGAGCCAAACGCTCTGTTCGATAGTTTTTACGGGAGTGCCGGATCGGGCATCCCGGTTAGCGGAGTTCAACATGCGCAAATTCAGTCTTCTTTCTTTCGTGCTGCTGATTGCAGCGATAGCACTCTCCAGCACAGGTGTACAGGCCAGCCAGAACGCGCAAGCGACAATGGCGGCTACTATGTCTGGTACAAAAGCAATGGGCAAGTCCCACTACGTCGCGTTCCTGCCGCCGGCCTTCACCAGCCCCTTCCACGTCGCAATGGCTGACGGCGCGAAGGCACGCGCCGCCGAACTCGGTTGGAAAATCGACGTGCAGGCTCCCGCGAGCGAAGGTGACTTTGCCGGGCAGGTAGCACTCGTGCAGCAGCTTCTTGAAAAAGGCGTCGAAGCCGTCAGCGCGAACCCGATTCAGGTCGAGGCGATGGTCACGGGTGTAAAGGCCGCAAACGCGAAAAACGTTCCGTTCTTCATGCACAACTTCATCACCCCGATCAAAGAGGGCAAGGTCGCGTCCTACATCGGCTACGATCAGTGGGGCGGCGCGGAGAAACTCGGCGCGTACACCTGCCAACTGCTCGCGAAGAAGTACAACACGACCGCCGCCGCCGCGAAGGGCAAGGTCTACATTCTGCTCGGTATCGATAGCATCTTCTCGCACCGCCGCACACAGGGCTACAAGGCTGGCCTTGCGGCTTGTCCTGCTGTAACGGTCGTGGGCGAGCAGACCGCGGAATGGCTGCGCGAAAAAGGCGCGAATGTCGCGACCGCCGCGCTCCAGAAGACGCCCGACATCGACGTGTTCTATGGCAACAGCGACGAAATGGCGATTGGCGCAGCGCTCGCGGCTGACAAGCTCGGCCTGAAGATCAATAAAGACTTCTTCGCCATTGCCATCGATGGCAACAAGCCCACGCTCGACCTGATCCAACAGGGCAAGTTCACCGCGACGCTCGGCGTGGATCCGACGCGCATGGGCGTCACCGTGATCGACGCCATGAACGACCTGTTCAACGGCAAGACGCTCCCGCAATTCCTGCTCACACCCTCGACGATTGTTGATTCGACCAACATCAATGACTACATCGCGGGTAAGACGTGGAGTGGTGCGGTCTCTGGCTCCGCTGAAGAAGACAATGGCAAAGCGACGGTTGGCAGCGCGGGCGCGGCGACAATGGCCGCCACCATGTCCGGCACGAAGGCAATAGCCGCGACGATGGCTGCGACTGCCACCAAGTAAACGGTAAGGCATGGGGCTAAAGCCGCCGCACTGTTACGGCTTGCCACCCTGTCTATGCCACCAGAATGTGATCGCCCGGTCCGTTCATGGCCGGGCGACCCTGTATCAGCGCTGAACGTACTCCCATCATCGCGTGAGCCGGATTTTGTCTAGCTCACGGTGTCTTCATGTAACCCTAATTGTAAGATAGTTTGTTCGGATACACTCTGGAAGAAAGAACACACTGGAGTATTTTGTAATGAAACGTATCGTAACTGCCTTAATTGCGCTCGTCTGCGCCGCGCTCGTCGTCAGCGCTGTTCACGCGGAGACCAATCTCCCGGATCGCGGCGTCGCACCCGAACTGACCAACACGACATGGCTCAACACCGAAAAGCCGCTGCGCCTTGCCGACCTGAACGGAAAGGTCGTCCTGCTGCATTTCTGGACATTCGGCTGCTACAACTGCAAAAACACGCTGCCGTTCATCAAGGATATGTACGCGAAATACCACGAAAAGGGACTGATCATCATCGGTGTCCACTTCCCGGAATTCTCCTATGAGCGCGATGTGAAGAACGTACAGGCATTCGTCACCAAAAACGAACTTCTGTACCCCATCGCTATCGACAATGAGGGCGCAAGCTGGAATGCTTACGAGATGCACGCCTGGCCTGCATGGGAACTGGTGGACGCTACCGGACACCGCCGCTTCCGCACGATTGGCGAAGGCAACTACGAAGGTACAGAGGCGGCAATTC
>Ga0123337_10002705_pt1 | contig 19873 bp, 15 predicted proteins | sample frozenSSSSmetaG_FD_89792 | JGI IMG/M metagenome (GOLD analysis project Ga0123337, IMG submission 89792) | Glacier valley bacterial and archeal communities from Borup Fiord, Nunavut, Canada, to study Microbial Dark Matter (Phase II) -... | ecosystem: Environmental > Aquatic > Freshwater > Ice >... | reverse complement strand
TTGGTCCGCATGGCAGTCCTTTTTTGTTGGCTTGCTACTAAGAGGTTCCCAAAGGTCAAAACGATTCGCCGTAGATAAAATATTTTTACTGACGCGAACCGTATTGGCCTTTGAGGGCCTCTTAGTTTTGGAGGATGCAATCTGCACCTCGGACAATCCACAAAGAGGAAATATTATGAAGAACACCTTGAAGCTCGTCTCCCTGGCTGCATTGACAGCAGCCACCCTGGCCCTGCCTGCTGCTGCCCAGGAAATGAAGGGTCAGGTCAAATGCAAACCGAAGACCGAAGCCTCCAAATGCTGTGGCAAATGCGCACCAAAATGTTGTGCCAGAGCAGATAAATGTGCAGCGAAGAAGTGCGCCCCGAAATGTGGTCCGAAGTGTGCTCCTAAACGCTAGTCTCGATGCAGCCCAGCTGTATGAATCAGCAGCCAGGGGACGGTCGCATGCGAGATGCGCGTCTGCGGCTGCTAAAAACGTACGCGAGCCTGGCTCAGCGAGGGGAGCACTTGCTCGGAAGTTTGTTTGGTGACAGCGCCCCTCGCCAGTGGAGTCACTATCCTGACGATGATGCCTTTGATCAGAAAAGCGGATTTCAGTGGTTTTATCATTCACATGCGCCAGAAGATCGGCCTGGCGCGGCAGAACATGGGCATATTCATCTCTTTGTCCGTCGCAAGCTATGGTCGCGCCGGCTTCAATCCGCAAGAGAACAGAACTTTAAAAGCCTCGCTGGCAATTCAACGCTGGATCCAGATACGCGTCATTTGCTTTGTATAGGCATTGATGCGAAAGGCATACCGAGAAGTCTGTTCACGGTTAATAGTTGGGTGACTGGCGACCGGATGCTGTCGGCTGTTACTACAGAAAAAATCCTGGATCGGTTAAAGCTAAACACTGGAAACAAGGAAATTGATACCGTAATCGAGTGTGTAGTGACGTTATGCCGGCAGGAGATTCGAATTCTGCTGGAGGAGCGCGACCGATTTTTATTTAGCCGAAGCAGCAGGGATATTTTGGCGGATGAAAATTTTGAGCTTCTTTCCGAGCATCCGATTGATCTCGATAAATAGGATGAACCGCAGGCTTGCGTCAGTCTGTTGTCAAATTGGGATTTGCTAAAAATAAAAAGGGTTACGTACAAACGTAACCCTTTTTATTTTTCGATCCGTATCATCGAACATTGCCTGAACTAATTCCTGGCTTCATTTTTCCGGGTTGCCCGAACCAGCGTTTGCACTGCGTTGAGGAGATCGCCTTTTGTCATTTCATCCTCAACCGATATTCCACAGTGTTTGGCCTCATCGTTATGTTCAGGATAGGCGGGCTCATCCTGATCTTCCCGCACCGTCATCGACTGCCTGATCGCATACTCAAGCTTGGTTAGGCGTGCGATCAAATCGGCGTGACTGCTTTCATTTGCATTTTTCAATGTCTACTGTTCCATAAAAATATAGTCTGAGAAATATCGGTAATGCCGACAATCCAACACCACTACGATGAGCCAAAGTCCGCAGCCGGGCCTATGCATTGCGCTGATCGATCTTGTGTTTCCAGCCCCGGCTCGCTGCCTGATCAGGCATAACTTCTCCTGATTTATTTTTCAAATAAGCACATGCAAAAAGATTCGTTTTGTATGTGGCGTGCAAATGTGATGATTACACATATCGTTATTCGATCACTATTCTTGATATTTTCCGAGCAAGAAGATCGTTGAAGTCGGGACGTATCAGAGCGACCAGAAGACGCAATTATTTCGCCATCCGAAGCTAATCAAAAAACTCTCTGCAGCCTGTGGATGGTTTTCAGATCCATGTGGAAACCATGGTTGTGCGCAGTCTTCCTGTCGACAAACTCCCGTTTATTAAACATCAATCACAGGATACGCACATGAACTCAACATTGAATCTATCGGCACCGCTCATCGCCACGCGATTCGTCTTGCATGCTTTTGCTGCACTTGTCGTCGCTGCGCTGCCAATGATGGCGTCCGCAGAAGCTTATCCTGAACGTCCGATCCGGCTGGTCGTTCCTTTCCCGGCAGGTGGTCCTACCGATATCGTCGCCAGACCGTTGGCTCACGATTTGTCTATCCAGTTGAAGCAGGCGGTGGTGGTGGAAAACAAGGGTGGCGCCGGCGGTGCCATTGCTGCTGACTCGGTTGCAAAGTCAGCGGCAGATGGCTACACATTGTTGGTCGGCACGGTAGGTACGCAAGCGATCAATGCAGCCTTGTACAAGAAATTGCCGTATGACCCGGCAGTCGATTTCACTCCGCTGGGGGTAGTGGCGGCAGCGCCGGTTGCGATCGTCGTCAATGCAAAATCTCCGTACCTGACGCTGGCTGACCTGGTTGCGGCGGCGAAGAAAAAACCATCCACTATCAGTTTCGGATCTGCCGGCAATGGAACGCCGGGGCACCTGACCGGGGAGATGTTTTCTACCGCCGCCGGCATCAAGTTTGCGCATATACCGTATCGCGGCAGTGCGCCGGCAGTTTCCGACCTGTTGGGCCAGCAAATCGAAGTGATGTTTGATCCGGTGCAATCGGTGTTGCCGCATATTCAATCCGGCAAATTGCGGGCACTTGCAATCAGCGGTACGCAACGCTCTGCAGTGCTGCCGCAAGTGCCGACAGTGGCGGAATCCGGTTACAGGAAATTCGAGGCAGAAGCATGGTGGGCTATTTACGGTCCAGCCAATCTGCCACCTGCCATCGCCAGCCTGTTAAGCAAACATATCGCCGAGATTGCCGGTTCCGCCGCATTCCACGAGCGCTTGAGCAATCTGGGAGTAAGTCCGGTCTCGATACCTCCGGGTCCTTATGCCAGGTTCGGCCGTACTGAACTTGAAAAATGGGGCAAGGCTGTCCATGACTCTGGCGCCCAGATCGACTGAACAATTACACTGATATGAGTACGGTGAAAAAGGTAATCAATGAAACTGAACGACGAAGAAAAATCCATCCTGGCGGGCGAGCAGGGACGTGTTCCACAACTGGCATTGCAACATCAGATTGCAGTCGGCGATTTCTTCGGTGCAGAAGACTTCGTCCCGGTTACTCAGGCGCACATCATGGCCGACACCGAGAGTCTGGGCCAGGCGGGTGTGATCTGGCTGGAAAAACTGGGCGAGATTGTCGAGGGTCAACGCCAGGTCAGGATCCCGACCATTACCGATCCGCGCGGCACTGATTTTTCCAAGGCATCCGTGCTCAAGCAGGATGGCTGGATGCTGGATCTGGAACAGCGCGCGATCGACGCCTTCGTCAAGCTTGGCGTATCGATGACGGATACCTGCATCAATTACCAAACCATTGCAGCGCCAACGCGCGGCGAGCATGTGGCCTTTGGCGATACCGGCGTGGTGATTTATTCCAACTCGGTATGCGGCGCGCGCTCCAACTTTGAAGGCGGCCCGTCCGCGCTGTCGGCCGGACTCACCGGCCGTACGCCGCGCTATGGCTTCCATCTGGACAGTCAGCGCATGGCCACACTGCGCATCCGGGTTGACTGGACGCCGCAAACGCTGAACGACTGGGGCGCCCTCGGCGGCGTGATCGGGCGGCTGTCGGCCAATTACTGGTCGGTGCCTGTAGTCGAAGGACTCGAAGGAGCGCCGACTTCCGATCAGCTCAAGCATTTTGGCGCGGCGATGGCCAGCTTCGGCTCCATTGCGTTGTTCCACCTGGTGGGCATCACGCCGGAAGCCTATCGGCTCGCGGATGTGAACGGCCATCAATTGCCAGTTGCACACCGGGTAGGCGAAGCCGAGGTCAAAGCCTTGCAAACCGCGTATGCAGTCACCGATGAAATCGATGTCGTGGTGTTCTCGGCGCCGCAACTGAGTCTGTATGAGTTGCGCGAAATTGCCAAACTTTGTGACGGCAAGAAATTCATCAAGCCCATGCTTGCCGTGACCAGCCCGCAAGTCAAACCGGATGCCGACCGCATGGGTTTCACCGCCAGGATAGAAGCGGCGGGCGGGCAGGTATTGTCCGGCATGTGTTTCTATCAGTCTTATGCGCGAGAAATGGCTGATGCAAACGGCTGGAAGCGGCTCGCGACGAATAGCGCAAAGCTCGTCAACATCCTCGGCGGCTATGGTTACGCGAACGACCAAAGTCCAGTCGTGGAAGCAAGTAGTAGTCGAGTGGCACCTTATTACTTTGATCAAGGCGCACGGCAATCGTAATGTCCGGCTGCAGACTAGTATCAAATCGGATCTTCCAGCGATTTCCTCCATTTTCCCGGACCTGACAACGAGCCAACACCAGGGATACATTGAATTCATCATTGATTTTTAGTAGGTCCGTGGCTGGATCACGACGAACGAAACCACCTAGACTGGTGATCATGCTCTCAGTTTGGGCGACAACTTCCGGATGAAAGCGGCGCAAAAACTTGTTATCTTCCAGATATTGATAGTCGCGATCCGGGGTAAAGCCAACAGCTTGATAAGCAGAGATAAGACTGCCAAATCGATGCGTATATACCGAGGTAGAAGGCATTCCTTCTGTTTCATTGATAATCAAACCGGAGAGAAAACCCCGATGTTGGTATAGCAAGCGCAAACGTTCTATCAACTCTTCATTTGTGAATCGATGTGATCGTTCCCGAATAATTCCCTGCACTGTATAGAAGACGTCGGGAGATACAATGGATTCAAACGCGCCTTCCTTTTTGATCCACATTTCGCGTGTATTCATAACCCGTATTTTTTTGAGCTTGAATGAAATCCGGTTATAAACATTGTTCCCAATGTATTTCTCATTGGTGAGCACTTCATGTACCGTTGCACGTGTCCATGGCCGGTCAAGATCGGTACGTACAGACATACCATTCAAGCGCTCTGCAATTTCATGCTCGACCAACCCATCGTCTATAAACCAGCTGTACATCAAATTAACGATGCGAATTTCATCGTCCGGTCCCGGGACGAGAATTACGCGATCTGTCTGAAGACTTTTTTGCTCGCCACGTGCTAATGCAGCTTTCATCGAACCGTTCTGATCGACTAGCACTCTACGTAATCCGTAACCGGCTGGTCCACCTTGTCGGAAACCGAGTTCTACCAGTCGGCACTGCCCGGCAAAAACCTTGGTAGATAACTCTCGGCTGTATTCGCCTGCCATCGCGCGCTTAACGCCTTTGACGATAGTGGACACTGGCGAGCCATCATTTTCGAACTGCTCGGCACAGTAGGTGACCTGAATTCCCGCGCGTTTGCATCGGTATTCGTAATAAGCGCTTTCATCGGCATCCTGAAATCGCCCCCAGCGACTAACGTCGTAGACAAGAATCATCTGGAAGTCAGCAGTACCACTTTCAACATCCTGGATAAGTCGCTGGAGCGCAGCGCGTCCATCTATTCGTAGACCGCTTTTGCCGGCATCAGTATAAGTACGGACTATCTCGATAGAGCGCCGCGCCGCATATTCACGGATTTTATCTGCTTGATTTTCTGTAGAGTATTGCTGATGCTCGGTAGACATCCGAACATACTCCGCTGCCCGTAAATAGGAACACGGTTTTGTTTCACTATCGCGCGGTTGGCCTTGTCGCATAGTCTTGATCGCATCATGTTGTTTACAACTTTTGCTCTCAGCGTTTTATCTTCCGCGACACAATATTTTTAATGCAAGACCTGCCTAACAGGTACAAGCCAATCCGACGCGCGATGTTAGAGAGAAAACATTGCAACTACGATAGCAGTCGTGCAACCCATCGCCGATCACATCATCTCTTTGCAATTTTTCTTGGTTGCTCAGGTAAATACGAAATTACTCTGATTTCCACAATCAACGTAGCCATCTTTGCAATTTCAGAATTCGATATAGGTTTGAGACGATAGATGCCAGAAGGGAGGGCGAGAACCTGATCCGACACGTCCATCTTTGCAATTTTTTCTTTTTGGTTTTTATTACGTTTGCGCTGTTGAATCCGGTTCTTATCGGCATATTCCGGATGTCTAGCGCGATAATCCTTCCAATAGTCTGGGTGACTATTGGACCAGGATTGTTGCGCCCGCATCTGATTTTCCAGGTAGTCTGGATCTGTCTGGCGCTTATTAAGCTGCCAAAGGCGGCGTCTCTCTCTTTGGCAGTCGGGAGCTGAACAATAGACTTGCTGGGAAACTTGAGGGCGAGCCTGAAATTCCTGATTACAGGCTAAGCATCGTTTGGTTTGCATGGCAGCTCTCCGCAGACAAACATTTCAAAGCTTGGTGCACTTAGGGCGCAAATCGGTGGCTACTTTGAGTGCAAATGGGGGGGGGGCTATTTCCAAATGTGGCTGGCAGAAACTAAGTGGAAATACTCACGTGAGTACCTTGGCCGTAGGTTCTTCGATGAGAGGGAAAGTGTCGGATCCTATTAGCCATTGAAGAGTCCGCTCCTATTAATCTCCCATTAAGATGGCACTGGCACCGCCCGAACAATATCCATTTCGTCGTCTGAAAGACCAAATAAATCGGTGACATAAAATTCAATTTGTATTCGTAAATCGATAGCCTGCCGCTCAAGTGTTATTTTCTGATGCGGCGTTCTGGCGACAGAAATGGCGGCCAATGTATCTATCATTTGAGTCACCAGCGCTTCAATCGCTTGGCGTTGAGCATTATTTGCGTCCGGGACTGGCAAATTCTCAATAAATTGCTTGCCGTGAGAATAGTATCCACCCCCGAATGTGCTTGTGTTAGTCCGCACGAAAGCTTCACTTAAGGGATGATTAAGCACTGCCAGAAGAAAGTGATTCGTCACACTGGTGCCATCGCGTTGCCGCACCAAATAGTAAGGGCCGTTCCCACCGCCAGTTACGACGACATTGGTTTCGTCGTAAGCATATCGAGATTCCAGTGATAGCGCCGGCAAGATGATCTTAGGACTATTGAACTTAGACAGGCTTTGCGAGCGGCCAAACTCATAGAATTCATGCTCATCGTCAGGGCCGCCCGCGAAATTGCGGCGAGATAATTCCTCCCTGCGAGCTTCTAGGTATGCCATGCAGCCAGGGAAACGGCGAGCCATTTCGTCCGGTGCTATTGGCAGTGCTTCTGTACGTGTGCCAGCGGTGACAACCTCGTAGGGAAATATCATCCAGGCATTAGGTTCTGGCCGGGAATAACTGAGCAGTTGCACCTTTTTCAGACACGGCCGCAGGATATCTCGCTCAATAGGCCAGTCACGGCCATCCCAGCGCAGCGTGATAGTGTCCGCAGTCTCGTTATCACTACGAAATATGTAGATCCGGTCTGCGCTAGTTTGCACTCCGACAAAGATTTCTGCCACCTGGCCGAGTCGGTTTGGAAACGCGGTTCGAACTCTATCGAAGACGGCACGCGTATCAGCATCGGCGAACTGCCAATTTTCCTCGCCCAGCGTGTCGGCTGGAATGTTTGTAATAGCACCAGGATCGCCGTAGCGCCAAGCTTCAAGGGGGCCAATCTGTTCTACTCGCACCTCGTCATTACCGCGCCGATCAAGTACGAGAATGCAGGTGTAATTTGCAGCGTTCCGCCCGAATACCTGCTTCACTCCAAAGTGCACAACTTCTTTCAGAAGTCGGCCCGTCGTGATGAGTCGTCGCAGTGCGCGACCCGCCTGAGTAGTCATGAATTTATGCGGGGTTATGACACCAAGCTGCCCATCTGGGCGCAGCAGCATTAGCGCACGCTCGATGAAGAGCGCGTATTTGTCGAAATTGTCTTGTCGAGCGGTCAAATAAGGTGAGGTCGGGCTTTGGTAGAACGCGACCTCTTCCGGCGAATAGTTGGTCATATTCTGGATGCGAATGTAGGGTGGATTTGCAACGATCACGTTGAATCCTCCGTTTCTCATCTCTATAGGGAACTCTGCGGACCAGTTAAAGGGGTTCACCTTCTCAATCAACTCGGTTGGCATGACGGTTTGCATGGCTGTTACCCATTCGGCTTGGCTGACAAGGCTATTGCCAGAGCGGATGGCGTCGTTCAGATCAGGCAAGGCACGGGTTCGTTGTCGGGTGACATACTCACGCAGGCCATCGCCTGTCTCATCTTCAATGAGCTTTAGCAAGAGGCTGAATTGCGCAACTTCTATGGCATTCGCATCAATATCGACACCGCGAATATGGCTTTGCAAAATTCGCCGCTTCTCGTCAAAGGTGAGTCGCCATCGCCCGCCACCAACCTCATAAATAGTCTGTCCTATATGGTCGGTCGGATTATTTTCTAGATACCATGTTAGATAATGGTTAAGGATAAACTCATATACGGAAAGCAAAAATATTCCTGAGCCACAGCAAATGTCTATTGCAGAAAAGCCCATTAATTCCACAGGGCCTTTGCCAGACAATGCGGGAACAAGTGTGCGCGCTACGATAGCGTCCACAATATAGCGGGGTGTCGGTATAACGCCTCCGCTTTCACGAACCTCTGGTTTATGGATGATCTCAACGAAACCACCAGAGATGATGATTTCCTCACCGAGGAATTGTTCATAAATTTCACCCAAAACCTCCGTCTCAACGACGGCGAATGTATAAGGACTTTGTGGGTAGTATAGTTCTGCGATGATGCTATGGAGCATCCCATCGCTGATGCGTATACCAAGCCTCTCATCATTCAATAGACGAAATAGACCAGAATCGTAGAAATCATCAGCGCGTCGCAGCTCTGCCATAAGTGCGTTAAACGTATTTTCAACCGGCAGGTTCTTTAATGTTGCATAGCGCTCAATTTCTCGGTCTTCACAAATGCGGAGGAAAACAATTCGTGATAAAAAGAGCTGTACCGCATATGTCAGTTCGCTCGGGCTAAGACCTGGTGTGCTGGCATGAATATCAGAGGCCAAGCGCTCACGCCATGATCGAACCTGACGAAGGAACAAGTCATCAAATTGCTCAGCACCTTGTCTAGTAACATCAACAGCGAAACGCCGGTCGAAATCTCCCGAATAGACCGCTTGGCGCGACAGTAAAGGCCACAACTCATCAAAGCGAGCTTCGAACTCATCATATTTGACCAGCAGTAGTCTTGCGACATGGGCTTCGTCAGTTTGCGTTGGTGCTGGCAAACAATCATAGACCGCAAGTTGGTAGAAATTCGTAAGAATAGAAATCGGTAAACTTGCCGAGTACCCATAGCGACGAGTCTGAAAAGCCGCATCGCGGTTGCGATCAATTCGTACGCTGGGTTTTTTTGCTTCGACAAACAGCTTCCGTTGCCGGGCCAGGCGCAATTCATAGTCAGGTCTTTTGGATAGGCGTTCCTCTCCAACCTCGACAGTTGCCTCTTCAATCACTTCCCGCAGCGAGACAGGATTTCCGACGTTGTTGTAAACATCCCAACCAAATGCTTCTAATAACGGCGTAATGAAATCGGTACGAGCTTGAGTCTCGTTATAGGCCACACGAAGATAATCAACTTCATTTCGTTGGAAATTTTGTACCAGCTGTGCGATGCGGGTACGCGCTGCAACTTTAGCTGGATGTTCCGTCATCGAGGTATTTTTTCTGCACTAACACGATTGCGACGACGAGCCATTCGTCTGTCACGCATCTTCGTCCAAATATCTCGTAACAAATGACAATCGGCTTGCGAAAGTCCCATGTGACCCATAAGAACGATACGAGCATTTTCCTCAAGCACCTCATCCAATCGACCCGCGCGGGTCAGTCGATCACATTCAGTTAATGGCATAGCACCATTAAGTGTTGCAGGCATTAATAAACGCTCAGCCTCAGTTGGTTCAAGTTCGAGCACGCCACCTCCATAACTACGGCCCTCTATTTCGGCTGATGCAGCGGTTAACCAAGTGTAGGTGTTGGCTATAACACGTTCCGGTTTTTCAACTTTGCAGGTGAGTCGATGTATGGTGTCAGTGGAAGTCGCTCCTGCCTGATTTAATACCACGCGCGGAAAATCGTAAATCTGCCGGAAGAGAAAACCATCTGGAGTCCAAACTGAGGGAACTTCATACCAAGGTTTTCGGATGGAACATTTATAGCCCTTATGAACCTCATTACCCTCACCAAAACTGATGTACTGCGCTAGCGCGGCTGAAGGCTTGATACTGTTAGTGGGCTTCAGATGCAAAAGGTGAACACGATCTCCTGCGGTGGACATGGCGTTCCAGTCGGCTTTGCCAACTCGCGCCCCCTTAAGATGCGCTGAGCGTGATACTAGTGGAGCCGTATATCCTTCCAAGCCTAGTTCCGTGACCTGATCGCTTGTCAGCACAAAAAATTCGTTTTTTCCAGTTACTACGCCAACATCGACACTGGCATGGGTAGATAGGTTGGTTGTTATTCCCGCATCCCGCAGTGCTCGCATGAAAGTAATTTCATGCTCAGTAAGGAAATACTTTAGCCACTTCTCATTGTCATGACGAATCGATTTTGGTTGTGCGTTGGCTAGTACAACATTTGGCGAACGGCTAATGATCTCATTCAACGTGGGTGCTTCGGTCATGGTTACTCGACAAAGATTTTCATCCGATCCTGCGATTTGAGCGCCGTCAGCTAATAATAGAACTACTTCTTGCTCGGCCTTCTCAAAGAACAACTCATTGCAGGCAACGATGTCAATACGAGAAAATCTGTCGGTTAGAAACGAGCGGAGCTGTCCTGCATATGTCACCTGAAGTAATTCGGCGGGTAGTACTAACGCCAAACGACCACCTGGTCGTAAGGAAGCGACGGCGGCCACTACAAAGGGTACCCAAATGTTTGTGAGTCGATTCGGTTTAAGACCTTGCTCCACCATCATTTCCATAGCTCGACTGCGATGCGGTTCGGGGAAAGACTGATAACGTATAAACGGAGGATTGCCGACGACAACATCAAATTTCGGTTGATTGTTATTTTTCCACCACCCAAAGAAGTCTTCATTTTTCACTACGTCTTGTGATCGAGCCCCTAACTTATCTTCGAGTCGTCCGCGCGCGCGGCTCGCTTCTTCTGCTACCAATTCGATGCCAGTTAGGCGATTGGCAATTGTGGGGCTGCGCGCACCTAATTCGGAGAGGCGCTTAGTTGCGGCCACCAAAAATGCGCCATCGCCGCAACTTGGTTCTAAAACATGTTCCTTTGGTGAGCGAATTGCCCAGGCGCAAAGCCACTCGGCGACTGCCGATGATGTGTAGTAACCACCTCTTAATTTATCCAAGTTTAAATCTGTAAATCGCCCACTATTTGTATCTGCGGCTTTGGCGGACAACGTCTTTACTGCTGGTTTTTTAATGCTCATTTCATTTTCTCAAATAGCGGCCATTGCTCATCGATGTACTTTTCCGCTGCGTCACGAATAATCCATGCCACAGATACCTTCTTGTCTTTTGCAATGCGCTCAAGGGTTTCGTAAAGCTCGCACGGAAAGCTGACAGACGCCCGTGTGGTTTTGGATGTGTGGTTTGATTGCGATGGGCGCAGTGTCTTAGGTTGCATAAAATCGCCTAATTTAGTGGTGCATCATGTTACACCACATTGGTGCATTTATGGGGCGCCTCGAGCCTTAGAATTATGTTCTGGGAATTGTATGGGAGCTACTTTTGTAACGTTGGCGGCAGATAATCGCTTATTCGGATTCTTTTTCACATCTTATGCGTAAAGGATTTTGGGGACGGTGATGAGTTGCTGCCTCGTCATCTGGATCCTGATGACGCGCATTGCAGCTAGCGCTGACTCAGGAGCAGAAGTTTCTATACCCAAATTACCCGACCGGCACGGACAAAAAAATGTGATCTACATCCGCTGTTAAGCCATATCGAAGGCGATAACGTTGGGTTGTTGTTTTTATCGACTTCTAATCGCCATCGGGGCGAAGCTTCCCGAATAAGTGGCAATTCGATTCTTTGCTTACATCCGCAAGGGCATGTCATACCAACACACCAGTGTTCCTTATGTTCAATAACAAGAATGAGATTTCGCTTTGGCATGCGTGATGGAAGTTCTTCTTCATTAGCTATTTCTACAATTCTGGCTGCCAAGAATTTATCTTTTAATGATAGCCACCATTTTCTGAGTTTCATGGTTCGTCTCCCAGGTTACTCGCAAGCATGGGGAGTCCAAGTAATGGCTCGCGACGTCCTCGCGCTAAATTCGATTGCTCCTTTATCGGAAAAGACGCTTCGCAGAAGTATTCTTCTATACTTTCTGCCAGCATGAAGCGAGTACGGGCATACTTGGCGTTTTCTTCATGACGAAACGGATAAGCTCTTGCGATAAATTCCATCACGCATGCACTCGCGGCTCGCATATTGAGCGAAATAACTGACGGGGCTTGTTCCGGAATCCCGTCTATATATCCGGCCTTCACCTGATACGCGTGCGCACCAGGATCGACCTCTGCAAGTGCTTCCGCTTGTAAACTAGCAGGCGAGTAAACACCTCTGTCGGCCAAGGTACTTTTTCCCGGTTGGACATAATCAATCCGGCCGGTAACTTCGTCGATAGCTCGGCCTTCCGATATCGCCCTGGTCGGAATTGCGACGCCGACATCAAATAGAGGTAGTAAGAACGCCGTTGCTATTCGATCTGCTACGCTTCGCGCGCGATGGGTATCCACACATGAAAAAATTACGTCTGCCTGTGAAGCGGCAAGGACGGCTCGCCTACTTAAGAGATCTGCTTGAACTGCAATCACAAAGTCTTCGTTGCGATACTGATTGGCTCTAGCTGCGAACATGGTGACCTTTGGGATCGCCCGAACCGCGTCTGTATTAATAGCATTCAAAATGCGATTTAGATTTTTTTCTTCAACACGATCGTGATCAATCAAAATAACTTTGCCGAATCCGAGTCGACAAGCTTGTTCTGCAGCGATTGACCCAGTGCCAGATACGCCAATTACGCAGGCGGTAAGTCCTGCCAACTCATCCGTCATTGCTGAAGTAAATGCAAGTGGTCTGTCTACCAGCCGGGTTGAGTTATCGGACCACCAGAAATGTAGATCATCACCAGCAACGGAGACTAAATTGCAGGGAATTACTGTCCTGTCATTCTTGTAGAAACGAGCAACCATACAACCATTTGGCATCATGATTGCTGAACCATGAATATCGCCGAACGCTTCAAAGATGCTAGGAATAACTGACTGATCGCTTGCGTCATCGATTTCAGAAAATTCGGGGTAGCCGGATGGATGCGAATGAACAAGCAGAATGCAGAGGTTTTCTGTCGATGCAACATCAATAGCTTTTTCAATATAAGAACCTGGCCAAGTCAACGAGTGGGCTGTTCTAGTTAAACATTCAGCATGCGGGACAGGCAGGAGCTCTCGCACCAAAAGCCGCGATCGCGGCCCAGGTATTCTTGTGCATACTAGAATTGCAGCAGCTTCCAAATCGTCTCCAGGAAACAAATGCGCCTTTAATTTAGCATGATGGTCTGCCGTAAGGCTCAGCGTTGTCTGCGGCATCATTGAGCGAACTCCTTATGCATGCAGCCCTCAACCAAGGCAAGATGCGTCATCAGGTTGTCCGTGTTTGGATCCCAAGGATCGCCCGCGTTCCGATGTCTAGACCATCCCTGAAATTCAGATCCACGAATGATGGCGCGTACTTGCGTGCTTGGGATCGCCTGGCCATCTGCACGGCTGATCCACGGGGAAAAGTAAAACATATCAATTTGAGCGGCCGGATAATCTTTGGGAATATCCAATGCAAGGACCGTCGTTCCAGGTGCATATCCTGTAATCGGGCGAAAATCATGAATTAGAAGCCAACGGCGCTGGTCTTCAAGGATGGTTTCCCAGCGGACGCCAAGTTCATTGAGATGTTTTACGTCGACGTCTAAAAGATCGAATTGGCGTACTGACTCTGATTTTTTACCATCGCCATTATCGACGTTACTTTGCATTAATCGAATTTTTTCGATGCCCGGAGTGCGTAAATCTACGATGGAATCGACGGTCAAAGATTTCTTGGGCTGACCTTCTACCAGAAGAAAAATTTGCCAGGCTTTGGTTGGATCGAATCCTGCTCGTTTCATTGCATCTCGCACAATCACCTCTGGTGTGCCATATTCCAGCGTTACGCTTTGAACCCGAAGTTTCCATACACGTGGCTTCGTAGAAAATTGTTCAACGCCGAGTTCACTTAGATCAATAAGCTCTTCATTGCTAACAGTCGATGTATCGCCATTTTTTCGTTTAACGATCAAGTCTCGATCCTCTTCGATTTCGCCAATGGCGCGAATTACCCGGCCTGAAATGCAGCGATGTGGCCATTCCAATTTTGTGCCGTCCAATGTGAAGAAGTAGCTTCGATCTGAATACGAGATCAGGAATTTATTGCTCGCACTCAATGAAGGATATTCAGTAAGTCGGATGTCTTCGATTTCTCCAGTCGGTAATAGCTGCAACAAAAGCACATCCACAGATCGATTGGCGCCAGCGGCAGTGACAATGTCATCGCCGGATGGTTGGCGCCCTGCAATTTCTACTTCGTGGAAGACTAAATCCTCATCAACGGCAATTAGAAGCGTTAGAGGAAAGGAGGCCGTCGAAACGGTCGGATCGGTATTCAAAATCATGAGTTTTCTCCCGGGGAACCATTCCCCTCACCCCCTCATGCTCTGGTTTCATAAACATTTGCCGTCAAAACACAAATTTTGATTAAACTTCTTGAAAATAAGGCAAAAATGCATACACACGTAGCATGAGGGAGGGATAGACAGTGCTTTCTGATGAACTAGAAGATGAAGTAGGCGAAGTGGATGATGTCATTGCAACATTTGATGAGATTGCGATCGCAGCGCATGGTGTTCAGGCTGATAAGCAACTCAAGGTTCGATTGAACCGGGCTGCTTATTTATTTCTCCAAACCACTACTGAACTGAAAAAAACTTGTACGCCAGAGGATTTGGTTGGCGAGGCGTTGCTTGCTCTATTAAGTGGACGACGAAAATGGCGAATGAATAAAGTCGATTTTCCAGGCCTGCTTATTGGCGCGATGAAAAGCCTCGCATGGAGTAGGGACAAAACTCTAACGACGACTATGCCCAATTTGGTCATGGAGGGGGAGTTGACGTCCGTAGATGCTGACGGCGTGGATCAGCCGCTCGACAGATTGGCGAAAGATACGAAATCGCCGGATGTGATTCTTGAGCGCAGAGAGCACGAAGCGAACGAACACGGGGTGCTAGTTATCTTGCGTGCCAAATTCGGGCCGAAGGAAATACCCGGCCTCATTCTTGACCAGATGCTTTTGCGACAGGGATACAACCATGCAGAAATCCGAGAAACGATTGGCGTCAGTGATCGCGAATATTGGAATGCCTGCAAAGTTTTAACACGCGCTGTCGATAATTTCAACGCGAGTGCAAAGGAAGATTGAAATGAAAAAGCCAACTAACCAAGATATTCTTCTAGATGCCAGCCTAGACTTCATCATGAATTCTCCGGCAAAAGATTTTGATGCTTATTTAAGAGAATCAGGGGTGGATGCGAATGAGCTGGAACGAAAAACAACGGCTACGATTAGTTCAGCATTGAGGCGGAGCAATTCTGACTCGAAAGTTGATATTGCGATTGAAGACCCGTTTGCCGCATTGACGGTATTACAGTTGCGAGAAATAGCTGCAAGTCTGAAAGTACGGCGTAATGTCCTGACTGCTTTTCGAGAGCGGCGCGTTATCCTGACAAGTGTGCCGGCGCAGTTTTTCGTTCGTTTGGCTTCGGCTATGAACGTCATGGTTGACCCACTAGTCGTTGCGCTTTCTTTGCCTCCTGCAGGAACGCTAGTCCGCGAGTATAAAGCGAATGCAACATTAGAAAAAACTGGAAAGATTAGTTTCGAGCAGCTTCTCATAGAGGCAGGCATTGAGCCAGAAGTACGCGCCGAATTATTAAAAGACGCGGGCTGACATGGATTCAATTGAACTTGGTAGGCAGATTGCTGCAGATTTGCATCGCGAAGCAGTTAAAAATGGAGCCGATCCATGGCAACCTCTCAAGTTCGCATTGACCGAAGTTTGCAAGCGCGATATTGATGCGGAGCCTGTGATGCCGGGGGCAACACTCCTTGATAACGGTCGCGCCTGCTTTATCCCAGCAGAATTTCTTATTCTTTACGAGAACACTGGCTCAGAGTTTGAAAAGGCATTTCTAATTGCTCATGAGTTGGGGCATATCGTATTGGGCGATGGTCGCGATGATGAGTCTACAAAAAACATAAACGCTGCCAGAGCAGCAGAGCCATCTCCCGTCGGAGTTGAGCGCGTTGTAGGCTATGGCAGCCGACAGCGTCGCGAAATCCAGATGGATCTTTTTGCGCGAGAATTTCTGCTTCCCCGTGCAGTAGTTCGAACGCTACATATAGTCGAGGGAATGTCCGCTTCCGAAATCGCAAAGAAATTAGGCGCTCCATTTGAAGTTGTAGCGCAACAACTCTTTGATGCATTACTACTTCCTCCGCAAACCATTAAAGGTAAGCAGCCGTTAGTCGAGCGGCCACTTAACAGTTTGCAACGCAAAGCGGCTCAACACCGAAATAAAGCTTATCTATTAGAGGCAGGGCCGGGCACGGGGAAAACGCAAACATTAATCGCTAGAGTAGAAAACTTATTGGAAGAGGGTATCGATCCTCGCCGGATTTTGCTATTAACCTTCTCTAATAAGGCCGCCGGAGAAATGGCTGAGCGCATTGCTCAGAAACGTAAAGACGATGCATCGGCCATGTGGATAGGAACGTTTCATGCATTTGGTCTAGATATTATTCGACGATTTTATGCGGAGTTAGGACTGTCAAGTGATCCGCGAATGCTTGATAAAACAGAGGCTGTAGAACTGCTTGAAGCTGAATTCCCGGGTATTCCGTTAGTTCACTATAGAAATATTTATGACCCCACGCAAAATATCTCTGATATTTTGGCTGCGATTTCTCGAGCTAAAGATGAGGTGGTTGATGCTGATGAATATGCCGAACTTGGTAAGGTAATGCTTCAAAAAGCTTCGTCAGAAGAAGATCGAATTGCCGCTGAAAAGGTCCTTGAAGTTGCAAAGATCTATGCGATTTATGAAAAACTTAAGCTGCAGTCAGCATGCGTTGATTTTGGCGATTTGGTTTCTTTGCCGGTTAGGCTTCTTGAAACTAACGTTTTAGCAAGGGAACATCTACAGGGGCAGTTCGATCACGTTTTGGTCGACGAATATCAGGACGTAAATCGTAGCAGCATTCGATTATTAAAAGCGCTATGTGTAGACGGAAAAAATTTATGGGTGGTTGGTGATGCGAAGCAATCCATCTATAGATTCCGTGGTGCCTCCTCTTTTAATCTTTCGCGATTTGGACGGGAAGACTTTCCAGGGGGCGAACGGGGACGATTGAAACGGAATTACCGCTCGGTGTCTGAAATCGTGGATACGTACTCATCTTTCTCAGCCAAGATGGTTACAGGTGATTCGGACAGCGGATTGGAATCTGAACGTGGGGAGAGTGGACAGCCCCCTACATTTTTCTCTACTGATCAAGCAGACAGCCAAGTAATCGCGTTAGCGGAAAATATTGAGGCAATGCGAGCAGTGGGATTTAAATATTCGGATCAAGCTGTGCTTTGTACAGGAAATGACAAGCTATCGAATTTAGCTCGAGAGCTCGAATTATTGGATGTGCCAGTGTTGTTTCTTGGTAGCTTGTTTGAGCGTCCCGAAGTTAAAGATTTACTGGCGCTTCTTTCCCTCTTGATTGATCGCCGTGCGATGGGCTTAGTGCGTATAGCTAGTAGGACTGAGTTTCAGCTAGATATAAATGACGTCGCTACAATTTTGGATTGCTTGCGTGTCGATGGTGTTGCAGGTCCTGGTTGGGCGATAGATATAGATGCGATCAGCGGTTTATCCGAATCGGGAAAGATAAACCTAGCCCAGCTAGCAGCACTATTTAAAGGCTTCGACGAAACTTCATCACCGTGGGAGGTCTTGGCGTCAATTTTATTGGATAGAACCAAGATCGCAGCGGACATAACTCAGTCGACTAGTGTTGCAGACAGAGCTCGTGGCATAGCCATCTGGCAGTTTCTTAACTTTATACGCGTCCAACCCTTAGGAAAAGGTTTTCCAATCTCAAGATTTCTGGATCGCATTCGTCGATTAGTACGATTGAACGACGATCGAGATTTACGTCAGCTGCCGGCCGCCGCCCAGAATATTGACGCTGTAAGATTGATGACTATGCATGGTGCTAAGGGACTAGAGTTTGGAGTGGTTCACGTTCCCGGGCTTAATGCGGGAACGCTGCCAAGAGCTGTTCCCTCAGTTGCTTGCCCTGCACCGGAGGGGATGATTGAAGGCGGGGAAGACTCATCCGCTTCACTTTTTGCTGCAGGCCATCATGCCGAACAAGAATGCTTGTTTTATGTGGCTCTATCTCGAGCAAAAGATCGCTTGTTTCTTTATGCGGCTAACCAAAAAGCAAATGGACATAAATTTTCCCATTCGTCGTTTCTAGAGCGGCTGGAACCCTTTTTGAAAAGAGGACATGCTCAACCGATACGAGTTTTGCCTCCGAATTTAGAAAATGCTGACATACGGTTTTCTGTTGAGGGAAATTTGACGTTCAGCTCTTCACAAATTGGCTTGTATGAGCGCTGTCCTCGTCGTTTTTTTTATACGCATATATTACAAGTCGGCGGTCGTCGAAAATCGACGGCGTTTATGATGATGCATGAGGCCGTACGTTTTATTTTTCAGAAAATTGTTCAAGATGACGGAATTATTAATGACGATGAGACTTTAAATCAACAAGTTCTCAAAGCTTTTGAAATGCATGGATTGCTGGACCATGGTTATATGGAGCAATTTCGAAGTCTTGCCATAGCCATGCTTCAGTATTTTTTATCTACCCGTGTAAAACACAATACTAAGCCACCAATTGCTCTGATTTTGAAAGTGGGGGCAGAGCGCATTACTATACGTCCGGATGACGTTCTGATTCGCCCGGATGGAACCCATGTTCTACGCCGAGTGCAAACGGGACATCGTCGATCGTCGGAAGCTGAGGATGTTGCCGCCGCGGCTTTTGTATTGGCGGCAAAGGAAGCATTTCCAAATGCAGAAGTCGAATTAGTCTATCTTTCTGATCAAGCGGTACACCCAATTAGTCTGACGCTCAAAAAATTGCAAACGCGACAGGATAAGCTCACGGGTTTTCTCGCAGATATCCGTGCTGGAAAATTTCCGGCGGAACAATCCGATCGTGTTTGCCCGGGATGCCCAGCTTTTTTTATCTGTGGTCCGATTCCCTCAGGGGAATTGGTAAGAAATTTTAACGACTAGACAGAATAATGCTTTGCAAACTTTTTTGGGAGAGTATTGGGATTCGATGAATTATCGCGGCCCATTCCCTTGGGCATTAAAGACATTTAGGATCATTATCCATAATTAAAAATATTTAGTTACTTAATAATTTAACTTTAAAAATCATCCATAATATTAGTCATTCAAAGGCAAAAAGGGCTAGAACAATATTGTTCTAGCCCTTTTTGTTTATCTATGACTTCAATAGTAGGACATTAAAGTTGATTGTAAAAATTCCTATAATTAAACTAATTTAGTCATTTTATAAAAAATAGCTTAAAGAATTCCTATAATATTAGTCAATCAAAGTTCCCCATTTTTATAAACGCTTTTTACTCAACTGTGACTGATTTGGCCAGATTGCGTGGTTTGTCTACGTCAGTCCCGCGTGCCAGCGCGGTGTGATACGCGAGCAATTGCAAAGGCACGACGTGCAGGATAGGCGATAGTGCACCGTAGTGTTCCGGCAAGCGGATTACATGCAAGCCTTCGCCTGAAGTGATGCGCGAATCGCCATCGGCGAAGACGTACAGTTCGCCGCCGCGTGCGCGCACTTCCTGCATGTTCGACTTGAGTTTTTCGAGCATGGAGTCGTTAGGT
>Ga0123337_10002704_pt1 | contig 19876 bp, 12 predicted proteins | sample frozenSSSSmetaG_FD_89792 | JGI IMG/M metagenome (GOLD analysis project Ga0123337, IMG submission 89792) | Glacier valley bacterial and archeal communities from Borup Fiord, Nunavut, Canada, to study Microbial Dark Matter (Phase II) -... | ecosystem: Environmental > Aquatic > Freshwater > Ice >... | reverse complement strand
TCTCCCCTTTTGTTTGCTTATATTGTAAAGCCATGCTGCGATATTTTAGTGAGTGGCAAATGTAATCCATGCAGATTTAATGGCGCTTTACTAATTTGATAGCATTGGGGTGGCATGCCTCCATATTCAATTTTTATCTTGTGTCTCCCTGCTTCAAACCCGGCCGCATCCACGATAAAAATATAATCTGCCTGTTGATAAAAACCGGTACGCTTGTTTTCTACCAGTACATTTTTCACCGTCAGCAGGTGAACCAGGTCAAATAAAATGGTGTCTGTTGGCTGCGATAAAACCAGCTCAATTTCTACATAACCATTGATTGCCTGGTTCGGAATATCTATATCAAGCGCCAGCGTATAATGCCTGACATCCATGATGGCCTGCAATGGTTTCAGTTTACCTCCCGAACTCATATAGCTGATATCACGATTCTGTGCGATTAAGCATTCCTGAAATAAAAACAATAAAAAAATAGTGCCTAAAAATTTCATGTGATAAATTTTAGAGTAATAATTTTTACCAATTAAAAATAAAGTAAAATATGGAAGATAATATTGGTTTAAATAAAACCATTGTCTTAGGCAGGTAGAATAAAGTTGCAGTCAAAAATAAATTTCATGGAAAATGAATGCTTACCTGAAGACTTTTTTTGCTTTAACATAATCTTACCGATCATGCATTAATCCTTCGGGTACTATTTCATTCTTAAGATGGCAGGCGGCTGTAAAACCCGGATGCATTTGATTATGAAAAATAAAATTCTACTTGCAATTTGTTCCCTGTTTTCCGTTGCTTCTTTTGCGCAGCAAGTTACTTTCGGTGCCGGGGCTGGTATTACCAATACAGGAATGAGAGGCGATGCTGTGCAGAGTATGCAGCAATTACTGGATGTTACTGACGGTATCCTGACCACGAAATCGGTTACCGGTTTTTATGCAGGCGGATTTGCCAATATTCCGGTTAGTGAAAATCTTTCGATTGAACCCGGTTTATATTATTCTGCAAAAGGCTATGAGTTGGGCGGCAGTTATTCAATAAAAGGTATAGGCTTATTGAGTGCGCATGCTTCCACCAGGCTTCGCTCGTCTTATATTGACATGCCGGTTTTGTTGAAGGTTAATCTGAATGGGTTCCAGGTTTTTGCAGGTCCGCAACTCTCCTATTTAACCAGCGCAAAAATCACTACCAATGCAGGCATATCCATATTTAATTTGGTAACCAGCAAAACAGATATCACCAACCGCCTGAATCGTTGGGATGCCGGTCTTACTGCCGGTGCCGGATACCAGTTTTCAAATGGAATCCGCATCACCGGTTCTTACGAACACGGACTATCAAAAGTAGATGCAGGACAAAACACAAACACCTACAATAAGGGTTTCAAATTAGGTGCAGGGTTTAACTTTTAATGATCTGCTGTATTCTAAAAAGGTAATCAAGGCCGGGAAATATTGATGGCGAATGGTTTATTGAAAAATAAGCCATTCGCCATTTTCATTTGTACCAGCACCTATAATGTTGATAAATACATCTGTCCAAGTGCTTGCACTTGCTGATTATATTTTTTACTTTTCGAAACTGCTTCGGGCAGATTGCTCCTCTGTTATAACAAGGTTAACTAATAAAAACTTTGTATGACTGAACAAAACCCCTTGTCAGATTGGATTTCCGGATTGGCCGCTAATTTACAAATGCTAAATCCGCAAGATGAAAACAGGCGAAAGGATCTTTTTGATTTGCTAAAAAAAACCGTCAGCTCTGCTACTGATCTCTCCCAAACAAGCGCCCCCCGTTTCAGTTTTGAAAAAATAGCAACGTCACCACCTACTAATATGGGCCAACCATTGCAACAGCAGGTAAGCGATATAGTGGGTGCTACAGGTCTGGAAGCTTTGCAAAATCAATTTAAAGTTTTTCAAAGAGAAACAGCGGTACGCAGTGTACAGGCTGGCAGATCGATGCCATCCTGGGCTGCTGGTGCTGCTGTCGAAAAAACAATTGGCCCATTTATTAACCTTGATGGCAGAAGGGTTTGGTTTGATTTTTTTAGGGTAGAAAAATTAGTAGCATTGTATTTCAGCGGCTCCGCCACTCCTGCTATACTCTTTAATATTGACGTTTTAAAGATATGGAAAGATGAAAAAACAGCCTTGCTTGCCCCAGCCCAGCAACTATATAACTTAACCGGAAAGAGTAGCATTTGGATCAATTCCAGAATCCTGGCACCCAATGCACCGGCAACAAAGTACACAGGCCTGTCCATTCAATCCGGCACTATTACTCTGAGCGAAATGCCAGTGATAGCAGGCGATAAGACTACTATATCCGCTACTACCAGAGTGTTGGTAAAATTAAAACTGAGGCAACAAACGGTGGCTGATGCAAATGATCAAAGTCCCTATGGGGCAGATGCAAGAGCCGCCACCTTTATTTTACCCGATACTTTGGAATTTGAATTTAGCAGCAACCAGAGTAAGATTACGTCGGTTACTGATGGTGAATGGAACTTGTTTAAGCAAGCTTGTTCCTTTAAGTGGAAAAATACAATTGGGATATACAATCCCGAACTGGTCTCATTGTTTATTCCCTTTGCTGCATCAGTACCGGAGTTTACCATCAATGAATCCTTATCACCATTTGTGCAGCCTTCAGGCAATGCAAAAATCATTGACTCTTACTGGAACCTGCCTGCAGCGGATCTTGACCTGTCGCATATTTCTCCTGCAGCAGGTATTGGTGCATGGGCATTGCTCTGTACCAAAGGCATCACAATTTCATGGACCGGTTTACAAAATGGAGCCATTCATCTAAATGTATGCATGGTAATCGCACATCCCGAAGGAATTGCCATGGGCTCTGCGATTGCCGGTAATTTTTACTGCCGCCAGCATTTCACCCTTTGGAAAGATGGTAAAAACCCGCATCCATCCGGTCTCAAAATTGAATATGGCAAACAATTTCCCCTGCAGTTTTTCTCAACCGTAAATGGCTTTGAAATCATCCAGGCTTCCGTTGATGCAACTTTAGAAGCAGACCGTCCAATAGATGTGTCGGCCAGGCCATTGCCTGTGCACACCAAGGCATCTGTTTTCATATTAACGGCATTTGAAAAAGACCGAACCATTACATTGTATGATAACAATTTATTGCAGGATAATTATGTACCTCCACCCACAAACGAGCCACCGGAAGTAACTACACTGGCGCTTGCATTACGAAATGCCTTATTTACTACTTCGCAGGTAACCGGCTGCTTTCTTACCGGAGACCTTACCCTTAACTGGAAAAAAATTGTTATTGGAAACTTATATCTTTCATTGGGCATCTATAAATATATACCAATGCTGCCCGACCCTTACGCAGCAAATGTGTCGATATTCCAACAGTTTAAAAAGACCCGGATTACAGACAGAGTTGAATTGATTACACCAATCATGTTACTGATCTGCCAGATAAAATGGGGGGTTAGAGGAGATGAATTACCAGATGATGTTGACTCCTCTTTTCATTTGCTACCACTTCAGCAGGATCAGAATGCCAATCCTTTTAAAGCCATTACTACCAGCAGGCCAGGTAATTTAACTGGAAATGAATTAGCCAACAGTGATCAGGATATTGCAGCCTTTAGGACTCGGACAGAAGAACCTTTAACGATGGCTACCAGGGATCAGGTCAATGACTGGACTAAGTTTATCGACAACTATTTTAGAGATGATTTTGCGTTGCTGGATGTAAGTAGCAGGGCCAATCAGATGGGGGTTAGTTTTGGACAGTTGGGCGGCCAGCGGGAATCACTTTCTCTATTAAAAACTTTTGGCGTAGACACCAATAGTGATCAGCTTCAATCACTTTACACCATACCATTTAAAATTGAGCACCTGCAGGTTACCTCTCCCAGTATTTTTGTAAGAAGCTTTACCTTACCCCAAATAGCCTGGGAGCCGGTAAATAATTTAACTCCAAAACAAATCAATGGCGATCCGCCGTTGGGGATGAATTTTTATCCGGATGATGGTGGGCCGGCACGCTTTTTCAATAACAGTTTTCAATATGTTCCGCTGGAACCAAGGCCGGTTATAAAAGACATTATCAGGCGATACAAAGAAGATAATAGCAATTTCACCATTGCCTACTTCACATTACCATTTGGATTAAAAGCGCTTACCCTGATGAGTAAGCAACAGCCATCAACAAAACCAGCTTCAATTGAAAGCAATAGACCGGTATTTAAAAACGGGATTAGGGGCGGCATACAACTGCAATTCAATGCAGGTAAATTAAGCAGTGATGACTACCCGATGTTTAATGGTGCCACCATCCAACTTGCCAATGTATTGTATGCAAACGGCACCCCCTCTTCTCCGCTCCCGGCGGGTACGTTGGGGCAAAGTGTGTCTTCTATTTTCAATAAGGAGTTTGAACCCAAAACGCCTTTAAAAACAAGCCGGGGTGTTCCTTTGACGAGAATTGACTTTAGTGGATATGGGGCCAATATATTCAGTAATTGGTTTAACCCCAATGCAGAAATTGCTCAAACAAGCCAGGCAAAGTTTGATGTATTTACCGGGAGAACGGCACATGAAGTAATCCAGGTCCGCAGCATCGTTTACCCATGGGGTATACATGTGGTACGAACCATTGTTTTGTATCGCACCAACACAGGCTATGTGTACAGGGTAGATACGGGATGGCAGGCTGAATCTGATGGCACGTTTGATTTCACCTACCATATCAAAAAGCCGGGAGATCAAAATCCAACGGCTTTCCCTTCACATTTCCACATTCATCCGGGCCTAGTAAAAGGCTTATTCAACATAAAAAATATTGTTGAAATAAACACCCGGCCATTCAATACCAACTCTGCTATAAAGAATAATGACTGGTACCTGGATGCCAATAACAATGCCCTACAAAATACAACCGGAGCTGATATCGTAAAAGCAGCTTCCCTTCAAAAAATAACATTCGATGCAGATATAGAAATAGAAGGCGTGATACAGGGGCATGTAAAAGTTAGCAATCATGTAAATGGCCTGGTGCCCTCCAGGCAGGTAGTGGGTTATGTTCAGTTAGCGCCCATGGGAGTACCACTTTCTACCAATGCCTTTACTGATTTGATCCTGCATGAAAATGGTGCCATTGGTGGTGGTATCAACTGCATTATTGACATCAACAACAGCCGCCAACGCATGCGGTTAAATGGATTTGATGTAAGCAATGAAATGAATGACAGAAATGCAAATACAGTCTTTGTAGCTGCAGCAAGAGGCAGTGTAGTGTTGCCCAAAGATGGCTCCTGGAGTATGGTAACACACCAGGTATCCAGCGGAGAAGTAAGTCCGTTGCCGGAAAACATAACTGTTCCGCTGATCCGTATAGGTGCGCTTGAATTAAAGCCCAACGGCAAACTGGAATTGAATCCAAAACCCATTAATGAATTATTGCGGATTGCAGATCCGAAAGAGATCAAAAAAATCCCCGACTTCAATACCATTAACTATGGCTTTTTACAAAATACGGGTACCCAAAAAACACTTTTTCTTACACCGGTATTTCAGCAAAACATAGAACAACTGCTCAGCAAAACGCCGCCATTGTTTGCAGATGCCTACCATGTAATTAGTTCGAAAGGGATTTTTCCAAACATAGGCGATGCGATTAATAATTTTAAAGATGCACATCCGCTTGCCCTGGATCATTTTTTACCGGGCACCATCACTGATGCAGGCAAACAAGTGTACCAGTTGATGCAGGTGGGCAGCAATATTGCAGATGCGGCTGGCAATCTGCAGGATCAGGCTTATAAACTACTCAAACAATTGCCGGAATTTGAATTGCCCAATCAGCCACTGAACCTGATTGATGAGGATTTTTTAAAAGTGTACATCGAGTATAAAAATGCATCCGGCAATAAACTGGGCTTCGACATCAATTCGCTTGCGGGTGAAACTGCGGATAAATGGAAAAGCAGGCTGAATAATATTGCCATGGTGGTTGACCTGGGATCTTTTAAAAGACTGATGACCATCCGGGGAGATTTTAATGCAAAGAAAGGAGCTGAATCAAATTTTGGAGGCGCTGAACAACCTACAGATATTGCCGCAAAAATTGAGTTTAGTTCGGCCCTCGAAGCGGTGATTGCCATTTTGCAAATACTACAGGATTTAAGTGGCGGCAATTATAAAGATGCCATCAAGAAAGGATTAAAGATTGCGATGAGCAATAATGCAGGCACCTGGGAGTATAAGTTTGAAGCTGTAAAAGAAATACCGGTGGTGAAATTTCCACCGGGCATTTTGTACAATGATCCCACCCAGCCTTTAAAATTAGAAGCTTCGTTGAAAGTGGGTGTGTACTTCAACTCGGCATTGATGATTACCACCGATGCCAAAAAATTGCTGCCCACCGTGGGGGCCTTTGTTGGCTTTTACGGACAGGTAACGGTGATGTGTGTATCATTGGCAGCAGCAACCATCTATGCCGTTGGGCAGGTTACTTTGGATATTGCCGCAGATACCGCCAAAGGTCCATCCCTGCACATGAAATTTGGCTTTGGAGCACAGATTGTTGTGGGGCTTCCGATCGTAGGCAATGTAAGTGTTTTGTACATGGTGGGAGTTGAAATTTACAAGGATAAAGACAAACTGATCGTGTCGGCATTTATGTTGTTTAAGGGCCATGCAGAATTGTTGGGAGGCATCGTTGGTATCACCATTACCATTGAAGCAAAAGGCACCATCGAACGGATCGAATCACAAAGCAGAACAAACTGTATCGTGCAGGTAAGCTTTGCCATTGATATCTGCATCTTCCTGGTAATTAATATTGATTTCAGCACTTCGTGGGAAGAGCAGCGACAAATTGCGTAGCCAAAAGTTTCACATCAATTTATTAAAACAATCAATTAAATAATTATGGATCCCAATACAAGATTTACGATCATGACTTTCCCTCAATCCTTTGATGGAAATAAAACGCTGTTGATAAATTTTTTATTCATGCCACGCAATCAAAATCCGTTTAGTAACCCGGTGGCAGAGGTGGCAGGTTTACCCGGATTTGTAGATGCAAAGCTTTCATTCCAGGCCAAAATAATTGCAGGAACCGAACTGTTTCCCAATCATTTAAATTTTACAAAGTCGGAGCCGCTCACTGTAAAAACCCCACAACATAAACCGACTTTATTTACTTCCCTTGCAGATCCCAGGCATTTTAATATTGACAACCTGGCAACCACAAATGATCATATTCCGATGAATGATCCGTTGCGAAAAGAAAAGGCCAATGAGGAAAGATCCATTGAAAAGACGGTGAAAAAATACCTGCCGGTTAGCTACCGGCAATCGTTCAATTTCATTGCCCCTGTTTTGCCGGAGAACGGCGTTACAGACGACAGTTATCATTGTGCTGTGAGAGGAGCAAAATATGTTACAGGCTTTAAACAAACAACCAATATAATCAGTTGGGGAAAAGTGTTTGGTTATATTCTGCGAAACCGTTTGCTTGGCGAGGAAGCCGGCTTTATTTATCATACAACACTGGAAATTGATATCAATGATTTTAAAGATGGCGGATGGCTTTACGTTGACCTTGCGGAGGACAGTGATTATAAACAACACCAAAATACAGATCAGCAATTTATTAAACGATACGCTGCAAGGATACCGGCTTTAAAAGCCGGACAAGCCCGTCCATTATTTGCGGCCAACCTTTTCCCCGTATTATTAAAAACCGGCCCCGCTGATCCTACACCCGGGGTTGGCTTTGATAATATTTTTATTGAGGCTTCTGATTATGATGATGGCTTTTCCAAATTGGTTCATGCCTTTCAACCCGTTAGTCAAAATATATTACAGGAAGAAAGTGATGGCTTTCATCCAACCAATGAATCCGGTATCCGGTTGGGTTGGGATGATGAGCAGTTACTAAGCTGGTATGTGCGAATGATGGCGAAAGATCCTGTTGCAGGGATTCGCTTGGATGCCCCGGCGGGTGTTTTCGGCTACCATATTGATGTGCGGAAAAATGGGGCAGGCGATGCGTGGGAATCGTTGAATGAGGTGCAAACAAAAGATGGGATTGATCTTTTACAGGAGCTAATTCCCGGCAATCTGATAGATGGATCATTTAGTGGCGAATTGCCTTACCAGGTGTATCCCTCAACATTGGATGGCGACAAAACTAAAAACTACTGGTTGCCCATGTATTTTGCCAATTGGAATGGTCACTCCATGGTGCTACCCGATGAAGAAGCCATTCGCATTTTCCAGCATAACGAAGACCTGCAACCCGATACGCCCGATCCGCTGAACCCGGAAAATAAGGGCAAAACAAATGTTACCGGTGCACCGAAAAATAACCTGCTAAAAATATATGAACCAACCGGGCTGAGTACGAAATTGAAATATGGACTCGAATATGATTTTCGTGTTAGGATGACCGATATGACGCATGGCGGACCATTGCCTAACCAGGATCCGGTGAATGATGCCACCACTCCTGTTGGTTACTGCCATTTTAAAAGATATGTGGCGCCTTCCACCATCAGAATAGCCGGAGTAACGGCAAATGAAGATGGGGCAGTTTATAACTTGCCGATATTGGATATACAACGTCCATTATTAGGTTATCCCGCTGTGGCTTTCTGTGGCGGATATGCAGATGCTGTAGGCCGCCTGGCAGATCGCTTAAAGCAACAACTGGATGACGCCAAAAATGACCCGGAAGGTAAAAGAATTCAAATGGAAACAATCGGCCTGGCCGATCCGGATGTGGATTGCGTAGAAATTACAATAGAAGTACAGGCCTTAAAAATGGACTACCAGCTAAGTGTTTCGGGTAAGGAATCCTTTGCCCTGTTGTACACCACCATCCGCAAATTTGATATGCCTGCCAATGAGGAGGATTATGAAAAGGCGATGCAAATCCCAATAAATTACCAGGATGCACCCGTTTTAAATTTTGCCGATCCGTCAAACCTGGGTGATCTTATTTTTGACCCATTGACCACTACAGGAGCAATCGAATTGCCAACTGCAAGGGCAATCCGGTTAACCATCAGAGCGATCTGCGAAAACAAGCCCGGATACTACGGATTGGAAAAAGATGACCCTGTTTTTAATACCCGTTACGGACGGACTTTGTATATAAATCTTTATAAAGAATCCATCAATGAAAACAATCTTTATCTCACCAAATCTCTACAGGCAATTTACCTGCAACCCGATGATATTGCGTTGGTAAAGCCGGTGAAGGCACATATGCAACAAATCCAGGCACAGCCTGTTTTTATTCCTGATTGTGTACAAAGACTGGCGCAACAACTAAAAATTACCAACAGCGGTTTAACCCTGGTAGGGAATGCCGGACAAAGAATTCAGTTCGGTTGTTCTGCAAGAATTAGACATACTTTATCGCCAGATAATGCTTCGCTTACTTTTGCAAGCAAAGCAGAACTATATCACCATTGGTTAAATTGTATAAAAATCGACATCAAAAGAGACTGGACCTGGGATGCCCTTGAAGACAGCAGTTTCGTAATTACAAGAAAAACAAATTTTAAAGAAAATCCCGCCAGGACAAAGGAAGAGATTGTAGGTGAAATAGACATCAAACATACCATCTCTTTTTCAGCATTGCAGAATGCCGATCGCACACATACTACATTGCTCTTTATTGATGCAGTAGAACCTAAAAAAGAATCGGGAACCGATAATGGCCTTTTCCCTGACATTCTGGAAGTGAGCTACACGGTTTCGCCGAAATTTAAAGCCAGCCATGGTATTAACAATGATGGCGAAACGATATTTGAAACCCTGCAATTACCCGTAACAATCAACCCGACACAAGTACCTAAAATTGCTTCTGCAGGCATTGCGCTGTCACCCTACTACAGAAGTGAAAAATATGCATCAACAGAAGCACGTCAGAGATTTCTATGGATCGAGTTTGATGAACCGGTTAAGGATCCCAATGATATTTACTTTGCAAGAGTGCTCGCTTATGCACCCGACCAACTCATCAGCAACAACAATCACGCATTGGAGAAAAATGTTGCAGAACCTCCCATCAACATCGACCCGGAATATATGAGGGTAATAGCCCCGGGCAGTTCGGACGACAATGCAGGTATTGATGCAATGCAACCCATGGAAAAAGCGATCATGGGAGACAAACATTACCTGCTTCCACTGCCCCCAGGATTAAATGAATCCTCGCCGGAGTTGTTTGGATTTTTCACCTACGAATTTAGGGTCGGGCATTCAAAAATATGGAGCACAGCACAGGGCCGTTTTGGACGACCGCTAAAGGCCACTGGCATACAACATCCGGCACCTACCCTTAGCTGCGCCGTTAACCGGGATGAAGAAAAATTGTATGTGACTGCGCCTTATGCAAGGGCAGTATTCAATGGCAAAAATGTAACGGCCAATCCACCACGTACAGAATTGTGGTGCCTATTATATGCACAGGTAAAGCAGGCCGATAATGACGATGCGAAAAAAGCTTTAAAAGACTATCGTAATATTTTACTGGCCGATAGAATGATGCATTGGGGATTCAGATTGAATCATGACCCTAAGGATGATCACAATGAAGATGTGCATGATCTAGCTCGAAATCCACAGGAATCATTTTCCCACCAAACTACAAATGTTTTGCAGCCTATTTCAAAGCAATTGATTATTGAGCAACTCGGAATAAAAGCCATCAATACAAAATTTGTAAAGATTATTCCTGTTGCAGAAACCATTAACAGCAATGCAGATGCAACAAAATATGGCACCACATTCTGGACCAATCAGGAAGTAGCTGATTTATTAAAGGCATATGGCTTGCCGGTAGACCTTTCTTTAAGCGTATTATGTGTCGAAATATTTACAAATATTACAAGCGAACAACAATACAGGACAAGAACAGCCAGAAACCCGGACATATTGAACAGACGGGCCGGAGAAGAAATTCAACTACTTGCTGCTGTGGTTTCAAAACGAAAACCATTGAGTGATGGATTAGGAAACTATAGGATTTTGCGAACCTCGCCATTGTCCGAAGTTCCATTTGTTTGCTGCACCTAAACGCATATTAAACTGGCAGGGTGAATCTTAAAGGCGCTATGGCGATTGAATTGTCAATGGAGTAAGATTGATTATTCACGCTTTAGTTAACTCCTAATAATTGTAATGTTTCAAATAGCCGCCAAAAAGTGCCAGTTTCATACAATAGTTGAAAAAAATCATAACAATTAAGCAACGCATTTTATTTAATTGGCTCAATCGCACACGATTGCGCAGATAAATTTTAACCATTATAAGTACAATGACCATCATAAAAGAATTATCGTGTAATGTAGACGCAATGGGCTATTGCAAGCATATTTGACCGTTAAACATCATGAAACCAGAATTAAGTTGATATTGAAAATATAAACGCCCATCATACTTTTGTGTAAGCAAAATGGGCGTTGATAATAGTTAGGCAAAAAAGAAGCAATCAATCGTTAGTACCCCACAAATATAAAGGGAAGTTGGGTAAAAGAACAAACAGTTATTAATAAATTATTAAGATTTTCATATAGCAAGCAATCGTTAATGTCCTTCCGTTTCTACGGAAGGGCTTTTTTTTTAGCTAAACTCCAGCAATCGGATTAATTAACAGAGAATTACCAATATTTTATTAAGATCATCCACAATAACCACAACAAAATTACCAAATAGTAGAAAAAATTATTACATGCATTAATTTATAATACGTTTCGGGATTTGAAATTTATTTAAAAAAAAAATTAAGAAAGGGTCAAATTTTCCCAAAAATGATAGGATTTCATCCTCCTTTTGTATGCTTTCATAATAAATTTCTGTGGCAGATCTCAAAAGTCGGGACTCGAACGCAAGTGAATAGAAATACGTTTTCCAAAAATGGATTGCCGTTCTTCCTGTATGAATATTACATGTAAAAGTTGACGTAAACCGCTTTAGGTTTATAAATTGAACCAAAAACGTGTAGTCTTGTGTCACGATTTATGCAATCGGTTACATTTTTAGCTAATTACGCATTGCAATTGAACCCCGGATTTTTACATGAGCATCATAAAAGTCTTAGCATGTAAGATAGGCGCAATAAGGATTTGTGAAAATAAAGGAGCAGTTAAGCATCATAAAAGAGGACTTATATTGTTGATAAAACAACAATCGCTCACCGTACTTTTGTGTAAGCAAGATGAGCGAGTGAATATTGATAGTAGAAATAAGAAAGCAATCAATCGTTAGTGGGCGCAAATATAATGAGTGAATTGCTACCAGCGCCAAAAAAGTTAGATTTTTATTAAGATTTTCATATAGCAAGCAATCGTTAAAGTCCTTCCGTTTCCACGGAAGGGCTATTTTTTTGTGGCTATCCCATACAAATCAAACTGGCCGACCTATCGCAAGTCGTTTATTGCTTGTGTAACAATCTTTTTGCAGAACAAAAGCCCCCGTTTGCAGAACAAACAAATAAGTCTCAATCGCATATTCTTTCTTTGATGAAACCATTTATAATTAAAAACAGGATTATGTATTGTGTAGAAACTATTCACCTCAATCACCGGTTTTCAGCAAAGGAAAATGTCCTCAACGATATCTGTATGCATGTACCCACCGGATCCATCTACGGATTTCTCGGACCGAATGGTGCCGGAAAAACCACCACGTTGAGAATATTACTGGGCCTCATTAAAAAGCAACAGGGCGAGGTATTGTTTTTTGATCAGCCTTTTCCGCAGCACCGCCTGGCCATTCTTGGCAAAGTCGGTTCTTTAATTGAATGTCCATCATTGTATGGGCACCTAACTGCAAGGGAGAACCTTCGGATCATGCAACACATTTATCAATGTAAAAAGGAAAGGATTGAACATGTATTACAAACAGTGGGGTTACCAGACACAGCAAATAAAAAAGTGAGCCAATTCTCATTGGGCATGAAACAGCGCCTCAGCATCGGTGTTGCCCTTTTGCACCATCCCCGGTTACTAATTCTGGATGAGCCTACAAACGGGCTTGACCCTAACGGTATTATCGAAATGCGTGACCTGCTGAAAAAACTAAATGAAGAAGAAGCCATTAGTGTAATTATCTCCAGCCATTTGCTGGCAGAGATTGAAAAACTGGTTACTCATGTCGGCATTATCACCAAAGGTAGAATGGTGTTCCAGGGCAAATTGAACGACCTTATTAATAAACAATACCAGTCATCCCGATTGGTATTATCTACCAATAACAATGAGCATACAATGGCCCTTGTTCAATCGCTTGAAATGAAGGGCACACTATCCAACAAGCAGGTATTACTTCCGCTACCGCCGCCCGAAACTATAGCAGGCATAAACCGGCTGCTTGTGCAAAACGGAATAGATGTGTATGAAATGTGTATCGTTAAAAAAGATCTGGAAACCATATTTATAGAACTCATCAATCAATAAAAAATGAACAATTCTTTCTTCAATAATTTTTCTGCTGAATGGATAAAAAAGCGCAAAAGCTTTGCCGACTGGCTGGTACTCATCGGTGGCTTCTTTGTCCCATTTATATCAATCCTGGTATTTCTTATTTACCCAAAACAGTTACTGGCAGTGCATGCCTCCGGACATTTCTGGCAGGTACTGTTTCAAAAATCATGGCAGATGATGGCATTTATGTTATTGCCGATGGGCATAGTATTAGCAGTTAGTTTAATTACCCAACTTGAATATAAAAACAATGCATGGAAACAATTGCATACAACCCCGCAACCTTTTATCAGTATCTATTTTTCTAAACTGGCTTTGCTGGTTGTAATGTTACTGGAAATGCTTTTTCTTTTTAATATTGGCATTTACTTAAGTGCCTTGGTTCCTGCGTTATTGGTAAGCAAAATCCCTTTTCCAAACTACACGGTTGATGCCCGATTTATCCTACTTGAGAATGGCAAATATTTTATTTTATGCCTGCCAATGGTGGCTTTGCAATACCTGCTTAGTTTGCACTTTAAAAACTTTTTAATTCCCCTTTGCATTGGGTTGGCGCTGGTTGTGGGGGCACTGATCGCCATTTCCTGGCAATATTCTTACACCTTACCATCGGTTTACACAGCGCTTCACTTTTTACAAAGTGGAAATAATTCCGTACCTGCACACAACCTGTTAAGCTGGTCGCTGGCATATTTTATATTGTTTACTTTGCTTGGTTATTGGTTGTATATTTCAAAAAAAGAAAAGGGATAATATTATCCTTTGCAGGACCTTAGTATCTTCTATTAAAAAAACGGGTAGTGGAAACATGAATCGCAGGCCCAAATAAACGTTTTCATCATTTGAAAAAATCTTTTGTAATACTACTGCATATTGGCTATTGGATTCTCTACCTGCTGCTGCTATTGCTTTTTATATTATTCATTGAGGCTGGTAATATTAAGACTGCTTCGCAGGGCCAGCTAAGAATATTTGGTATGATTAAAATGATGACTTCTCTTACGCTTGTTCCCGGGCTGATTGGATTTTATTCCTTTTACAGCTTGTTGTTTGACCGCTTCCTGGCAAAAAAAAGAATCATGGTACTTTGCATTGCAGGACTTGCCGCCAGTATAATTGCCGGAGTAATGGGGCTGGCAGGTACGGCCATTGCTGGCAACCATAATATTTTTGTAAACACAGACTCCAGTGCAATATTTTTCATTGGCTTATTTATGACCGTATTAGCCATCATACATGGTATCATTGCGCTGGTGATGAAAGGATTCATCAACTGGTATGCAGATATTAAAGTGAAAGAAGCCTTGCAGCAAAAAAATTTCGAAACAGAACTTGCGCTGGTAAAATCGCAATTGAGTCCACATTTTTTGTTTAACACCATTAACAATATTGATGTACTGATTGAAAAAGATGCGACCAAGGCATCGGTTTATCTTAACAAGCTATCCCACATCATGCGGTTTATGTTATACGAAACCAAAACTGAATTGATACCACTGCAAAAAGAAATTAACTACATTGAAAAGTATCTTGACCTCCAAAAAATAAGAACACCCAACCAAAACTTTATACAATACTCAACAGAAGGCAGCAGCGGTAGTTGGATGATTGCGCCAATGTTATTTATTCCGTTTATTGAAAATGCTTTTAAACATTCAGTCAATAAAAAAACGAATGCTGCCATTGTAATAAAGCTCACTGTAAATGAACAGGCACTTGAGTTTTTTTGCAACAATCATTTTGGCGAACTGCCCGATGCCGACACTAATGAAGGTGGACTGGGAAATGATTTAATTGAAAAAAGACTTCAGTTGCTTTACCCCGGAAAACATCAATTGCTGGTTACAAGCGAAAACAATATTTTTAAAGTTCACTTAACCATTTTTGCCAATGCCCATTAATTGTGTCGTAGTAGAAGACGAGCCCCTGGCGATGGAACGCACGGTCAGTTATATTAAAAAACTACCTGTGCTAAACCTGGTTGTCACATTTGAAAATGCCCTGGATGCTTTCACCTTTCTGCAGAACAATACCATCGACCTTATTTTCCTTGACATCAACCTGGGAGAGCTTTCCGGCATTCAGTTACTGGAATTGATTAAAACAAACAGCGCAGTAATTATCACAACCGCCTACCCAGATTATGCCTTAAAAGGCTATGAACTAAATGTAAGCGATTATCTGCTAAAGCCTTTTGAATTCGACCGTTTTTTACAGGCGGTCGATAAAGTGCAACAGGCATTAAAGAACAAAGATACCACAGCTCCAAGGACTTTCTTTTTTGTGAAAACCGAAAACCGGTTTGAAAAAATATTCTTTAATGATGTATTGTATATAGAAGGTATGAGAGATTATAGAAAAATTCATACACGGCAAAAGAAAGTCATGACCTTGCAGACTTTTAGCGAATTTGAAAAAGACATTCCTGCTATTATTTTATGCAGGGTTCACAAGTCATACATGGTTGCCATTGATAAAATAGATGCGGTTGAAAAAGATCGCATCTATATTCAAAATATAGTTATACCCGTTTCAGAAACTTACAAGCAGCAGTTTCTACAAATGATTGGAAAATAAATGATGTGATGGATAATTGTAGATGTCTCAACCAATCATATGATGCCTTTTATAAAAAAACGAGAAGGAAATCTAGCAAAAAGGATTGGCACTTATTTCTGAATATAATTCTTAGCAAGGCATTAAAAATATCATAGCAGGCCATTTAAAAAAGCCGTCAGTTTTCTTTCTTAAACCATACATATTAACTTTCGTCCGTTGTAACTAATGCACCAACCTTCTACTTTGCTACAACGTCAATCGCTGCTTTCTCCTTGGTTTGAACAGATGTGCTGCCGGTTTCCACCTCAATTATTTTGGTAGTAACAGCATATTCATTGGGAAGAATGGCAGAACCATATTTCACAGCATAAGCTTTGGTAAATTCGGCTCCAAAATACAAAATGAGGGATGAATAATATACCCAAATTAACAGAACGACCAGTGAACCTGCAGCTCCATAAGTACTGCCCACATTACTTTTGCTGATATAAAATGAAATACCAAATTTACCCAGCATAAACAATAAGGCTGTCGCTATCGCACCTGCAATTACATCCTTCCATCGAATGTTTGCATCAGGAAGCACTTTAAAAATAACGCCGAAAATCAGGGTGGTGATACAAAAAGTTATGATTACATTCAGTATGTAAAACAGTACGAGTGTTACCTCCGGAAAACGATTACTCAGGTACTGGCTAAAAATATCTATGATAGAGCTGACACCAAGCGATACAAGCAATAAAAAACCCAACCCTACAATTACCGAAAAAGATAAGAACCTATTTTGCAAAAACTTAACCCAACCTCTTTTGGGTTTTGGTTTTAGTCCCCAAATGCCGTTGATGGAATCCTGGATTTCTGCAAAAACGGTTGTAGAACCAATTAATAATGTAACGCCGCCAACAATTGCTGCCAGTTTACTTTTTCCAGCCAAAGAAGCATTTTTAATCATTTCTTCCAATTGCTCTGCCGTATCCCTACCCACAAATCCAGTCAGTTGGCTATATATTTTTCCTTCGATAGCTTCTTTGCCTAAAAACAATCCGCACAATGAAATGATAACAATTAGTAAAGGCCCCATGGAAAAAACGGTATAATACGCCAGCGACCCACTCAGCTTCATAATCCTATCTTCATCAAATCCGCTAAAAGAGTTTTTAAAAACCTCCGCTATTCCTTTCCAACTCCATTTTTTAAACATTTCCTTTTTTCTTTATCCAATTACAAATAAGCCGCCAGAAAACAATAGAATACCGGGTTGAGAAGCAACTGCTGGTAACAATGAGCAGACTATTAAGTTTTTATTAGAAACTATGAAACCTCATCGCCATTTATATTGCAGGAACCAACTGGTAGATGCTAAATCAATTGCAAGCTGGGCAAAGTTTTCATAGTTAATTGTAGACAAATCTCTACAAGTAAACCTGTATTCGTACATGGCGGGATTGGAATGATTTTTTCACTCTTTATATAAATTATTTTAAAACAATCAAATTATTGTTATGTCAAATTCAAACAAAATCATTTTAGGCTTAGTTGGTGCCGCTGCAGTTGGCGTAGCCGTTGGTATTTTATTAGCGCCCGAAAAAGGAAGCGACGCAAGAAAAAAAATTGCAGAAACTGCCAATGACATTGCTTCACGTGTAGGAGAATGGGTGAATACAGGAAAAGACAAAGCGAATGAATTCGCAAGTAGTGTTGGCGATAAAGCAAACCAGGCCGTTAACGAGGCATCAAATTTAAAGGAACGCTTGTCTTAATTGCGGACAAAAAAACAAAGGCGGGCCATAATGGTTCGCCTTTGTTTTTATCTAATAACAAACAACTTTTTTAATCACTTCCAGTTACACTTCGAATCCCATAATTTTCCGATGTCATCACTGAACTTACGATGTCGGTGACTTAATAGTGATTGATGAGATACCAATTACAGCCTACAACCCTGGCGTGTCGGCCACCTGCCACAATTTATTGATATGTTTTATCTACCGAATATCTCGCACTAAATCTAAATAAAATAACAAATCATTGTGCTACTATGCATGTTGGCGTAACCACTAAAATTGATATTTCATTTCAAATTTTCTGCGATTGTTATTTTATAAGTTGTTATAAAAAACTGAGTATTCAACCCTTCGTCAAATCCAATTAACCAAAAAAGTTCAATCTCACTAAGGGTTATTTTTGGGGAAATAAATATTCATTTAATGAATTACGGCAACAGTGTGTAGATTCTCATCCCCAATAAAAGGAAGATTTAGTGTGAGAATTCCGGCATGATTTTGATAAAATATCAGTAGGTTTTTCATAGGATATTGGAATTTAAACGGGGAAAGATTTCTATCTATCCCCTATTTTATTTTAATGAATTCCAACCTTAATCCTGGAGCTAACTCCTGCTATAAAATTGGTAGCCTAAAAAGGATAACCAATTGCCAGGTTAAGCACCAGGTTTTCTTTTCGCCATTGCCTGCTTCTAAAGTCAACCTCGTCAATTAGCCATTTAGGACCGCCCTGCAAATATGGTTTCCGAATTGGAAAAGCCCCATCCACCCTTAATACTAAAAAGCTAAGATCGAACCTCAATCCCAACCCGGTGCCTACTGCCAGTTGTTTTATAAAATCTTTACTGAATTTTGAACCAGGTCTTGCAGGATCCGTACGATTGGTAAAAACATTACCGGCATCAACAAACACAGCACCTCTCACAATAGAAAATAATTTAAACCGAAGCTCCGAATTAATCTCAATTTTAACATCGCCCGGCTGGTCGGGCAGGTACGAATTCGTTAGAGCTGCGTTGCCGGCATAGTAGGTTCCGGGCCCTAAACTTCGTGCCCTGTATGCACGTATACTATTTGTTCCACCAATAAAAAACTGCTTGATAAACGGCATGGTAGTGCTGTTGCCATAGCCATATCCTTCACCAATAATAACCCTGCTTACCAATTGATTGATCCGTAACCTCCGGGTTTTTCCGAGGGCCATATAATGCCTGAAATCCGCCTCCAGTCTTATGTATTGAGAAAAAGGCGTTTTTAATATTTTTTTCTCCCTGCCATTTAAAACATCTGCTCCTGTTAGCAATCCAAGTAAATTACCCGATAAATCCACATTACCATTGAAATAAAAATTATGTCTTTTGTTATTTGGCTTCGCTTGCGTATTATGGTTGTAGTTATAATTAGATCCGATGATGAACTGCCTTTCAATGCTGCGGGCAAGGGTTATATTGGTATCAAGACCAAGTTGGAATTGAGGTGTAATACTGGCTGGCACAACATAGTTAAGCGCTACCGGATTAAATTGGTGCTCTGTTGTGATGGCTGAGTTCCACACCCATCCATAACTTGTTTTGAATGAGTTGAGTGTATACTGATCACTCCGCCTGAAAAATTCATAGCCCATATTGATCCTCGTTTTTGGAACAAAATCACTGTTGCGTCCAAAGCCAATCCGGGGTATAATGCGGGGAATCAGTAAATCAATATCTCCGCCCAATCTCCGGGTGCCTATTTTTTGCTGACCAGCTATTTGAGTTTCCAGCCCCACAAAGCCGCTGATGCTCAATTGTTCGGCACTGCGAAAAGCATTGCGGTTTTTAAGACTTATCGTGAAGTCGGTACCGGAAGAATTGTTCGATTTGGACAATGCAGAAACCTGGGCTTTTGCTGAGTATTTGTTGTTGGGCGATAGAAAGTAATAAGCATTCAGCTTGCCATCTTTTACGGTATCTACTTCCTCAAAACGGGCTTTTACAAATTTGTAAACTCCCAGGCTCACCAGTCTGCTTAATGTAAGATTATGGTCTCTTCGGTTGTACAAATCTCC
>Ga0123337_10002701_pt1 | contig 19886 bp, 18 predicted proteins | sample frozenSSSSmetaG_FD_89792 | JGI IMG/M metagenome (GOLD analysis project Ga0123337, IMG submission 89792) | Glacier valley bacterial and archeal communities from Borup Fiord, Nunavut, Canada, to study Microbial Dark Matter (Phase II) -... | ecosystem: Environmental > Aquatic > Freshwater > Ice >... | reverse complement strand
TGATAATGCGGACATACGTAGGGGCGAAACAACATTACAAAAGAAATATGGCAAAAAAACAGCAGTAATCTGTGGTGATTATTTGTTGTGTGTTGCGCTTAACTTGGCAACCTCCATTCCAAATAAACAGGATTATTTAGAGCTTGATATGCCGGATTATATGGGTAAAGTTTGCCTTGGTGAATTAAATCAGCATATTAACAATGGAAATTTAAACTTGTCGATTTACCAATATCTAAAAATCATATCAGGTAAAACGGCAGCGCTATTTGAAGCTTCTTTCTTTGCAGGTGCAATTTTTTCAAGAGTTTGTGAGACAGAAGCAAAAAGATATAGACGACTCGGGTCTCATATCGGTATGATATTTCAGCTAATTGATGACTGTATTGATTTCGAAACTACAGTAGAGGTAGCAAACAAACCAGTGCAATCTGATTATGAGCAAGGAGTAATCACATTACCGCTGATTCATACTTTCCATGAAATGGTTGATTTTAAAGATAAAGCCGCAAGTAGTGGAGTGACAAGAAAAGAAATTAATGATGCTGTTTCTAAGTCTGATGGTCTAGGCTTTACACGTTTGCTAGTACAAAAATATTATAACAAGTCCATGCGAATTATCAATGAGCTAGATATATTAGAAAATAAAAAAGCGAAGCTTATCGCAGTATTAAATCAAGCATCTCGATTATCATAAACGCAGCACAGACAAAGACCTCATGAATAGAATGGGTGAACATTGTGATTAAAAAGTTTCTAAATTATGTTGAAATCAGGACAAAAATCACCAGTACATTTGCTTTTTTATTGACGATTGCGCTCCTTCTATATAAGAAGCAAACGATAAACTGGAAACTAACCTTACTGTTTTTCGCTGCGATGTTTTTATTTGATTTAACAACAACGGCGATCAATAACTATATTGATTCCAAAAACGATCTTCAAGCCTTACAGTATAAAAGAAAAACAGCACTTATCATAATTTATGTATTATTTCTATTAAGTGCAGCGTTTGGATTATATTTAGCTTATCTTACGGATATTATTATCCTACTGGTTGGTGGAATTTGTTTTTTATGTGGAGTCTTTTATACCTATGGACCGGTTCCTATATCGAGGCAACCACTTGGAGAGTTTTTATCGGGATTGTTTTACGGTTTATTGATACCATTTATTATATTATATATTAATATGCCAAGAGGAACCTTTCTATCTCTGAATTTTAATTTTGAGATAATATCATTAGAATTAAAGATTGTACCAATGATATCGTTGCTTCTTTTTTCTATCATACCTTTTTGTACAACCGCTAATATTATGTTAGCGAACAATATCTGTGATTTAGAAAAAGATATTGCAGTCAAGAGGCATACGCTACCTTATTATATTGGGGATAGAGCACTATATCTATTTGCGGGGTTATATTATTTGCCATACCTAGCACTTATCATTATGGTGGCTTTCAAGATTTTATCCCCAATATGCTTATTATCCTTAATTACTATTATTATAGTACAAAAAAATATTAGTGCGTTTTTCAAGAAGCAAGATAAAGCAACCACGTTTGTGCTAGCAATCAAGAATTATATGATAATTATGGGTTCCAATACTTTAATGATTTTTATTAGTGCTTTGATAGCGTAAAAAGAGAGGTTATAATGAAGTTATTCAAAAGATTTGATGTGATAGTTATATTAATTATTCTTGTGTTTGCTATTGCTTTTGCTTTTATTTATAAACTTATATATTCAGATCAATCTGCAATAGCAGAAATCTACTACAATTCAGAACTTATTGAGACAGTAGATTTAGATACCGGAATAGAAAGAGAATTCAAAATTCCACAAAATGAACATGTTGTTTTTCATTTATACAAGGTCGGTACGATATGTTTTAAAGAATCGGATTGTCCTGATCAAATTTGTATCGAAGCTGGAAAGATTGGTATCGTTGGAGAATATGCAGCGTGTTTACCAAATAAGATTGTAATGAAAATTATTCCAAAATCTGGGTATGGCGATGACGCTGCCGACATTATAGTTGGTAATTAGAAAGGTCTGTTATGGACAATAAATTGGTAGAAAATAAAGCTACTACAAGTTTGAATAAAACAAAAAGTTTGGTTTTGGCAGGGTTATTATTTGCCGTTGCAATTGTGCTTTCAATCGTTGAAAACTCTTTTCCACCAATTATGATTGGTGTACCGGGAGTAAAGTTAGGCTTATCGAATATTTCGGTAATGTATGCGTTGTTCTTTTTGAACAAAGGCCAAGCTTTTTCAATTGCAATATTAAAAGCGATGTTTGTTTTAATAACGAGAGGCATTATGGCTGCAGCATTAAGTTTATCTGGTGGCATATTATCATTAATTATCATGTCAATCTTGTTGATGCTACTCAAAGAAAAAATATCTTATTTAATTATTAGTATTTTTGGCGCAGTTTTTCATAATATCGGACAACTGGTTGCGATATCATTTATGCTTACTTATGTATATATTTGGGCTTATCTTCCGGTGCTTTTAATCACTGGAGTGTTAGCGGGAATTGCGACATCAACATTACTTAAGTTTATTCTTCCGGCTTTTAAAAAGCTTGGATTGAAATAAAAAAAAATACGTGGAGGAAAAAAATTATGAAAAAAGTACTAACGCTATTATTATGCTTAACGCTAGTAATTACAATGATTACTGGTTGTTCAAAAGCGAAGGAAAAGGCTTCAACAGGTCTTTCAGTCATCTCATCAATTGGCAAGTCAACGAGTGTTGGCGAAAAAGATGGTTTAGGTCAGATTGACTCTACCGTTGTTGCAGTATTAGTTAGTAAAGATGGCAAGATTTTAGACTGCAAGATTGATGCTGCTCAAACAAAGATCAATTTCTCAGCAGAAGGTAAACTTACTACAGACTTAGCTAGTGTTATGAAGTCAAAACAAGAACTTGGAACAGAATATGGTTTAGGTGCAGTATCTGGAGTTAGTAAGGAATGGAATCAACAAGCGGATGCATTTGCTGCTTATGTAGTTGGTAAGACAATTGCAGAAGTAAAAGGTATCGCTTTAACCGAAGAAGGAGTTCCAGGAGATGCAGATTTAGCTTCTTCTGTTACAATTCATGTTGGTGACTTTATTGCCGGAGTTGAAAAAGCTGTTGCAAATGCACAAGATTTAGGTGCTAAAAAAGGCGACAAACTTGGACTTGGCGTATCAACTGACATTGCAAAATCTACAGATGCAACAGCAGAAGCAGAAGGCTTAGCTCAAGCTTATTCCTTCTATAGTGCTGTAACAACAAATGCGGATGGAAAAATCACAAGTTCTTTCATTGATGCTTCTCAAGGTAGTGTAAACTTTTCTTTAGAAGGAGTAGTTACTTCCGATATAGCAGTAGCTCCTCAAACAAAACAAGAGCTTAAAGAGGGTTTCGGAATGAAGGGAAGTTCTGCTATTAGTAAAGAATGGTATGAACAAGCCAACGCATTTGCAAAATATGCTACTGGTAAGACTTTAAGTGAAGTTAAGGGAATAGCAGTTACGGAAGAGGGTTTAGCTGGAGATGCTGACTTAATAAGTTCTGTAACAGTTCATGTTGGACCTTTCATCGCAATAACTGAAAAAGCAGTTACAAATGCAAAATAGTACATATTAGTATTGTATTACATTGGGGGGGAGCAATGAGTTCCTCCCCTTTTTTGAAGTAATTAACGGATACAACGCTACAGCAAACAGATAGGAGCCAAAGTTGAATAGAAAAATAATAGTAATCATAATAATAACAGCACTTATAGTTAATCTTACAGCTTGTAGCGCACCAAAGAAAACGCGTTATGAAGCAGAATTTCTTGAACTATTTGATACCGTTACTAAAATAGTTGCTTACACCAACAATAAAGAGGAATTTAGTGCGTATGCGCAGATGATTTATGATAATTTGAAAGAATATCATGAGCTATATGATATATATCATACTTATGAAGGAATTAATAATATAAAGACAATTAATGATAATGCCGGAATTAAACCAGTTAAGGTGGATCAAAGAATAATAGATCTACTTCTATTTGCCAAAGCTTCCGATCAACTTACAGATGGTAATGTAAACGTTGCCTTTGGAGCTGTATTAGAGGTTTGGCATCAATACCGTACAGAGGGGATTGACGATCCTGATAATGCCAAAGTGCCATCAATGGATATCCTAAAAGAGAAGTCAAAACATACAGATATTGATAAAATGATAATTAATGAGACGGATTCAACCGTTTATCTAGAGGATCCGGAGATGAGTTTGGATGTAGGTGCAGTAGCAAAAGGTTATGCTACCGAGATGGTCAGTAACATTACGATTGAAAATGGATACTTGAATGGAATGATTAGTGTTGGAGGCAATGTTCGTACAATTGGTACGAAAGGTGAAGAAGAATTAGCATGGAATGTTGGAATTCAAAATCCTGATTTGGAAAATGAAAATTCCAATCTCTATATATTAAATTTGAAAGATATGTCTCTTGTGACCAGTGGAGATTATGAAAGATATTACACGGTGGATGGAGTACAATATCACCACATTATAGACCCAGAGACATTAATGCCTTCGGTGTATTTTGCTGCAGTCACTATTATATGCAAGGATTCTGGAACCGCGGATGCTCTTTCTACTTCAGTCTTTAATATGCCATATGAGGAAGGGTTAAAGTTAATTGAAAGTCTGCCAAATACAGAGGCTCTGTGGGTTTTTAAAAATGGAGATATGAAGTATAGTACAAGCTTTGAAGAGTATATCCGTAAATAAGAATATAGTATCATCGTATCGTGAGCATTCCGTGTAACTGTGAAGCATTATAGTTACTTAGGGATGCTTTTTTTCTATTTATAATTATTGTGCAGGTTGTCGAATATTCTAATTAATCCTTCTATTAAGGAATTATTTTTAATAATGTGGAAATAATGTTATTAATTCATATAACTATGATACTTTTTTAAGGAGGATTTTTAATGAAAGTTAAAGTTGGTTTCTTAATATTATTACTACTTATTACAATATTTACGGGATGTGGAAAGAAAACGGATGAACCCAATGGCACCACTCCAACAGTACCAGCGCAGACAACCCCAGCTGCAACAACCCCAGATGTTGTAACCACTGCTTCAATTGTAGATACAGAGGCTGCTTTTGAAAAAGCGATTAGCAGTAGTGGCACATGGATCATTGCAATAATCAAAGATTTATCTATTGATAAGGATCTCGTCCTTGATGGCGAATTTAAAAATGGTAAGAAAGATGATGCCGGTAAAGATATTATACAAAGAAAAGTAGCGCTTTATGCGCAAGACGCGAATAGAACTATAACTGCTAGATACACATTAACTGCACCAAAATTTACAATAAACAGTCCGGAAGCCAGTATTCAACATGGAACTTTTAAAGGTGATGTATATGTTTCCGTAAAGAACTTTCAGTTAATTGATGCTACCGTTGAGGGTAATCTATATTTTACAACGGATGAAGCGCAATCTACCTTCAAAATGGATGAAACGAGTAAAGTAACTGGAAAGCAGGAACTAAAGAAGTAATTGTGAAAAGCGTCTCCTTACATTGTGGGGAGACGCTTTTTTTATGGTTCGAGTAGGGGGGTAGATGAAGTAAGAAGCCACTGAAAAAGTATCTTCTATAGACTTGGCACGTATAAGGTTGTATATGTGCGCGACTTCTTGAATTGTTTCCTTTTATAGCATATAATAAATACCAAGATACCAATAGGATAGCTAAATGCCTATAAAAAGGAATGCCTATAAAAAAATAGTATATTATGAAAATAGGAGTGAATACAATGTATTTAGAAATTCTGATACTATCTGAAATAATTAAAGAACCTAAACATGGGTATGAAATTAGAACTAGAGTGAATACAATACTTGCGCGAGAAAAAAAAATAAATAATAACACTTTATACCCAACACTGAAAAGGCTAAAAGAGAGTGGGTTTATTACACAGCATACACAAATACAGGTTGGTAAACCAAATAAAAATGTGTATTTAATTACAGATAGTGGAAAAAAACATTTTAATGGATTGATATCAGAACTTCCTGAGGAACTTGTAGGGGAGGACATAGAGTTTTTTTGTAGAGTATCCTTTTTTAATCTACTAGACAGTAAATCAATCAGTACTATCTTAGATAAAAGGGAAGATTATATAAAACAGCAAAATGTATATTATAATACTTATGGATCGGAAGAAGAGACAGGAGATTCTCTTATCAATCGGTTACTCATAAAAGATTTTCTGTTAGTTAGATTGCAAGATGAATTGACATTTGTTAATAGTTTAAGAAAAAAATTTATATTATAAAGTGATAATTATAGATTTAACATTACCGGATGCACAAAAAAATGAGGTCATTAGGCCTCATTTTATTTTGTAAATATTGATAGGAAAATTGCATCTATTCATTACAAGTGGTTGCAATTTCCTCTAGTCGTTCGATAATTGGTAAGTGTTGTGTACACAGGGTTTCGCATTTTCCACATTTGATACATTCAGCTGCTTTTTCAATTGGGATATTCCAGTGATACAATAGCCTATCACGAAGATTATTGCCTAATAATTTTTCGTTGTAGGAATCCATGTATTTTGGAATATCAATATCAACTGGACAGTGTTTACAATAACCACAGCCTGTACAGAGATTATTAAGAGCAACTCCCTTATTCTCATATTCTACACAGATTTCTTTTGCTGGTTTTTCAATCAGATTCTCTACCGCTTTACATGCGTCATCAACATGTTGCTTTGTGGTACATCCAGCTAAAGTAATCGTAATCTCTTTGTGAGAAGCTACAAAGCGAAGGCCTGCTTGAGGAACAGTTAAATTGGTGCCCTCAGCGAGATAACTGAAAATCTCAGGATTATTAGGAATTAATCCACCACCTAGTGGATTCATAACGACAACACCCATACCTTTTTGATAGGCAGCTTCGATACCTTTTTGGCGAAAACGGTAATTCAGAGCGTTATAGCCAATTAACATACCTTTAAATAGATCCTTTGCAACAGCAGCCTCTAATTCATCACCTTGCATGTGGGAAGAAAAGACGATATTACGAATTAAACCTTCTGCTTTCGCTTGTTCAAAGCTTGCGTATAAAGTATCGCACTCTTTTGCGAAGGAGTCTAGACTTAACACACACCATAAATGATAAAAGTCCAAATAATCAACCTTTAGGCGAGTTAACGTAGTTTCCAGTCTGCGACGAAAATCTTCGGCGGTACCTTTACCACCGGTGGTACCTATATTTGTTTTTGAAGAAACATAATAACTATCTCGTGGTAATTGGGACAGAGCCATTCCAGTTATAATTTCACTTTTATCATCACAGTAAAATGGCGCTGTGTCAAAATAGTTAATTCCTTTTTCATGGGCATATAAGGCCACATCTGCACATTTCTCTAGATTACCAGATTTAATATCCGCATCATCATATCGCATACAACCCATTCCAACTGCTGATACCTTCATATTCGTATTGCCATATTGTTTATAATACATTGTTTACCTCCCTTTATCATCAATCATTTTAGTATAACATATAGTGATAACTTTTTTCTACTATTAGTTTCTTACTTTTTCGGTATTTGTTTTCTTTACAGCATTCACTGTGTAAATTCCGACACATACCAATACAAGTGCCACACCATTACTCAGTGTAAATAATTTTTCCCCAAGAAAAAGTGCTGATAGTAGGGAACCGAATACTGGAGTTAAGAAGCTGTAGATAGCCACCTTGGTGATTTTATTGTATTTTGATAGAATAGTCCATATTGTAAATGCAATAGCAGAAAGTAAGGCCATATAGGAAAGGAGCAGTATTCCACTTCCTGTGACATGGTTCAGCCTTCCACCAGTAACGAACCCAATTAATATTAAGAGGATGCCACCGAGAGTCAACTGATAACCGGTAACCATCATGGGGTCAGATTTTTGACATACATTTTTTCCAATTAAAGAACCTACAGAAAAAGATAGAGCAGATAATATCATCATACCATCACCTAAAAAATGAAAGCTTAAATCAGTGGAAGAGGCGCCGTTAAGGTTGATTGCTATGATTCCACAAAAACCAATCATACATCCAATCAATTTGCGGAGGGATATTTTATCGTTTTTGTAAAAGATATGAGCCAATATTACAACAAAAAACGAGGAAGAGGCGCTAAGAACAGAGCCTTTTACACCGGTGGTATTTGACATGCCAATATAAAAGCACAAATACTCCAAAACAGTCTGTGTAATGCTTACAAGGAATATCCCTTTCCTATTTGAACGGTCAGGAAGAACAAATTTCTTGCTACCAATCATATATATTGCAAGGGTAATTAAACCTGCTGCAAAGAATCGAATTCCGGCAAAAACTAATTTTCCACTGATATCATTTCCTTCAAGAGCAAAAAGCTTATAACCTATCTTTATACATGGGAAGGCACTTCCCCACAGGATTGTGCAAATCAAGGAAAATGCTAAAACATGAATAGGCTTCGTAAATAACTTTTCTTGTGTGTTTTTCATCATTATAGTCCTCACTAACTATTTTTATAACGAGGTTTATTATAACACAAAAGTTGATAAAGTAAATTAAATATGAAATAGTCACATGGACTTTCTAGCAAGGGTAATAGAATGAACCAGGTATGCTTTCACATAGCTGGCTCATTTTTTCTCTAAAAGAATTTTATGCTTTGATATAAATTATTTACTAGATGGAAAAAATGGTCTTAATGTTGCTGCCATATTACTTGCAGGCATAGTTTGTAAAATGATTTTTCCAGGTCCAGTTACAACGGTATTGAAGATTCCTTCGCCACCAAATAACATATTTTTTACACCCGGTACTGTTTGAATATCAAGAGAACAGCCTTCTGTCATTGCGGCCAGATAACCGGTGTCTATTATCATTGATTGACCTGCTTGAAGATCATATTCCATTGCAGCGCCATCAATTTCAATAAATGCAGTACCCATGCCTGATAATTTTTGCATAATGAAGCCTTCTCCACCAAAGAATCCGGCTCCAATTTTCTTCTGAAAATGAAGTGATAGGGTGACTCCTGCTTCAGAGGCTAAGAAAGCTGATTTTTGAACAATCATATTATTTCCGGGTGCAATGTTTAGTGCTCTAATTGAACCTGGAAAGCTTGATGCAAATGCAATCAATCCTTCTCCACCCAATGCGGTATATTTATTTTGGAAAAGGCTATCTCCTGAGAACATTCTACCGAAGGCCTTCCCAATTCCGCCGTTCGTCGATGTCTCCATCTTCATATTAGGGCTCATCCAACTCATTGAGCCACTTTCTGTGATTAAAGTTTCTCCTGCGCCAACAAAACATGTTACGACAGGAAGGGGTTCCCCGTGGATTTCATACCTCATAGATAATACCTCCATTTTTATTGAAATTTTAATATTATAATTATACATTAATTTAAGAAAGGTATAAAGAGAAAAATGAAAATAATTCCAGAAATATACTAATGTTTTAATTTTTATTCTCTAGGTTGCGTTATTCTTGATTTTACGTGATAGGTTAATTTAATGTTGATTAGATAAACCTATTACGATATAATTTAAATATCCATGAAAACAAACAATTATATGGATTTAAACTACTTACGAGGGAGAAAATAATGAAAATATTAGTGGATGCGGATGCTTGTCCGGTGAAGGAAATCATAGAGAAAATTGCGAAGGAGCTGGAGATACCAGTTATTATGTTAATAGATACAAGTCATATTCTATCTTCAAGCTACAGTGAGATAATTTCGGTGAGTAAAGCGCCGGATGCAGTGGACTTTGCTCTTATTAATAGAACAAACAAAGGAGATATTGTTGTAACACAGGATTATGGTGTGGCTGCTATGGCACTTGGTAAATGCGCGTATGCAATACATCAAAGTGGCAAGGTTTATACCGATAATAATATTGATCAAATGTTGATGGAGCGACACATTGCAAAGAAGAACCGCAGAGCGGGTGAACGAGTGAGTGGACATGCTAAGAAACGTACCGAGGGCGAGAACGAACGGTTCGCAGATTCCTTTTATCAATTATGTAAGATGGCGACGAGTGAAATAATTTAATGGAGTTAAGGACTGCTATGCACAGATATTGTTATTTGAGGAGAGTCATTCAGAATCATCCTTTTTACATGTTTCCTTTTTACAATCATCCTTTTTACTAGCTTCTTTTTTACAAGCTTCCTTTTTTGCCTCAAGAATTCTTCTTTGAATTATGATTGATGCAAAGGTATCTTTTAATAAAGTGCATACCACCGCTAATGTTTCTAGATCACTAGAGGGAGTATCTTTCGCAATTGCATTAGCAAAAGAAGTTACTACAGCAACTAATTCTTCAGGGCACATCATATCACCTCGGAATAATATATGAGTTGATAAAAGATTAGATACATTATTGAAAGGACAAATATGATACGTTTAGCAAGATATTTGACATATTTTAAAAAAGATGTAATCATTGGACCGTTTTTCAAATTATTAGAAGCGGTATTTGAATTAATTGTTCCACTCGTTATGGCTTCCATTATTGATGTAGGGATTAAGAATGGGGACAAGACATATATCCTTCAAAAAGGCGGTGTGATACTCCTACTAGGGTTTATGGGACTAATCTTTGCACTCATCTGCCAATATAGTGCAGCAAGAGCTTCGCAGGGGTTTGGAACAAGGGTAAGAAATGATTTATTTGCACATATAAACACACTTTCTCATGCGGAACTGGATCAGATTGGAACCAATTCGCTGATTACCAGAATTACCAACGATGTGAATCAGATGCAGTTGGCGGTAGCTATGTTGATTCGGCTTGTGATTCGTGCCCCCTTTCTAATCATTGGAGCAACCGTGATGGCAATGATGCTTGACATAAAGCTATCGCTCATCTTTCTCATCGTAGCACCTCTTGTTTCTTTACTTCTATATATTGTAATGAAAAAATCAATTCCATTTTATCGTGTGCGTCAAAAAGCACTTGATAAAATTTCTTTGATTACAAGAGAAAACCTGATGGGTACAAGAGTAATTCGTGCATTTTCTAAGCAAGAAAAAGAAGAAGAACGATTTTCGGAGGCGAATGAGGAAGTTACACAGATTGCAATCCGTGTTGGTAAAATCTCGGCGGTTTTAAATCCAGCTACCTTTGCCATTCTTAATATTGCCATTATTGCAATCATTTGGTTTGGTGGTATGCGTGTTGACCAAGGCAACTTAACACAGGGGCAAATCATAGCTTTTGCTAATTATATGACGCAAATCTCGTTGACTTTAATCGTATTTGCAAACTTGGTAATTATTTTTACAAAGGCAAGTGCATCTGCCGCGAGAATTAATCAGATTTTTGATATGGAATCCTCCTTGAAGGAAGGTAGAATGAAGCAGAAGGAAGTAGAGATAGTAAACGCCCCGAAGTTCTCTTTTGAACATGTATCTTTCTCCTATCCTAATTCGGACGAATATGCATTGGAGGATGTTCATGTAGATATTATTAAGGGAGAAACCATTGGAATTATCGGTGGGACAGGCTCTGGTAAATCAACACTGATGCAACTACTGCCACGTTTTTATGACGTACCTAAGGGAGAGATACGCATGGATGGAATCCCTTTAAAAGAATATTCCTTTGAAATGCTTAGAAAACAGATTGGAATTGTACCACAAAAGGTAGTACTTTTCTATGGAAGTGTATTATCGAACATGCGATGGGCGAAAGAAAATGCCAGCGAAGAGGAGATAAAAAAGGCAATTACAATTGCGCAGGCAAAGGAATTTGTTGAGCAACTACCATATAAGTATGAAACAATGATTATGCAAGGGGGCAAGAATTTATCCGGTGGACAAAGACAGCGTCTTGCAATTGCAAGAGCCTTGGTAGGGGAACCACAAGTTTTAATTCTTGATGATAGCTCGAGTGCGCTTGACTATGCGACAGATGCAAAACTACGTCGTTCGCTAAAGGAAAACTGCAAAGACATGACAATCTTTATGGTATCACAAAGAGCTAATTCGATTAAGCATGCGGATCGAATTATTGTATTAGACGATGGTAGAGTTGTGGGGATTGGAAAGCACAAGGATTTATTACAAACCTGTGAGGTTTATAAAGAAATTTGTTTATCTCAGCTTAGTAAGGAGGAGGTAAATCGCGAATGAAGATAGAAAAGAAGGAAATCTCAATACTTAGAAGACTATTAGGCTTTACAAAACCATATCGTGGGTTTATGGTCATTGCACTGCTTAGTGCAGTGATTAGCGTTTCGTTTTCCTTATTAACACCGATATTAATTGGAAAAGCGATCGATCACATTATAGCACCTGGAAAGGTAGACTTTCGTAAGATTTCGGTCATATTAATATACCTTGGGTGTGCAATTGGAATTAGTGCATTATTTCAGTGGTTTATGACCTACTTCACCAATCGAATAACCTTTCGTATTGTAAAGGATTTGAGGACACAGACCTATGAAAAGTTAAATAAAGTACCTTTAAAATACATTGATACAAATTCACATGGGAATATAATTAACACCGTAGTAAATGATATTGATATTATATCCGATGGCCTATTACAAGGATTTTCACAGCTATTAACCGGTGTGATGACGATATTTGGAACCATTCTATTTATGCTTACAATCAATGTGTCTATTGCACTGGCTGTTATCTTCCTAACACCATTATCTCTCTTTGTAGCTACCTTTATCTCAAAGAGAATCTATCGAAAATTTAGCGAACAATCTAAAATCAGAGGTGAAATGAGTGGCTTTGTGGAAGAAATGATTGGAAATCAGAAAATCGTTAAGACTTTCCGCTATGAGGATCGATCGATAGAGAAATTCAAAGAAATGAATTCCAAGCTCCATGATTGTGGTGTGATGGCACAGTTTTATTCTTCTATGACAAATCCCTGTACAAGATTTATTAATGGAATTGTTTATGCTACCGTTGGAATCCTAGGTGCTTTTCATGTGATACAAGGGAGGCTTTCCATCGGGCAGTTATCCAGCTTCCTGTCCTATTCAAACCAATACACGAAACCATTTAATGAAATCTCCGGTGTTATTACTGAGCTTCAATCTGCATTTGCTTCTGTAAGGAGAGTTTTTGCAATCCTTGATCAGGAGGTCGAAGCTTCAGATGAGGATCTAATCCAAACGATGGAATGTGATGGCAGTGTTGTAATCAGGGATGTAGATTTTTCTTATAATAATGAAAATCCTCTTATCGAAAAATTAAACCTACAGGTGAAACCGGGCCAAAGAATTGCAATAGTAGGTCCAACTGGCTGCGGTAAAACAACCATCATTAATCTTCTGATGCGCTTTTATGATGCGGATGCTGGAGAAATCGATGTTAGTGGAGTGAATATTAAGAATATCAAACGCCGCACGCTTCATAATATGTACGGAATGGTACTGCAAGAAACCTGGTTATTTCATGGAACTGTTCGAGATAACATTGCTTATGGAAAAGAAACTGCATCAGAGGAGGAGATTATAGTAGCAGCTAGGGCGGCACACGCACACAGTTTTATTAAGCGTTTGCCAAAAGGTTACGATACTATGATTTCAGAAGAGGGTGATAATATCTCTGAGGGTCAGAAGCAACTGCTTTGTATCGCAAGAGTTATGCTCACAAAACCGCCGATGCTTATTCTTGATGAGGCAACCAGTAATATTGATACGAGAACAGAAATTCGAATTCAAAAGGCTTTTACTAAGTTGATGGAAGGAAGAACGAGCTTCATCGTTGCACATCGCTTGTCTACGATAAAGGAATCCGATATTATATTAGTAATGAATCAGGGGAAAATCATTGAGCAGGGTAGCCATGAAGAATTATTAGAAAAAACAGGGTTTTATGCTAATCTATATAACAGTCAATTTTTAGAAACCAAATAAAGTAGGAAAGAATGAGATAAACTATTTTTAATTAAGCTATGTGTGAAGAACATAATATAGCACATAAAGAGCAACTATCACATAAAATAGGAATAGAAGATTTGAACTATTATATGGAGGATAGGATGAATGGACTTTAAAATGAGTAAGACCTTTCAGAACTTACAAGATGCTTTTCAAGGAGAAGCAAAAGCAAGTACAAGATATGCGATCTATGGACTTAAGGCACGAGAAGATGGATATGAACAAATCGGCAATATTTTTGATGAAACATCAAGGAATGAAAGAGAACACGCAGAGATATGGTTGAAATTGTTAAATAATGGAGAAGTACCACCTACGCTAGAGAATTTACAAGATTCTTACGAGGGCGAAACTCATGAATGGACGAGTATGTATAAAGAATATGCAGCTATGGCAAGAAAAGAGGGATATTCCGAAATTTCCAGTCTATTTGAAGGAGTTGCTAGTATTGAACGGCATCATGACGCAAGATATCGGAAGCTTGCACAGAATATTATGAGTGATAAGGTATTTTGTAAAGAAAGGGAAGTCGTTTGGATTTGTTTAAACTGTGGAAATCTGATCTGGGATTTTTGTGCTCCTGAGGTTTGTCCAGTTTGCGGTTTCCCTCAAGGCTACTATCAACTGAACTGCGAGAATTATTAAATTAAGGAAGGTGAAATTCTCACATATTTCACAAATAAATAAGAACAAACATTCGAATAACATATTGCTTTTACTATTTTGATATGGTATAATTACAGACATTAAATAATGAAAAATGTGAGTTATTACCAGAATGGTTAGACTTAAAATAAAGGATTATGTATGCAAGGAACTTGGGAGGAACGTGCTTATGGACTTTAAATTGGTATCAGAATTTGCACCGACCGGAGATCAACCGGATGCAATTAAGGGTCTTGTTGAAGGCTTTCATAGAGGTAATCAATGTCAGACGTTACTTGGTGTTACTGGTTCCGGTAAGACCTTTACAATGGCAAATGTCATCCAACAAATCAATAAACCAACGCTCATCATCGCACATAACAAAACGTTAGCCGCTCAACTTTATGGTGAATTCAAAGAGTTCTTTCCTGAGAATGCTGTGGAATACTTTGTTAGTTACTACGATTACTATCAACCAGAGGCATATGTCCCATCGACAAATACTTACATCGAGAAGGATTCTGCTATTAATGAGGAGATTGATAAGCTGCGACATTCTGCTACAGCATCTTTAACAGAACGTAAAGATGTAATTGTTGTAGCGAGTGTATCCTGTATTTATGGATTGGGAAGCCCCATTGATTATCAGAACATGGTACTTTCCTTACGACCTGGAATGATGAAAGATCGCGACGAGGTATTAAGAAAATTAATTAATATTCAATATGATAGAAATGATATGGACTTTAAACGTGGAACGTTTCGTGTGCGCGGAGATGTTGTAGAAGTTTTTCCAGCATCTTCGGCAGACGTAGCGATTCGCATAGAATTCTTTGGTGATGAAATTGAGAAGATTATGGAGATTGATGTGCTGACAGGTGAGATAAAGTGTAGCCTTGACCATATGGTTGTTTTTCCTGCTTCCCATTACGTAGTAGCACCGGAAAAGCTAGAACTTGCAATACAAAATATTGAAACTGAGTTGGAAGAACGAATTCGATACTTTAAGAGTGAGGACAAGCTACTAGAAGCACAGAGAATATCGGAGCGGACTTACTTTGATATTGAGATGTTACGTGAGACTGGCTTCTGTTCGGGCGTAGAGAATTATTCTAGACATTTAACAGGATTAGAACCGGGGAGTCCGCCTCAAACCTTAATGGATTATTTCCCAGATGATTTTTTGATAATGGTAGATGAGTCCCATATCTCACTTCCACAAATAAGAGGGATGTTCGCAGGAGACAAATCAAGAAAGACAACGCTCGTTGATTTTGGCTTTCGTCTACCTTCAGCACTTGATAATAGACCATTAAACTTTACGGAGTTTGAAAATAAAATAAGTCAGATATTATTTGTATCAGCTACACCATCGGTTTATGAAGGCGAACATGAACTACTTCGCGTTGAACAGATGTTAAGGCCAACAGGACTTTTGGATCCTGAGATTTCAGTTAGGCCGGTAGTTGGACAAATCGATGATTTGCTGAGTGAAATACACAAAGAAATAGAAAAGAAGAATAAGGTATTGGTTACAACTTTGACCAAACGAATGGCTGAGGATTTGACAACCTATCTTAGAGAGGTTGGAATTCGAATTAAGTATTTACATTCTGATATCGACACCTTGGAGCGCTCCGAGATTATTCGTGATATGCGTATGGATGTATTTGATGTATTGGTTGGTATTAATCTGCTTCGTGAGGGCTTGGATATTCCTGAAATTGGGTTAGTTGCAATACTGGATGCAGATAAGGAAGGCTTCCTACGTTCAGAAACCGCTCTCGTCCAGACGGTAGGTAGAGCTGCACGTAATTCAAGTGGACATGTTATTATGTACGCAGACCATGAGACAGAATCGATGAGGAAAGCAATCTATGAAACGAATCGACGAAGACTCATCCAAAATGCATACAATGAGGAACATGGAATTACACCAACTTCCATTCAGAAGAAGGTTAGAGATTTGATTAGCATATCAAAGAGGGCCGAAAAGACTTTACTTCAGATGGATAAGGATCTGGAGTCTATGTCTAAGCAGGAGCTTGAAGCCTTAGTAAAGAAAATATCCAAACAAATGCACACGGCAGCAGCAGAGCTTAATTTTGAGATGGCAGCAGAACTGAGAGATAAGATGGTGGAGTTAAAGAAACACTTGAATGATTTGGATAAATAAAGTTAGGACATAGAAAGATTGGGAATAGAATAAAATTTGGTCAATAATAAAAGTTAAATACAGGATAATTGAGGAATGGGTGAAAGTATGTCAGAGGAAAAGCACTATATCAAAATAAGAGGTGCAAAGGAAAATAATCTTAAGAATATCAATGTTAATATACCAAGGGACGAATTCGTGGTACTTACAGGACTTAGTGGTTCAGGAAAGTCATCTTTGGCATTTGATACAATCTATGCGGAGGGACAAAGACGTTATATGGAGTCGTTATCCTCCTATGCAAGACAATTCTTGGGTCAGATGGAAAAACCGGATGTGGAGAGTATCGAAGGATTATCACCCGCTATTTCCATTGACCAGAAATCAACGAACCGTAATCCCCGCTCTACGGTTGGTACAGTGACAGAGATTTATGACTATTATCGTTTGCTGTACGCAAGAATAGGTATTCCACATTGCCCTAAATGTGGGAAGGTAATTAAAAAGCAGACAGTGGATCAGATGGTAGATGATATAATGCGCCTACCACAGGGGACAAAACTCCAATTACTTGCACCAGTTGTGCGAGGACGCAAGGGAGAACATACCAAACTGTTTGAGCAAGCAAAACGAAGTGGATATGTGAGAGTAAAAGTGGATGGGCAGCTCTATGAGTTGTCAGAAGAAATAAAGTTGGAGAAGAACACCAAGCATAATATCGAAATTATGGTAGACCGTTTGGTAGTAAAGGAAGGAATTGAAAAGCGACTTTCTGATTCTGTGGAAAGTGTTTTAAAGCTCGCAGATGGATTACTCATGGTTGATATTATAGATGGAGAAACGATGACTTTTAGTCAAAGCTTTTCTTGCCCCGATTGTGGAATCAGTATTGACGAGATTGAACCAAGAATTTTTTCTTTTAATAACCCGTTTGGTGCGTGCCCAGAGTGTCATGGTATTGGAATTAAGATGGAATTCGATGAGGAATTACTCATCCCTGATAAAGGTAAAAGTTTGGCAGAAGGCGCAGTTGCAGTGATGGGATGGCAATCCTCGGTTGACAAGAGTAGTTATACCAGAGCAATCTTAGAAGCATTAGCAATAGAATATCATTTCGACTTAAATACTCCTTATGAAGAACTGTCAGAGGAGGTTCGTCAAATGTTCATCTATGGTACCAATGAGAAGAAGGTAAAGGTCTATTATAAAGGACAGCGTGGAGAAGGTATCTATGATGTGGCTTTTGAAGGTCTCATAAGGAATGTTGAGAGACGTTACAGAGAGACAGGGTCTGAGACAATTAGGGCAGAATACGAAAGCTTTATGCGCACAACTCCTTGCAAAGAATGTAAGGGAAGACGTCTAAAGAAGGAGACTCTTGCAGTCACGGTTGGAGATAAGAATATTGCAGAGATATGTGAGTATTCAATTCGTGATTTGGCTGATTTTATGCAAAGCTTAAACCTAACCTCAATGCAACTAATGATCGGCGAGCTGGTACTCAAAGAAATCAAAGCAAGAATTGGCTTCTTAATTAATGTTGGATTGGAATACTTGACGCTCGCAAGAGCAACCGGATCCTTATCCGGTGGTGAAGCACAGAGAATTCGACTTGCAACACAGATTGGATCTGGTCTCGTGGGCGTTGTCTATATCTTAGATGAACCAAGTATTGGTCTTCATCAACGGGATAATGATAAACTACTTAAGACCTTAATTAGATTAAAAGAGTTAGGAAATACCTTAATTGTGGTTGAACACGATGAAGATACCATGTTTGCAGCTGATTACATTATAGACATAGGTCCTGGTGCAGGAGAACATGGTGGCGAAGTTGTTGCTGAGGGTACTGCGCAGGAGATTATGCAGGTAGAAGAGTCAATTACAGGTGCATATCTTAGTGGGAGAATTAAGATTCCTGTACCAAAGGAAAGACGTAAGCCAACTGGTTATTTGTCCATTATTGGTGCGTCAGAGAATAATTTAAAGAATATAAATGTAGATATTCCACTTGGTATCATGACCTGTATTACCGGTGTATCGGGTTCTGGCAAGAGCTCCTTGATTACAGAAATTCTATATAAAAGATTAGCTAGAGATTTAAATCGCGCTCGTTGCATTCCCGGTAAACATGCGAAACTTCTTGGTATGGAGCAGCTCGATAAAGTGATTAACATTGATCAATCTCCAATTGGAAGAACACCGCGTTCCAATCCTGCGACTTATACCGGCGTATTTGACCAAATCAGGGATTTGTTTGCAGCAACACAAGATGCGAAAATGAGAGGTTATAGTAAAGGACGTTTTAGCTTCAATGTGAAAGGTGGACGTTGTGAAGCTTGTAGTGGTGACGGTCTTCTAAAGATAGAGATGAACTTTCTGCCAGATATCTATGTGCCTTGTGAGGTATGTGGTGGTAAAAGATATAACCGAGAGACTTTAGAGGTTCATTATAAAGGAAAGAGTATCTATGATGTCTTGCATATGACGGTGGAGGAGGCAATGCGCTTCTTTGAAAATGTACCATCTATCTATAGAAAGATTTCAACTTTATATGATGTTGGTTTATCTTATATAAAATTAGGACATCCTTCCACATCATTATCTGGTGGAGAGGCACAAAGAATAAAGCTTGCAACAGAATTAAGTAAGCGTGGCACAGGGAAGACAATCTATATCTTAGATGAACCAACGACAGGTTTACATTTTGCAGATGTGCATAAGCTAATTGAAATTTTAAGAAGGTTTTCCGATACCGGCAATACGGTAGTTGTAATAGAGCATAATCTGGACGTGATTAAGACAGCGGATTACATCATTGATATGGGACCTGAGGGTGGCGATAAAGGTGGTTTGGTAATTGCGCAGGGTACGCCAGAGGAAATAGCAGAGAATGAGAATTCTTACACTGGAATATATGTGAAGAAGCATCTAGAAGCGTAGGGAATAGTAAATAGTAAATAGTGTGAAGTATAAAAGTTGGTAACAAGCAAGTACAATTAATATCGTTATTATAGTTATTATAGTTAATATCGATATTATTGTTATTATAGTTGTTATAGTTAATATCGTTATTATTGTTATTATAGTTGTTATAGT
>Ga0123337_10002699_pt1 | contig 19901 bp, 11 predicted proteins | sample frozenSSSSmetaG_FD_89792 | JGI IMG/M metagenome (GOLD analysis project Ga0123337, IMG submission 89792) | Glacier valley bacterial and archeal communities from Borup Fiord, Nunavut, Canada, to study Microbial Dark Matter (Phase II) -... | ecosystem: Environmental > Aquatic > Freshwater > Ice >... | reverse complement strand
ACTGGTGATTCCATGAGCGCTCTCCCTAAAAAAAGGACGCAGACGATTAGAGCATCGGTAGAGAATCCACAAAGGGGCACGAAGGAACACGAAACAAGCTCTTTTTTCGTGCCCCTTCGAACCCCTGCGTAGATCATTGGCGTTCGTACGCGATCAGCGCCGCTGGCGCACCCATAGGCCCAGCAGCAGCAGCGCGAATGCGCCAAAGGCCAGCGCCAGCGGCGTGCTGGTATCGCCGCCGGTGGTCGGCAGCGCCACCGGCGCGCTCGGCGCGGCAGTCACGGGTGCCGCATCATTCGAGTAGACTTTGACATTGTCGAAGTGCATATGCGCCCTAACCGCGTCGACATTGCTAGCGATCAGGCCGATTGCGCCCTGCTTGTAGATCGCGTCGGTAAAGCTGGTCAGCGACTCGTCGTTTAGATAAACGGTGAACGTATCGCCCTTCGCGTCGACGCGCAGGTGATTGACGTCGGCCTCTTTCTTGACCAGCGGCGAGGTCTTGAACGCCACCAGATCGCTCGATTTATTCGCGCCATCGTACTTGCGGACGGAATACCCGCCCATACGCGGGTCGATCAGCACCGCGTAGAAGTGCGTGTCATCCTTCGCGCGCACAATCAGCCCCTGCGCGATATCACCGGTGAAGTCATCGCTGCTGTCGAACAGATCAATCTCGATCGTGAAATCGCCATAGGCTTGCTTGGGGAACATCGACCAGTGTGTCTCACCTTTTTTGACATCTTTGAGATGGTAGACGCCGGGAGCATGGAAGCCGCGCGAGTAATCGGTGGCGGCCTTGTTTTCTTCAAGCCCGCTCTTCTTGCCCGAATCGTTGAAATCATCCTGGTAGACCAGCTTGCCAGCCGGATGAGGCGGCGCTGCATTGGCAAGCGCCGGCCAGAGCACCAGGCAAAGCGCGACGAGTAGGCCACGCGCGAACATGCGCTTGACGGTCATAGCGGCACTCCTTTCGATAAAGCCATATACTTTTTAGCGAGCAGCGACGAATACTAAACGTGGCAAAGCGCGTTTTTATATTGCCACATTTCGTCGCTCACCGCCAACCCCGCTCCCGCTGCGGTAGGCGCGGGGTTGGCGGTGAGCGACGACTGGCTCACGGCGTCGCGGCGCAGCGAAACCCCAGCTCGTTGAACGCCGATTCTGGCGGCGCTGGCTGACGCCAGATCGCAAGCGCCTTGCCTTGGGTCTGCGCCCAGGAGCCACCGCGGTAGGCGCGCTGACCGGGCGTCTTGGCATCCTCGCGGCCATCGGCCTCATTGTACGGGTAGGGCCGAAAGACTGAGCTAGTCCATTCCGAGACATTGCCGGCCATGTCCACGGTTCCATTCACCTCGGGTGGGAACTTGCCCACAGCAGTCGTATCACCGGCGTGTCCCTCGTCGGAGTTGAGCAGCTTCGCATCAAATATGTTGCCCCACGGCCAAGCCGATTTCGTATGCGTGGCGCTATTCCAGCTGGCGGCCTTCTCCCACTCAGCCTCAGTCGGCAGGCGCTTATCGGCCCACCCGCAGAACGCGCTGGCCTGCTGCCACGAGACGTTGACGACCGGGAAGGCATCGTACTTAGGCTGGTTGGCGTAATCGGGGTGCGAGCTCGATGCCAGTGATAGCAGCGACGTGCAACCGTCGGCCGTAATGCAGGCGCGATATTGCGCGTTGGTGACCTCGGTGCGATCTATATAGAAATCGGGCAGCTGCACGATCTGCGGCGGCTCATCGCGGTTGATATTGCTACCAAGGATGAACTCGCCACCAGCGATCAGCACCAGATCGCCTTTGTCGCTCTTGCGGATTGGTTCCAGGCTGGAGGCCTGCGGTGGCGCATCGCTGCTCCAGATCGCTAGGTTGTCGAAGTGCATGTGCGGCTTATCGGCATCGGCGTTGGCGACAACGAAGCCAGTCATGCCGCGCTCATACGTCGTATCAGTAAATTCGGCCAGCTTCGCATTGTTGACATAGAAGGTAAATGCCGCGTCGGTTGCATCCACGCGCAGCATATTCACATCCTTCTGCAACTTAATCAGCGGCGAACCGGTCCACGGGATCAGCTCTTTCAGCGTGTCGCCATCCTGCTGGCGCAGGCTATACTTGCCGCCGCGTGGGTCGATGAGCAGCGCGTAGTAGTGCTGGCGATCACGCGCGCGGAATACCAGCCCTTGCGACACCGCGCCAGCCAGATCGTCGCTGTTGTCATTTAGATCGATCTTGACACTGAAGTTCTGGTAGGCTTGGTGTGCGAAAAGCTCGACGCGGGTTTCGTTAGGCATTAGCACGCGTAGATGATACACGCCCGGTGGGTGGATGCCCCGCTCGAAATCGAGTGCTTTGGGCTGATTTTCCATCCCACTCTTCTTGGGGTCGGCGAAATCGTCGATGTACACCTGTGTGCCAGCTGGCTTAGGCGGCTCGGTCGCGGGAGCATCGGTGGCAGGTGCCACAAGCGCGGGTAGCGTGGTCGCCGCCGCGCCGACCCCCGCGCCAGCGGTGGGGGCGCCGGATGGTGTAGCGCGCGCCACTGTGGTTGCCGTGCCACTCGAGCCAGCAAGCCCGCCACGTAGGATGAAAAACAGCGCCAGCAGCAGCACCAGCGCCACCACTGCGGCGCTGATCCAGGCAATCGGCAGACGGCGGCGACCTGCTGCGGCAGGCCGGGTGGGCGTGGCGGGCAGCTCGGCTGAGGCAACATTTACCAGTGGCCGTGTGCCGGGCGACGCAGAGACACCAGCCACCGGCAGCGCCGCCACGGCAGCGCCAGCCGCGTCGAGCGGATGCGGCGTGGGCGGCGGAGTAGTGGGCAGGAGCGGCACCTGATCGAGCGCTGGGAGCTTCATAGTCGCCGGTGATGGGCTGCGCGGTGTCGCCGGCGATAGCGTGGTCGCATTCGTCACCGGCGCGCTGGGCGGCGGTATCGCCGGCGATAGCGTGGTCGCATTCGTCACCGGCGCGCCAGTGATCGCATCCAGCACAGGTGACTGCATGCTTGCCTCGGTCGCGGGACGAATCTGTTGCTGAATGCCGCTCTGACGGCGCTGGCGTACTAGCTCGATCTGCTGACGAGCTTCGGTTTTGGCGCGCTCTTGCGCCTCGCGGGCGGCATCAAGCAGCTCGTGTGCATCTTCATAGCCGGGATCGAGCGCGACCAGCTTGCCCAACCGATCAACCGCCTGCTCCCATTGGCCCTGTTCAAACGCAAGCACACCGACCTCGTACAAACCGGTGATCTGGCTACGATTCTTGTCCTGATCAAGATCGACGGCGATTTGACGCAGATCCGCTGCCATCTCGGCCGCCGTCTGATAGCGTGCATTCGGGTCTTTTTGTAGCGCTTTTTGCAACACTTGCTCAACCGCCAGTGGCAGATCGGGGTTGAGCGTGCGGGCCGGCGGCGGCACCTCGTAGACGTGCTTAGTCAGCACCGCCATCGGCGTGTCCGAGTCGAACGGCACACGGCCAGTCACCAATTCGTACAGCACCACGCCGGCGGCATACAGATCCGTGCGCGCGTCGATCGGCCGGCCGGTAGCCTGCTCAGGGGCCATATACGCGGCTGTGCCGATGATCTGGTTTGCCAGTGTCAGCCGCTGCTGATTATCGTTCATCAGCTTGGCAATGCCGAAGTCGGCCAGCATGGGCCAGTTCGGCGAGGGCATCAGCACATTCGCGGGCTTGATATCACGGTGAATCACGCCGCGCTTATGCGCGTAATCCAGCGCATCGAGCACATGGCTGGTCAGCCGCAGCGCGGTTGTCGAAGCCATCGGCTTGCCGAGCATATCGCCCAGCGTCGTGCCGCCCTCGATATACTGAAGCACCAGGAACAGCATGCCTTCTTGTTCGCCGTAATCGTAGACCGGCAGAATATTATGGTGCTGCAAAGCGGCGATCGCGCGCGCCTCGCGCTTGAATCGCGCTGCGAACTGCGGGTCGCGATTAATGAACAGCACTTTTACCGCGACAAAGCGATCCAGCGAGTCCTGATATGCTTTATACACGGTGGACATACCGCCGCGCCGAATAATCTCAGCCAGCTCGTATTGATTCAGGCGCGTGCCGATTAGATCAGTCATTGTGGCGCCCCTCATAAGGCAAAACATCACGCGCATACCGCAACATCAGCCAATGACGGCGGCAGCGAGCAGATTGAGATCACGTTATGAACGTTGCTGCGTAGCATTTTCGATCAAAATTGTATTAGCGGGTGAGCAATCCAGCGTCTGCGTATATCCTATATCATACTCCGCGTGGGTGCGTATTGGCGGTTGCCTGAGTCGGCAGCTGTACCTTCGCCCGCAAGCCGCGCGGGGCTAAAGCCGCCACGCTATGCAGCAACGCCCGCGCATGCGGGCTGAAACACTGCCGCAATCTGATCACGCCAGAAACGTCCAAATCCCAGCCGTGTAGAGTATAGTCACCCACATACTGCACATCCGCCGCGCTGGACATGGGCAGCATCAATTCTGACCACGACAATTTTCGCTCAAAATGCTATATTGAGATCGCGTGCAACACGCTCGCATAGTACAACGTAGCGTATATCAGATCCGAATCTGACGGATGGGAGATGTCGCGTTCGTCTTCGTCCTCCGTCCACGAAAACAGCACTCTACGCCTTCTATAGCTCGCCCCGAGCCGTGGCGAAGGTCAGTTTCCATGCACAAAAAGCGGATCGCCTGACTACTTCACGGACATAGATCACTTTTGGATCACTTTTGGATCACATCTATTCTATCAACGGAGTTACCCGTTGTCAATCGGTCTCAAGCATGATACAATGCGGCCAGAATCTGAAACCGACACGAATAGAGATCGCAATGGCTCGCGCAACGCCAGGCATCCTGACGTATCGCCGTGCTGATGGCGCGGAAGAGCGAATCAAGCTGCGTCAAGATTTAACCACGCTTGGGCGCTCGGACTCGTGCGCGGTTGTGATCGCGCTACCTGTGATCTCGCGCCTGCACGCGCGGATCGAGCTGCAGCATGATCGATATTTGCTGTTCGACGCTGGCAGCGCGAATGGCACATTTCTCAACGGCACACGGATCGAGCAGGGCGCGCAGCTCAGTACCGGCGATCAGATCTGGCTTGGCTCCAGCGATGTCGTGCTTGCTTTCGCCGATCCCGAAGAAACGCTGGTGATGCAGCCAAATATCTTGCCGGCGGCGCTGTTCATTGATGAGGACGCACGCACTGTCAAGGCGTATGGCCTGCCGGTGCAACTCAGCCCGCTGGAGTATGGCCTGCTGCTGCATCTGGCGCATAATCCCGGCACGGTTTGCACGCGTGAAGGCAGCTTCCTAGCCGTTTGGGGCCAGCCATACGACCACGCCACCTGCGAGGATGCGCTCAACGCCTGTATCGCCAAGCTACGCCGCAACTTGCGCGCGGCCGCCGAAAGCGCCAGCCAGGAGCCGCCACAGATCACCACCGTTCAGCGCGTCGGCTTCCGGCTTGATTCGGATGTTGCATTCGCACCACATGCCAGCCCTGATCGCGCGCGCAGAGCCGATTAATGGGAAACGTTCACATGTCCTGAACTTTGGACGCCGACAAACACGGACGCCAGCCCGCTGAATAGTTCAGCGGCTTCAGCGCTTCAGCGCCTCGACAACACACGGATCAATTCTCAACGACAGTGTGTCATTTTCTTTTGGCGCGAAAACCGCTACGCTGGCACACATCGGTGAAAGAAAAAAGGGAATGGGTTTGTCATCCTGGGCCGCCGCTGCCGGGTACCCTTTGGGCGTGTGATTACAAATCTAAAGCAGGGCGTTTCGTCGATCAGCATTCCTCATTCTATCCAAATCCGTAGCGGCTCGCGTTTAGTGATTAAGCATTTTTAATCTTAGCCTGCATACGACCGAAGCGGTGACGACAGCTTCGCCGCGCTCACGCCAGAGCTGGATCGCACCCAGCTCACCAGCAAGAAAACGGAAGGCAATGTCAGACGAGCATAAAAAGCCAGATGCCCCAGCCGGCGGCGACATGCGTGAGACCGGCGTCGTCAATGTGATGACATCGACCAGCATCCACAAGCACCCCACCGCATTCTTTAATACGCGCCTGCCGGTGCTGGAGGTGGCGCTGGATCCCGCGCAGATGACGGCGCATCTGGAGCCGCTGCTGGCCGCCCTGGCGCGCACCGGCGAAACGCCTAGCGTGACCTATGCGAAGCTGATCGCCTACAAGCAGGGCAACCGCGGCCTGATTAGCTACGAGGTTTCCGGCACTGAGTACGGCGATAAGTGCGTGCTGTTCGGCAAGCTGTACCCCGAGCTTAATCAGGCCGAGCGCGTCTGCCAGACTATGCAGACGCTGCACGATGCCTGCTTCGCCGCGACTGCCAAGTTGAGCGTACCACGCGCGCTCGGCTGCATTCCCGATCTGTCGATGCTGGTGTATGTTCCCGCCGATGGGCAACTGCTTGGCGATGCACTCGGCACCGAGCAGGCGCTCGAATATATGGATATGTCTGGCGAATGGCTGGGCACGCTACATCGCTTTCCGCTGGTGATCGAGAAGCATTTTCGCCTCGCCACCGAGCTGGTGAACTGCCAGGCCTGGGCGGTGCTGGTCGGGCATAAGTACCCTGATCAAGCCGATAGAGCACAGCAGATCGCCAAGCATTTGCAAGATCACGCCAGCGAGATGGCCTTTGATATGCAGTCGCCGATCCACAAGGATTTCCACTACGGCCATATTGTGGTCGATGGCAGCCTGAAAGTGATCGATTTCGACGAGATGCGCCTGGGCGATCCAAACTTCGATCTGGCGCATTTCTGCGCGAATCTGCACCTGCTGGCCTATCGGCTGAACAACTCGCCGTTCCAGTTCAACGCCTTGCAGAGCGCGTTCCTGCGCGGCTACTCGCGCGTGACCGGCTGGGTGCCAAATGAGCGCTTCATCTATTTCTACGCCTACACCTGCCTGAAGATCGCCAAGCAACTCGCCAGCATGCGCGGCCTGCGCCCACGCCCCGATGGCGAAGAGCAGCAGCGCCAGGTCAAGCTCATGCTCGATCAAGGGATTGGCGCGCTGCCGAACGCTACCCGACAAAAGCTCTCCAGCAAGTTCGCGACGATGATCATGGAAGACCCCAATCGTTAGGAGTTTTAAGGTATGAGTTTTGAGTTTTGAGTTGCTCCGAATCTGCAACTCAAAACTCAAAACTCATACCTCATAACTATGCAACGCATTGCCTACATCCTGCGCAGCTACCCGCGGCTCTCGCAGACGTTTATCGTAAACGAGATTCTGGCGCTGGAGCAGCTGGGCCTGAACATGCACCTATTCGCGATCACCAACCCGCACGAGCCGATTGTGCAGGAAGATGTGGCATACGTGCGCGCGCCGGTCGAATACCTGGAGGAAGCCGCCAAACACAAGCGTGCGACGCTGCTGGCCGCGCAGGCCGGGCTTGAGCAACTGGCATCTGAGCGGTATAGTGCAACACACCGTTATGTCGAGCAGAGGAGCGATCTTGACGAAGGGTATACCAGCGCCACACGTTTCGAATGCTTTGATTATGCGCTACATGTGGCTGCGTTACTGGAACGTGAGCGCCTAGCCGGTCGGCCAATCGAGCATCTACACGCGCATTTCGCCCACGATCCGACGCTGATTGCGCTGCTGGTCCACATGTTAACCGGGGTCTCGTTCAGCTTCACCGCTCACGCGCGCGATTTGGTGCAGCTGCCGCCGCAGGCGCTGATCGAGCGAATTGCACAGGCGACGTTTGTGCTGACGTGTTCGGGTACAAATATTGATTATGTCAATGAAACAGTGCCGGAGCGGTTGCGCGCCAAGCTGCGCTTGATTCATCATGGCGTCAACCTGGAAGGCTTTCAGCCGCTGGTAGCGCCCACACAGATGCGTGACGATACGCTAGCTGACGAAGATCGTTCTGTAGCCCAAAATCCAAAATCCAAAATCCAAAATCCGCTGATTCTCTCGGTCGGGCGGCTGGTCGAGAAGAAGGGCTTTCCCGATCTAATCGCGGCGTGCGCGCAGTTGAAGCAAGCTGGTCAGCGGTTCCACTGCGAGATTTATGGCGCAGGCCCGCTGCACCGCCAGCTTTCGGCGCTGATCGAGCGGCTGGATTTGGCCGACTGCGTGATGCTGCTGGGCGAGCGCAGGCAGGCCGAGCTGATCCCAATCTTTCAGCGCGCCGATATCTTCGCGCTGGCACCATTCGTGACCGACGACGGCGACCGCGATGGCATACCGAATGTGCTGGTCGAGGCGATGGCCTGCGGGTTGCCGGTGGTCAGCACGGCGGTCGCGGGAATTCCTGAACTGGTGCGCCACCGCGAAAACGGCCTGCTGGTCGCCCCGCGCGATGTGGCAGCGCTGGCCGACGCGCTGGCAACGCTGCTGGGCGACCAGTCGCGCCGCGAGCACATGGGCGCTGGCGCGCGCGCGACTGTCGTGGCGCATTTCGATCTACGCGCCGCCGCCCGCCAGATCGCGGCGCTGTTCGAGCAGGCAACGACAGACGATTCAGAACATAGTATTGGCCAACAACACGGGACAGCCCTACAAGAGAATTTGTAACTGCCCGCACAAGGAATAGTTATGCGCTTGCCACATGAAAAGCGAGCCTTCGCTCGCCCACGCCATCGGGCGGCGGCGCTGGGGCTGATCGCGCTGCTCCTCAGCGCCTGCTCGCTCACGCTGAACCCGGCCAGCTTGCCGACGGCGATCATCACCCTGCCGGGCAGCACCGGCGCAATCGGCTTCGACGATATGGCCTACGACGCCGCGTTCGGCAAGGTGATCGTGCCAGCAGGCGACACCGGCACCCTGGCTCTGATCGATCCCGATACGCTGAACATCAAAGCCATCCCTGGCTTCGGCTCGGCCACGCCCGGCTCAGCTAGTGGGCACAGTGTCGGCACCACCTCGGCGATCGCGCATAAAGGCCTGCTGTTCGCGATCGATCAAACCAACCAGAGCCTCGCTGTGGTCGATCCGGCAGCCGGTGAGATCATCAAATCGACAGCGCTGATCACATCGCCGGATTACATTCGCTATGTGCCGCTGACCAACGAGCTATGGGTGACGGAAAAAGGCGCGAGGCAAATCGAAGTCTTCTCACTCTCGAATGAGCCGGTGCCGCAGCCAGCATCGACAGCGATAATCAGCCTCACCAATGGCCCCGAAGCACTGGTGATTGATTCGACGCGCGGCATGGCCTACACCAATTTCGCAAAGACCGGCCAGACGATTCCGATTGATATCAAGACCCGTCAGCCGCAGGATCCGTGGCCGAATGGCTGCACTGCTACGCGTGGTATGGTATTGGACGAGGGGCGTGGAATTCTGTTTGTGGCCTGCAAGGAAGGCAAGATCGCCGCGCTCAATGTAAACGATAGTGGCCGACTGCTCGCAAATATAACCTTTGGATCCAACCTAGATTTCCTTGGCTATAACCCGCATCTCGCCCATCTCTACATTCCCAGCGGCGCGAGCGCAGTGATGGCGGTGGTGGGTGTGACATCCGAAGCAGCACCATTGCCAGCGCGAACCGGGCAGCTGAGCACGACTCTGACATTGTTAGGCACTGCCGATACCGGGCTTGGCTCCAAATGTATGATAGCCGACGACCGCGACAGTGTGTGGGTTTGTGATCCCACCACTGGGCATCTGTTTCACATCAAGGACACCTTTCCATCCAACTGAGCAGAGGGAACCGACATGAGCAACCTAGCCCGTGCCGAAAAAATAACCAGCAAGCCTACGGTTGAAAAAGCGGCGCGGCAGCCAAGCGAGATCGGTCGCGCTGTGCGATTAGCCGCCCGCTTCACCACCGGCCAGCGCCGCAACTTTGTGATGGCCGGTATCATGCTGGTTCTAGAAGCCTGGACTGCCGTGCAGATTCCGCTAGTGATCGCCTACCTGATCGACGGCTACCTCGGCCCACGGTTAGCGCAGCTGGGTGGTAAGGCCGTGCCGCCGCCGCTTAGCCCGCTAATGTATTTTGGCTTCCCAACCATCGTCAGTCGCGATATCGACACGGTCGCAATCGTGACAATTGGGATTGTACTGCTGACGCTGATCAACAGCGCCACTGATTCAATCGCCGAGCTCTACCTGGCAAAGGGCGGGCGTCTGCTAGGGTTGAACATGCGCGTGGCGCTCTACGCACATCTCCAGCGGCTGTCGCTGGCGTTCTACGGCCAGCAGCGCACCGGCGATCTGCTGACGCGCGTGACCAGCGATGTCACCGCGCTGGAGGATTTCGTGACTGTGTCGCTGTCGGATATCGTCGGCAGCATTCTGTTGATCGGCTTCATTCTCTACACGATCACGGTCAACGCTTGGCAGGTGGCGCTGATGTCGCTGGTGATTATTCCAGTCATGGCGCTGGTCTCGAACTATTTTTCGCAGCGTATCAAGTCGGCATCGAAAAAGCAGCGCGCGCGCGAGGGCGATCTGGCCGCCAGCGCGCAGGAAATGCTGACCTCGATTCGGGTGATTCAGACCTATGGTCGCGGCGGTGATCAAACCAAGCGCTTCGCAGCCCAGAGCGGTAAAACCATGGAATCGGCGCTGGAGGCGGCCCGGTTGCAGGCGCTGTTCAGCGGTGTCGTGAGCGTGCTTGAGTCAATCGCGACCGCCTTGGTGATCTGGCTGGGTGTGTGGCTGCTCTTTCGCTCAAGCGTGGGCTTTGGGATCGGCCTACTGTATGCGTTTATTAAATACATTCAGGACATGTTCAAGCCGACCAAGAAGATCATCAAAGAGTGGAACACCTTTGGCAAAATCTACGCCAGCGTCGAGCGGATCGGCGAGATTTTCGATCGCCAGCCCGCCGTTCAGGATGAGCCAGGCGCGACCGAGGCACCGCCGCTCCAAGGCCAGATCGCGTACCAGCAAGTCAGCTTCGCGTATCAGGTCGAAGATGAAAAATCCGACGAATCGCAGTTGCGGCTGGCCTTGCGCGGGGTTGATCTCAGCGTTGCGCCGGGCGAGGTGGTGGCGCTGGTGGGCGGAAGCGGCGCGGGCAAGAGCACGGTGGCGCAACTGCTGCCGCGCCTGTATGACCCGCACGCTGGCAAGATTGTGATCGATGGCCATGATATTCGTGAATGGACGCTCGATTCGCTGCGCGCGCAAATGAGCATGGTGCTGCAGGAAGCGATCCTATTCACCGGCACCGTGGCCGAAAATATCGCCTATGGCGTTGAGAAAGCGACACGCGAAGAGATTATTGCCGCATCAATGCAGGCCAACGCGCATGAGTTCATCGAGCGGCTGCCGGATGGCTATGATACGCTGCTGAGCGAGCGCGCCAGCAACCTTTCCGGCGGCCAACGCCAGCGGCTGGCAATCGCCCGCGCCTTTATTCGCAACACGCCCATCCTGATCCTGGATGAGCCGACCACTGGGCTGGATGCCGAATCGACTGAGCTGGTGCTGCTGGCGCTACGCACGTTGATGAAGGGCAAAGCGACGCTGATCATCTCGCACGATCTCAACCTGATCCGTCACGCCGACAAGATTGTGGTGATTAAACAGGGCGAGGTGATCCAGCAGGGCGCGCATAAAGAGCTGCTGAAAGCTGGCGGGCTGTACGCCGACTTGTACCACAAGCAATTCAACGAGGCCGTGCTTGAACAGGGCAGGCAGATCGAGCAGCCGGTCGCCACAATCACGCCAGTATTAGATGAAGATGAAGACGCTGAGCCGGTCACGCCGAAGATTTTCCAAACCTTGATCGGCAAAGCGCTGCCGCAGCCGGTCACGCCAAAGGCGTTCCAAACACTGATGATGCAGGCAATTCCCGCGCCAGCCACTCCGACGCAAGCTGCGACGCCTGCACCAGCAAAGCCCGCGCCAGCCGCTCCGGTGCCGCTGGTGCCGAAACCGGCTGTGCCGCAGGCGGTCAAGCCTATGCCGCTGCCTACGCCGGTGCCGAGCAGCGCGCCGGTCGAAAAGACTGCGGCGAAACCCCGGCCAGCGATCTTCGAGACAACCGTGATGCGTACCATCCCTGAGGCAGCCGCGCCAGCCAGCGCTCCACGATCAATACCGAATGACAGCGCTTGGCTTGACCCGCTGCGTAGCCCCGTGTTGCAGGACGAACTGCCGGGCCTGACGACCGCATTCGACGGCGCGGCGATGCGCGAATATCTTCAGATCGCGCTGTTCGGCAAATCACACGCGCGGTACCAGATCGAGCGCTGCACACCCGGCAAGGCGATCTACACCAGCAACACATGCGCGCTGCGCTACGAGCTGGTGGTCAAAGAAACGTCGAGCGGGCAGACGTTTCAGCCGCTGGTGGTTGGCCGCATGTTCCAGGATCAGCTCGCCTGCGCGCTCTACATGCGCGATAAACTGTTGCCCCTGGCAACGCTGATGCGCGGGCGGGCCGAAATTGCGCCGTTTAGCGCCCCGGTGGCAATGATCGAGCCGCTGAATATGGTCGTGTATGCCTTCCCAATCGATGGCGCGCTGCCCACGCTGATCGGCGCAACTGACCGGCAGCATATGACCGATATTCTCGCCGAAACACTGCCTGAAGTGCTGGCCGGGCAATTGACAATTCAAGATCTACGCATGGTTCCAGTGAACTACGCGCGCCGCTACCGCTGCGTGATGCGCTACGAGATCGAGTGCCTAGCGCCCGGCAATAAGCTCCAGCGCCGCGAGGTATATGGCAAGGTCGCCACCGATACCCAGGGCGCGCTGATCGCGCCGGTGATCGCGGCGCTGCGCGAGCGGGTGCTGGGAAATCAGAACGCGTACCAGTTCAACATTCCGCGCTCACTCGGTTTCCGGCCCGATCTTCAGCTTTCGCTGCTGGAAGCGATCCCCGGCACGCCGCAGATCAATCAGCTACTCAAGGCACGGCTTGGTACTGCCGATCTGCCCGCTGGCGAGCTGACGCTTGATCGCGCACTGGATGCCTGCGCGCAGATCGCGAATGCGCTGCATCGCTCGAACATCGCGCTTGGCCGCCGCCGCACGCTCGACGACGACCTGACCGGGCTGCGCAAGGATATTCGTGAAGTCCAGCGCGTCGCGCCCGAGCTGGGCGCGCAATTCCAAACCTGGCTGGAACGAATCGAGGCGTATGCCGAGGAGTCCGATGCGCTGCTGCCACGCTTCTGCCACGGCGATTATACCTACGCCCAGGTGATCTTCGACGGTCGCCAGAGCGGGCTGGTGGACTTTGATACGGTCTGCCAAGCCGAGCCAGCGCTGGATCTGGGCCAATTTTTGGCCTACCTGCGCGCAGCGGCTCACAAGGCCCGCAAAGCCGCCAGCGCAGGGGCCACACCGATTGGCGTGCAGCTGGGCGAACATTTCCTTGATGCATATATCGCGGCGGCGGGCGAGCAGATCGAGGACGCCGAGCGGCTGCGCATCCGCGTTTCGGTGTACGAAGTGGTGAGCCTCATGCGTATGGCGCTGCACAGCTGGCAGCAACTCAAAGCCACGCGGCTTGAAAATGCGATTGCGGTGCTCGAAGAGGCGATGGTGCGGCTGCCGCAGCTCGATTATTGAAAAGGTGCCGAAATGCACGCCGACGTTTCTCAACCCACACTCACCCGCGCGCAGATCGACCCACTGCATAGCGCGGTGCTCCAGCGCGAATTGCCCGGCCTGGCCGAGTCGCTCGATGAGCAAGCGATGCGCGCGCGACTGCAAGTGCTGCTGTTTGGGGGCGATACGCGCTACCAGATCGAGCGTTGCAACCCTGGGCAAGCGATCTACCTTGGCGGCGACTTCTGTGGGCTGCGCTACGAGATGGAAGTGCGCGACCTCGTTGGTGGCGCGCTGCTCGAACCACTGGTGATCGGTCGCGTGTTCCAGGATAGCGACGCATGCGCCACATTCATGCGCGATATGCTGACGCCAGTCGCCGCACGCATGCAGGGTCGCCCTGAGTTGGCGGCGTTTGCACAAGCGGCCGGGCGGATCGAAGCGCTGAATATGATCGTCCACGCCTTCCCAATTGATGGCGATCTGCCCATCCTGGTGGATGTGACCGACGAGCGCAAGCTGCCGACGCTGCTGGCCGATATGCTGCCCGAAGCGCGCGCGGGTGGCTTCACGCCGCGCGATTGCCGGGTGGAGCTGGCCCACTATGGTCGCCGACACCGCTGCACGCTGCGCTACACGCTCACGGATGGCGCGTCGGAAAGCCGGGTTGTGTATGGCAAAGTCGCTGCTGATGGATCGGGCGCGCGCACCGCGCCGGTGATTACAGCCCTGCGCGAGCAGCTGGCCGCGAGCCAGGTCAATATTCCACATGTGCTGGCCTTTCGGCCAGATTTGCAGCTGCTCCTGCTCGAAGCGATCCCCGGCAAACCACAGGTCGCCCGGCTGCTGAAGGCGCGGCTGGCGGGCACGCCACCGGCTGGCGCGCTGGCGCTGGAAGATGCGCTTGCCGCCTGCGGCCGGATCGCGGCGGCAATGCATGACACCAGCATTGCGCCGGATCGGCGGCGCGCGCTGGAACATGAGATCAATTGGCTGCAAGAAAGCATCCGGGCGCTGACGCGCATATCGCCTGAGCTGGGCGCACGGCTGCAAAGCTGGCTGGAACAGGCGACGATCTATGCCGACCGATCCACGCCGCTCCTGGTGTGCTTCAGCCACGGCGATTTTACGTACACACAGCTGATCTTCGATCAGCAGCAGAGCGGGCTGGTGGACTTTGATACGGTCTGTCAGGCCGAGCCAGCGCTCGATCTGGGCCAGTTTCTCGCCTATCAGCGGCTGGCGATCCTGAAAGATCAGCGCCGTGACGCGCCGCTGCCCGCCGCAGTGACCGAACAGCTCGGCAGTGTTTTTCTCGACAGCTATATTACGGCGCGCAGCGCAGCGATTAGCGATGTGCAGCAGCTGCGTGACCGTGTGGCGCTGTACGAGGTGCTGATGCTGCTGCGGCTGGCGATCCATAGCTGGCAAAAGCTCAAGGTCAGCCGCCTGGAGCACGCCCTGACGCTACTTGAGGAGCTAGTATTATGTCTACAATAGCTGACCAGCCAATGCATGCGGCCAGCATCCGGCAGGGCCTGCACGAATTCGCGGCCCTGCCGGATTGGCTGATTGCCGTCACCGACCCGGCTACCTTTTGTGCCGCGCTCGCGCGGGCTGTGCCAGAGTTGGCCGCTGGCGATCTCGCGATCACCGAATGCGATATCGGCCATGTACGCATCAAGCGCGATGTCTGGATCGGCGTGTACGAGCTGACGCTGGCAGATCGGCAGAGCGACCAGCCGCGCAGCGTCGCGCTGCGCGGCACGCTTCTTCCGCCAACCCAGCCCGAGCCGGAGCTGGCACGCGAAGATGCACGCCGCGCCCAGCCCGCATTTGGTGCCGAGGGATGGCGCGCATACCTGCCTGATCTGCGCATTCAGCTCGAACTTCGACCACCCGATGCGGCCCTGCCAGCGCTGCCGATCCTGACTGATCCCGAGCAGGCGCGCGCGTTGCTGGAGCAGAGCATCCGCGCCGCTGCGCCGAACTATCAGGATGTACGCATCGAAGCGTGCGCGCCAAAAATCATGCGCTATACGCCTGGCAGCCGCTGTACGATTCTGTATCGCCTCACGTATCCTGCTGGCCTTTCGGAAGGGCGCGGCTGGCCCGAGCTGGTGGTCGCTAAAACCTACAAAGGCGGCAAGGGTAAACACGCCTACGCGGGGATGCGCGCGCTGTGGGATTCGCCGTTCCGCGCACATGGCGGCGTGACACTGGCCGAGCCGCTGGCCTACCTGCCCGAGCTGAACGTGCTGGTGCAAGGGCCGATCCACGAGGAGCAAACGCTTCAGGAGCTGATCGCATCCGCAGTGCGCGCCAACACGCCGATGGCGCTCGACGAGCTGTACGGCTTCGTTCGCCGCACCGCCGCCGGTCTCGCGGGCCTGCACCGCTCCGATGTCCGCTTCGGCGCGGTGCGAACATGGGAGGATGAGCTGGCCGAGGTTCGCAGTGTCGTCGACGATATCGCCAGCGCCGTGCCAGCGGTGGCGAGCGCCGCCGAGCCGCTGCTGGCGCGGCTGGAAGTGCTCGCCGCTCAGCACCCGGCCGACCCAATCATGACCATTCACGGCACATTCCGGCCCGGCCAGACGCTGATCTACCACGGCCAGATCGGCTTCATCGACTTCGACAGCTTTTGCCAGGCCGAGCCAGCGCTTGATCTGTCGTTGTTTCTCAGGCGCACCAAGGATATCGCGCTTGGCGCGCTGGAGCAGGATGGCGTAGCGCTGGATGATCCGATGCGCGCGCGGCTGCTCGCTCAGGCCGACGCAATCTGCGAAATCTTCTTGTCCGAATATGAGCGCCATGTGCCGATCTCACGGCTGCGTGTCGCGCTCTGGGAAACGCTCGATCTGCTCACACTGGTACTGCACTCCTGGACCAAAGTCAAGCCTGAGCGCTTGAAGAACGCGATGTTTACGCTTGAGCAGCAACTGCGCGGGATGGGTATGTAGAGGCAGAATGCGCGCGATCCTGTTGGTCAAACACATCCTGCACATTCGCCCATAGACCGCGCGGGGTTAAAGTCGCCGCGCTCCGCTACAACGCCCACTGAAGCGGGATGCACATAACATGTGCGTCATCAATCTTATCATCGTTGTATGAGGCCACCCAATGGATATTGATCTAACAACCGCGCTCGCGGGCAGCGCTGGGCTGGAAGGTGTGCAATGGCTGTTGCTCGAAGCGCCGGCACACGACGCACTCCTGGATGCGCTCAAATGTGTGCTGGAAGATGACACGACAATCGGCGCAATCCGGCTTCAGCGCGCTAAATATAAGCCTGGCCGCTACCTGACCACCTATCACGCGGTCGAGCTGCATGGCCCGCATGGCCCGAGCACGCGCCTGATCGAGATCAACTGGCTGCCGCCGGGCAGCGCCGATCCACGCGGTGAGCACGCGGCAACGCTGGCGATGCAGGCCGAGGCGACCGAGCGCGGCCTAATCGCGCCGTTCCGGGCGCTGCTGGCCGAGGACGCAGCGTGGGGCTTGTACGCGCAGATTTTCCCGCTGGACGCCGATTTCCCCAAGCTTGCGCGCCTGGCCGACCCGCCGTATGTCCGCGATCTCCTGGCGGCTGAAGCGGCCATTCAGCCTAGCGCGCCAAGCTATCGGATCACGCCGATTCGCTACCGGCCCGGCCAGCGCCATGTGCTGCGCTACGACCCGGTTGACCTGAATGGGCGCGTGGACGAAGGCGGCACACTGTTCGCCAAAATCTACAACAGCGCCAAGGGTGCGCGCACCTTCGATGTGGCTACGCGGATCTCCGACTGGCTGGCCGAGCAGGACAATGGCATCAGCGTCGTGCGACCGCTGGCGTATATCGCCGCCGAAGGGCTGGTGTTGTATCCACGCGTGACCGGCACGCCGCTTTCAGAGCTGCTGCGCGTGCCGGGGCCAACCACGGATGCCTATCTGCGCGCGGCTGGCGCGGCCATTCGCGTGCTGCACCAGACGCCCGAGTCGCTGATCGCGCTCCAGCCGCACTCGTTCGCCAAAGAGCTGAAAGGCATCGTCAGTGCTAGCGAGTATGTGCGCCCGCTGCTACCGGCAACCAGCGCGATAATCGCCAGCCTGATCGAGCGGGCGGGCGCGCTACACGAGCTGCTGCCGCAGGAGCCGCCCGCCTTCGCGTATGGCGACTTCAAGGCCGATCACGTGTGGATCACGCCGACCGGCATGACGCTGATCGACTTCGATACCTGCTATCTTTCCGACCCAGCGATCGACCTGGGCAAGTTCCTGGCCGACTTGCAGTGGTGGTACGATGGCTATGGGCTGGCTGGCGTGGATGCGGCGCAAGAGCAGTTTCTGGCTGGCTACGGCCCGACCACGCCCGGTCGCCGGGCGCGCGCGCGGCTGTATGAGGCGCTGGTGCTGACCAAATCAACCGTGCGACGCGTAAAGCTGTTCGACCGCGACTGGGCAGCGCGCACCGAGCGGCTGATCGGTCACGCGTCGGCGGTGCTCGATCAGCTCATTTCTTCGCCGCTGCTGCGCTAACGCCGGTCAAGCATCCACGAATAACGCCAATCTACGCGAATAGCTGAACGTTATTTCGCGTAGATTGGCGTTGTTCGTGGATCGATACCGATTCTAGCAGCTTATTTTGCGGCCTGCGCTTTGGCAATCAGCACGGCAAACTTCTCACTCCCGAAATTAGGCGTGCAGGTAGCGGCAGATTTGACATGATTAGGACGTACGCAGAAGACAGCATTCGCCTGCAGTAGCATGGTACGTTTCTTTTTTTGTAGGTCGTTTTTTTGCCTGGTAGGGCGAAAAAACAACCTACAAAGATTGCGCGTTCTTTCTCCTGACGCCTGCCCTAGCGCGCCCCACCATCGAGCGCGCTGCCCAGCCGCCCGAGCAGCACGTCATACGGCGCGTGATTTTCCGGGTGATACTCGAAGCGCGCGCGCTCGAACCATTGCACCAGCACCGTCTGGCCCTCAATCGTCTCCTGCTGTGGCTCACTGATTGGCATGCCGAACAGCGCCAAATTTTCGGCGAAGCTGCTGCCGCGCCGTCCGTCGAACTCCAGCCCATGATTCTGCCAGTAGGACGCGAACGCGCCACACAGGCTGTGCTTGGTTTCGGCGAAATAGCGACAGCCCGCCGGCGCACTCGCAACGCTGGCGAATGTCTGCCAATCGCGGCCCTGCGCCTGGAGCGCTTCGACCCCAATTCGACCCAGCAGCACGTCGTATGGTGCCTGATTCTCGGGGTGATATTCGAAGCGCGCGCGCTCGAACGCCTGTGCCAGCGGTGCGCCAGATTGCGCGCTGATCGGGAAGCCGAACACCGGCAGCCCGCCGTTGCTGCGCCAATAATCCAGGAAACGGCCCTGGAGCGATTGCCCAGTCGCGGCGAATGCGACCGTCGGCGCTTGCGCGCCAGCTGCTCCCGGTCCACCAGCCGCCGCCGGCTTTGGCGATCCCTGGCTGGACGCGCGCGCGCCCTGGTTGGCGGAAATCGCGCGATGGCCCCAGCTATCGGTGGCCTCGACACGCGCTCGGTAGGTGCCAGCCTTGGCGTATTGATGCACAACCGTGGCCTGATCGGTTTCCAGAATTGGCGAGCCATCGCCAAAATCCCAGCGGTAGCGCACAAACGTCGCGGGCGTATTTGTCTCGGCGGTGGCGGTAAAGGTTGCATTCTGCGTCGGGCCGGAGACCGTGACCGCGCCGCTGACCTGCACGGTCGGCCGATCCACATGCCAGTACAGCAAATCTTGTAGCAGCTGCTGGCGCGTGGTTGCGCCGGTGTCGTCGCGCACACCTTCCAGCCCAAACGCCAGATAGGTGCTGCGGTACGGGATTGCGACCGCCGGTTGCTCCAGTGTCGGCTCGGCGGCGCGATTGAGCGCGATTGTGCCAGCGACCTGGCTGTTCGTACTGGTCGCGCGCAGGATCGGCGTAGTGAACAGATCGGGCTGGCGTGGATCGCTGTCCGGCACCGTCACTTCGTCGATTGAACTCTGATTGCCCGCGCCGGTCTTGTCGCTCAGGGTGGCGTTCTCGCCCGTCGGCGCGCTCAGGTCGAGCACCACGCCGGGCAGCCAGCCCTGTGCGGCGGTGCCGGTCGCGCTGCGCTCCAGCCGCGCGGTGTGCGTGAAAATATCTTCTTGCACAAAGCGCGCGCCCAGGTAGGCGTGATACAGATCCGAGCGCCCGTAGCGCGGGTCGTCGGGCGGGTTGCGATTGATATCGGACGCCTGGGTTAGATTCTGGCCGGTCGCGATCAGGTTGCCGCCGCCCTGCAGATAGGCGATCAGCTCATTCTGGTCGGCCTCGGTCAGCGGGGTTGGCACCGATGCCGCGCCGCTGGCCAGGTCGTAATCGCCAGTGAACCAGATCACGATCTCATACGTTT
>Ga0123337_10002696_pt1 | contig 19915 bp, 13 predicted proteins | sample frozenSSSSmetaG_FD_89792 | JGI IMG/M metagenome (GOLD analysis project Ga0123337, IMG submission 89792) | Glacier valley bacterial and archeal communities from Borup Fiord, Nunavut, Canada, to study Microbial Dark Matter (Phase II) -... | ecosystem: Environmental > Aquatic > Freshwater > Ice >... | reverse complement strand
TATCGTATGCCATTACATAGGGCAATGGAATATGCGCAATGGAAGGTAAAAGATCTGCCACATATACAACCGTTTTTCCGTTGAAATCAATTACCGGCAACATCATCGCATCAGTATGGCCGTTTACAAATGTGAATGATAAATCATCAATAATTCCGGAGGGTTTAACTACGACTGAATTGTTTATATCATGGTCGGTCTCTACGGGAACCTCCACCATTTTTAGCTGGCCGCTTTCTTTAATGGGTAAAATGTTTTCTTTTAAAAAACTTGCTTTTTCCCGGTCGTTGGGCTGTGTGGCCCATTGCCAGTGTTTTTCATTGCTCCAATAGGTTGCATATTTAAAGGCGGGCATCAGTTTGTCGCCCACCCTTATGATGCTGCCACCACAATGGTCAAAGTGCAGATGGGTTAATACTACATCCGTAATATCGTCTTTTGTAAAGCCATATTGGGCGAGAGAGCTATCGAGTGTGTCATCACCATGCAGGTAATAATGACCAAAAAATTTTGCATCCTGTTTATCGCCCATTCCATTGTCAATCAATATTAATCTGTCGCCAGCTTCAATCAATAAACACCTGAGCGCCCAACTGCACATATTGTTTTCATCAGCCGGATTTAGTTTGCTCCAAATGCTTTTCGGCACCACACCAAACATAGCACCGCCATCCAATTTAAAATGACCGGCATTAATCGAGTATAATTTCATACTTTAAAACATTAAACTTTTTGTTGCAATGCCTTTTGTTTAACCAAGGTAAAAACCAACAGTATAAAACCCAGGATAAAGAAGATAACCAACGATAAGATGGAATTGCGGATTGTGCTGATGCCTTCTATAAATCCAAAAGTAAAGAGTCCGATTACGATGGCAATTTTTTCAGTAACATCGTAAAAGCTGAAGAAAGAAGCAGTGTCTTTAGTTTCGGGCATTAACTTACTATAGGTAGACCTGCTGAGCGATTGTATGCCCCCCATCACCAAACCTACAAGGGAAGCAATGATGTAAAAATGAGTTTCTGTGCTGATGAAATAGCCGGCAATACATACGCCAATCCAAAGTAATACAGTAAATAGGAGCACGCTGATATTCCCGAATTTTGCCGATAGTTTCGACATGCCGATTGCGCCAATGATGGCCACTATTTGTATTATGACAGCAGTTATGATTAGTTTTTCATTGGGTAGTTTCAGTTCTTTAATTCCAAAGTCTATCGCCACCAGCATTACAGTTTGTACACCCATGCTGTAAAAAAAGAAAGCCCCGAGGAAGCGTTTTAGAACAGGCATATGTGTTAACTGGTCCCATACTATTTTTAATTCATGAAAGCCATTTACCAACACATGCTTTTTAGTTTTCCGCTCGCTTTTTGGGCTAATGGGCAAAGCATTGAACGTAATCTGTGCGAAGCTTACCCACCAAATACCTACCAGTAGAAAAGTGAGTTTAAGCGGTAAAGGATTATTGGGCATTGCTATTACGAGTCCAAAACCGATCATTTGTAACAGTACACTTCCTAAATAGCCAAAACTGAAACCCCTGGCACTTACCCTATCCCTGTCGCTTTCCGCTGCTATTTCCGGTAGATAGGAATTGTAAAAAACCTGGCTGCCATAAAAGCCAATGCCTGCAAACATAAAACAAACCAGGCCCAATGTAATATGGTCTTTATCAAAAAAGAACATCAATGAACAACTGAATGCACCGAGGTAGCAAAAGAAGCGCATAAAATTTTTCTTATTGCCTTTGTAATCTGCAATCGAAGAAAGGATCGGTGATAAAAATGCAATTACCAGGAAACCGAATGCAAGGATATAGTCTTTCAGCTCTGTATTTACAAAGTGTCTTCCTAAAAAAGTGATACCATTCGGAAAGTTGGCAAGGCCCGTAACTGCCGCATAGTAAGCCGGAAAAAAAGTAGTGGTTATTACGAGATTATAAACCGAATTGGCCCAGTCGTACATCGCCCATCCGTTGATTACTTTTTTAGAAGCAGTTTGCATATTGCAGCACAATTAATAGGAGTCAGTAAATTATATTAAGTGATCTGAAATTAAACAATAAATGGTAACAAAATCCAATTATTAATGTCGGATTATTCCCTGCCAAATGAGTACCAGCATGATGAGGCCTGCAACGATGCGGTACATGCCCCAAATGCGAAAGCCATATTTTTTTAAAAAACCAATAAAGAATTTGATGGCAAGTACCGATACGATAAATGCAACGGCACTACCCAGAGCCAAAGTAAGGATATTTGATTTTTCCAGCACTTCCGGATGATCAAGGTAAGTGTCTAAAAAGCTTTTTGCAGATGCAGCCATCATGGTAGGTACCGCCAAAAAGAAAGAAAATTCAGCCGCCGCACTACGGGTTAACTTTTGGCTCATACCGGTAATGATTGTGGCCGCACTCCTGCTCAGGCCCGGAAAAACGATGGACAGGACCTGTCCGCAACCAATAATGAATGCGGTTTTGTTAGATATTTTTTCTTCTGATTCTACTACCGGGTTTTTAAAAACATTGTCGATGAATAAAAGTACAACGCCACCGGCAACCATTACGCAGGCAATAAAAACAAGGTTACCCAGTGCTGCATCGATGTGTTTTTTTAGGAGAAAACCAAATATCAGTGCTGGCACAACTGCGATGATCAGTTTGATATAGAAGTTGAATTTTTTGAAGTCAAAGAATTTTTTCCAGTACAAGACCACTACTGCGAGGATGGCCGCCAATTGAATCACCACTTCAAACATATCCACAAATGGAGATGGCGTTATACCCAGCAGTGGATGTGCAAATTTCATGTGGGCAGTGGATGAGATTGGTAAAAATTCAGTAAGCCCCTCAATTATAGCAATGATGATGGATTGAATGGTCGTCATGGTATTAGTAAATGGAATATGAAATAAATATGGTCATTAAGGTTTCAAAAGTCAATGGAACAGTTGTTTTACTGCTTCGTTTGAAGCTGTGGGATAAACGTTATGCTTTTGATTACCCACATAAAAAATGCGATATTCGAAAACATCGCATTTGTACTTTTATAAAGAAGGGAGTAAACAATTCATAATAACTGTCATATTGATCCCTTTTAGTATTCGTTGGTTTTTAATAACTGGTTAAACTACCGGCAGAATTACGCCTCTTTTGGCTTTTTCATAATGGCAAATATTTCAATTACGAAGCCGACAATAATCAGCATGGGCGCTATCGTAATTCTTGTGGTGCTGTAAACATCATCGTCATTAAAAACACCGGGGTCTGTACTTTTACCACCAGCCATCAGAAAGAATCCAATTGCCAGCACAACCAGGCCACCAAACATCAGCATATAATTTTCTTTACCGAATAATCCTTTGGTTACAGTTTGTTTTTTATCAATGCTCATTATAATTTGTTTTGAATTGCAAATAAAAGTAATAATTTTCAAATAGCACACATTAGCAGTAAGCTACCCGGTTTCATAATTATCCGACGGTTCATTCTACCTTATTAATAAAGGTCATCAAGTTTCATCTGTAAATATTTTAATACAGAACGGTGCGTACTCAATAAGGAGATGGTAATACCCAAAACCAAAATACCAGTTATAATAAATGCCATGTTTGTGCTATCCCTAAGCAAACGAAGCCATGGGATGAAGTTTTCTACCAGTAAAATAAATCCAAACACGGCAATGATGGCTATTACTGCTGAAATAAATCCGTTGATTACAGCTCTTATATCCAGCGGTTTTGCAATAAAGCCCCTGGTGGCGCCCACCATTTGCATGGTTTTTATTAAAAAGCGGTTGCTATACATGGCAAGCCGGATGGTATTGTCGATGGAAATAATAACAATGACTGACAGGAGGATTGCGAATGCCAAAATAGCCGCAGCAATGTATTTGGTATAAGAACTTACATAACCAACTGTTTCCCGTGGATATTGAAATTCGGACATTACGCCTGCGAAATTAGATTCAAGATAATTACTTAAAATACTAAGACTGTCCTTGTCCATATAATCGGCCTTTACATAAAAGTCGATGCTTTCCGGTAAGGGATTATTGGTGATGAATTTTTTCCAGGAGCTATCGTTTTCAACATTCCATTTTTGAATGGCTTTTTCTTTGGTTACATACTCTGCAGTTTTTACATAGGGAAGTGCCGCTATGTATTGCTGCATTGAGTCGATTTGTTTTTTTGCGGCCGATGGCGTGATCCAGGCATGTACCTGTATGTTTTCCCTGAACATCTCCCCGGATTTCTTCAGGTTTAAAAACAACCATCCAACAATGCCAAAAAGAAATAATACCAGTGCAACGCCTATAATTGCGTATGCATAGGATGGTTTGCTGCGTTTGGAGGAAGCTGATTTTCCGAATTGAGACATGGGTTAGTTCATTTTTTTGATTATCTCCGGCTGAATGATTGGTTCAGACGGGCTTTAAATGTTGATCCGTGGTTTATAATCTGATAAAATACAATAAACCGATGAGGGCAAAAGTAAAGGATTTTAGCTGGTTTACTGTACTTTTGCCCACTGCAAAAACGGTAAGTTGCCTTATTTATTTTTGCAAAATGCCATGGTGGACCGTGAATAGAGTTTAAATAACTTTTCTTTCACAAGTGACGATCAATGATGAGTGATGAGTGATGAGTTCGAAGCGGTCGGTACCGAAGGTCAGACCGCTGGTGAGCAGAATGTAAAATGAATAATGAGTGATGAATGATGAGCTGGATGGGGCTGTCACAAACGGCAAGGCCACTGTTGTAAATTCGGACTTACATTTATTGATACAATTTGCTGAAAAAGTACAAGTGAGTCCCGAATAGTGGGATAAAATAACACAAGAATGCTGACCAAAGATAAGCGCCGGTAAAAAAATAATATTCAAATTACAATAGTTAACAAAGCAATGGAATACAGTTTTAACGCAATCGAACAAAAGTGGCAGGCTAAGTGGAAAGAAAATAAGGTGTACCAGGTGTCGAATGAATCGACCAAACCCAAATATTATGTGCTGGATATGTTTCCTTACCCGAGTGGGGCAGGCTTGCATGTTGGGCATCCGCTGGGCTATATTGCAAGTGATATTTATAGCCGATATAAAAGATTGAAAGGCTTTAATGTGCTGCACCCGATGGGCTTTGATAGCTTTGGTTTGCCGGCAGAACAGTATGCGATTGAAACTGGTCAGCACCCCGCAGAAACCACCCAAAAGAATATTGCCACCTTTAAAGCGCAGTTGGATAAGATTGGTTTTTGTTATGATTGGGAACGGGAAGTACGCACCAGCGATGCATCTTATTACAAATGGACGCAGTGGATTTTTTTACAACTCTTCAATAGTTATTTCTGCAATACAGAAAAGAAGGCCCGCCCAATTTCGTTGCTGGTAAAAAAGTACGAAACCAAAGGTGCCATGCCTAAAACCGGCGAACCAATACCGGGCAAACATTTTACTGCAGATGAATGGAACGGATTTACCAAACAGCACCAGGAAGAAGTTTTAATGAACCGCAGGCTGGCCTTTAGCAAGTACGGTGAGGTAAACTGGTGCGAAGCACTGGGCACTGTGCTGGCGAATGATGAAGTGGTAAATGGTGTGAGCGAACGTGGCGGGCACCCGGTAGAAAAAAAGAAAATGCGCCAGTGGTATTTGCGCATTACGTCTTATGCGGACAGATTGCTGGAAGGACTGGAAACGGTGGATTTTAGCGACAGCATGAAAGAGATGCAGAAGAACTGGATTGGAAAAAGCCAGGGTGGGGAAATGGATTTTGCCATTAAGGGGAATGACAAAAAACTGAGGGTTTATACCACCCGTCCGGATACAATTTTTGGGGTAGACTTTATGGTGGTGGCGCCCGAGCATGAGCTGGTTGCAGCCATTACAAGTGAGGGGCAAAAAGAAGCAATAGAAAAGTATTTACAATACGTAAAAAGCAGGAGCGAACGGGAACGATTAGCCGAGGCTAAAACAATTACCGGTTGCTTTACGGGTGCGTATGCCATCAATCCTTTTGATGGAAAAGAAATCCCGATCTGGATTGCGGAATATGTATTGGCGGGTTATGGCACGGGTGCAATCATGGCGGTGCCTTGCGGCGATGAAAGGGATTTCAAATTTGCACAACATTTCAATATACCTATTACCAATATTATTGGCGAACATTTTAATGGCGAAGAAGCCAATGCCACCAAAGAAGCGACACTGCAAAACAGTGGTTTCCTAAATGGTCTGCTGATGAAAGATGCCATTGGTGTGGCGGTTGATAAAATTGAGTCGCTGGGTATTGGTATTAGAAAAGTGAATTACAGAATGCGGGATGCAGGCTTTAGCCGCCAGCGTTATTGGGGCGAACCATTCCCGATTATCTGGAGTGATGGTATTGCCATTCCGTTGGATGCAGAAGAGTTGCCGTTGGAATTGCCACATGTAGATAAATATGGTCCTGGCCCTGAAGGCGAAGGACCGCTGGCGAATATTAGTGACTGGACAAACGTACCCGGTGGAAGAAGAGAAACCTCTACCATGCCGGGTTATGCAGGTTCGTCGTGGTATTTCCTGCGCTATATGGATCCGCACAACAGCGAAACTTTCTGCGACCGTAAAGCCAGCGATTACTGGAACCAGGTAGACTTGTACATTGGTGGTACAGAGCATGCGGTTGGCCATTTATTGTACAGCCGCTTGTGGACAAAAGTATTGTTTGATTTAGGGCATATTGGATATGAGGAGCCGTTTAAGAAATTGGTGAATCAGGGGATGATAACGGGGATTTCTGAATTGTTAATGCGTCCTTCAACTGAACAAGAGTCAAAAAAAATGGAAGTTGATGACGATGATATTTTAGTCAAATCAAATTTTATTGAGATTTTAATAAATGGCAAAATTGAGAAGCTAATTGTTTCAGATTCAATTGATACTGTGGAGACTTTTTATTCAGTGGATATTGCAGAAGAGATCAATGAAATAAAAGGAAAAGATAAAAGGAATCCTGATTACAGAGCTTTTAATGAAATAAGATTTCCTATCAGCTGTGTAGATAATCATAAATTAAATTACTTAAAACTTTTAGAAACCGCACCACATTATTCGAATGCAATTTTTGTTACTAAAACTGGGTTTTATACAAAAGGTGAATTTAAGAATTTTGAAAAAATCAGTAGTGATGGATCAAAAGATATATTGACAAAACCGTTGGGTGAAAAAATGTCCAAGTCGAAACTAAATACTGAAAACCCTGACGACTTGGTAGTCAAATTTGGCGCCGATACTTTCCGCATGTACGAAATGTTCCTCGGTCCGGTTGAACAAAGCAAGCCATGGGATACAAAAGGCATTGAAGGGGTTCATCGTTTTTTGCGCAAGCTGTGGCGTTTGTTTTTTGATGATATTAAAGGCAAGGTTTGGGTTGATGCAAAAGCGTCTGATGCAGAGTTAAAAGTGCTGCACAAAACCATCAAGAAGATTGAAGAAGATACCGAGCGTTTTAGTTTCAATACTGCCGTAAGTACCTTTATGATTTGTGTAAATGAACTGGCAGATATTAAGTGTCATAAGAAAGAAGTGCTGGAAAATGTATTGATTTTATTGACACCTTATGCGCCTCATATTGCAGAAGAATTGTGGAGCCAGCTGGGCAACGAAGGGACGATATTGGATGCCAACTATCCAACTTTCAATCCTGCCTTGTTGGTAGAAAGCAGCAAAGAATACCCGATTTCAATCAACGGTAAAGTAAGAACGAATATCAACCTGTCGTTGGATTTACAACAAGCCGATGTGGAAAAAATAATCAGCGAAAACGAAATCGTACAAAAATGGCTGGAAGGCAAAGAACCTAAAAAGATCATCTATGTAAAAAACAAAATGATCAATGTGGTAGTATAATTCCATAGGGCAGGAGTACAATTTTTTTTAAAGCCGGTGAGTTTATCACCGGCTTTGTCTATTTTAGAGGTACTATTTTTCTATTTACTACGGGCCTTAAAAAAACATTTCCATTCCTGTCCGGATAGCAAATACCCGTTCGTCATTAGTAAAATTATTTAACCAATAAAAAAAACATTATGGAAAAGTTCATGCTTATTTTTCATGGCGGCGAATTAGCGCCCGATCAACAAACTCCGGAAAATATGGAGGCCGGTATGGGTAAATGGATGGCTTGGATTGACAAGCTGGCCAAAGCGGGTAAATACGATGCTGGTGAGGCGCTAATGCCTGGCGGCAAAATAATCAGTGGCAGTAACAAGACAGTTACCGATGGCCCGTTTATCGAAGGAAAAGAAATTGTCGGCGGCTATTTTATTGTCAATGCTGCCGACTATGATGAGGCCGTAGCGTTATGTGCTGATTATCCTGACTATGACCAGGGCGGCAAAGTGCAGGTAAGGCAAGTCATGAAAATCGACATGCCATCTTAAACAAGCAAGTCAAAGCCGCAATGTTGAAATTGCGCTTTGTTATCGTCTCGCTTCTTTATAATTTTCAGAAAAAATTGCGCTGGAAAAATCTGCTAACATAGAACAAACCGTCGATCATCTCTTTCGCCATGAATGGGGCAAGCTGGTGGCTGTACTCACTAAATTATTTGGTCCGCAAAACCTGCAACTCGCCGAAGATGTAGTGCAGGATACATTATTAAATGCCTTCAACAACTGGAAAATAAATGGACTTCCTCAGAACCCGTCCGCATGGTTGTTTACTGTAGCCCGCAATAAAGCCATCGATGTATTGCGCAGGCAAAAAAGAGCCACAGCATTTTCAAAAACAATTGCCCCAATATTGCACTCAGAATATTCAACGGTGCCCTCCGTGCAGGAAATAATGAATACCAACACGATTGATGATGATCAGCTGCGGATGATGTTTGTGTGCTGTCACCCCTCGCTTTCTACAGAAGCCCAGGTAGCCCTTGTTTTAAAAACACTTTGTGGTTTTAGTGTAACAGAAATAGCTAAAGCATTCGTAACCGGATATGATACCATTGAAAAAAGATTGTACCGTGCAAGACAAAGTTTTCGGGACAACAATGTGCAATTTGAATTACCACCGGCTGTTGAATTAACTGCCCGGCTTGAGAATATACTAATCTCCATTTATCTTTTGTTTAATGAAGGATACAACTCTACACAGAATGACGATCTGATCCGAAAAGATTTGATGGAAGAAGCGATGCGATTGTGTGAACTGATTTGCCGGAGTCCGTCAGTCAGTCACCCGAATGTGCATGCGCTAATGTCGTTGATTTGTTTTACGGCATCCCGCAACCAGGCAAGGCAGGACGCTGATGGGAATATTTTATTGTTAAAACAACAGAACAGAGCCCATTGGAATAAGCAGCTGATTCAAAAAGGAATTCATCACCTGGAAATATCAGCCGAAGGCGAGGCAGTCAGTAAATATCATCTGGAAGCAGGCATTGCTTATGAGCATGCAAAAGCAATGGATTATGCTGCTACCAACTGGGCAAATATTTTACAGTGCTATAACCTGTTATGTAAATTTTATTCATCGCCGGTAGTGGAATTAAACCGGGCCATCGTAATCAGTGAAATGAAAGGACCTTCCGCAGGCATCAAAGCAATTGAAGCCATCGTACAAATTGCGGCCTTAAAAAAATACTATCTATTACCAGCAACCTTGGGCGACTTGCACCTGCAACTTGGTCATACTGAAATGGCACAACAATATTTTCGGGAAGCCATTGCCCTCACGCACTCACTTGCAGAAAAAAAACTGCTACTTCAAAAAATGAATGAATTATAGTTTTAATAAAGAAAAGGGCTTCGCAAAAAACGCATTGCCCATTTTTTTATGAAAGGTAGTTCCGTTCTTTTTATGTTTCGTATTTTCCGGTTCTAAATTTTTATTCATGAAATCACTCTTGTTGTACTGTATTGTTTTTTGTTTTTTTTCTGCTTCACTTTTTGCGCAAAGCAGCGATGCTTATTTTCTTTCCAATCCTTGTATTTCACCGGATGGACAAACCGTTGTTTTTAGTTTTGAAGGCGACTTATGGAAGGCGGCTGTAAAAGATGGGCAGGCTGTAAGGTTAACGGCCATGCAGGGTTACGAAACAAATCCAAGGATATCGCCCGATGGAAAGTGGATTGCATTTACGGGCAGGCAGTATGGCAACGGCGATATTTTTGTAATGCCCGTAAATGGTGGTGATATCAAACAAATCACCTGGCATTCTGCCAATGATGAGGCAACCGCCTGGAGCTGGGATGGACAATATATTTATTTAAATAGTAACCGGTATGGGCAACCTTCGGGATATAAAGTGAGTGCTTCCGGCGGCACACCGCAAAGAGTGTTTGGCGATTATTTTTTTCAGTACGATCATAACCTGGTAGAGCATCCAACAAGTGGTGAGATATTTTTTAATGATACCTGGGAGAGCAGCAACCAGTCGCAGCGGAAAAGATACCGTGGTCCATTTAACCCGGATATACAATCCTATAATCTGAAAACAAAAAAATACCAACGCTACACCAACTGGGAGGGAAAGGATTTTGGTGCCACCATTGATAAAAAAGGCAATATTTATTTTATTTCTGATGAAGCCAATAATGAATATAATTTATACAGTTTCATCAATGGGAAAAAGACAGCACTTACTTCTTTCAGCACTTCTATAAAAACACCCATGGTAAGTGGCAATGGAGAAAAAGTAGTTTTTGAAAAAGATTACCAGCTATGGTTGTATGATGTGGCCTCTAAAAAATCTGCAAAACTGGCAATTAACATATATCGCAACAGCATTCTTTCCAAGGAAAAAGATTATGAGGTAAAAGGTAATATTGATGCCTTTGATATTTCGCCGGATGCCAAGAAGATGGCCTTTGTTTCAAGGGGCGAATTGTTTGTAAGTGATGTGGAGGGAAAGTTTATCCGGATCATTAACAGGGGTTCGGCAGAAAGAGTGAAAGAAGTAAAATGGCTTACGGACAATAAGACATTGTTGTTTGCACAAACGCTTGGAGGATATACAAATTTTTATACCATTGCTGCCGATGGAAGTACTGCATTAAAACAAATTACCAGCGATAAGAAAAACAACCGTTCCGTGGTGATGAACAAAAAAAGAACCAGTGCCGTGTACCTGAGCGGAAGGGATGAAGTGATATTGCTGGATTTAAAAACATTGGAAAGTAAATCAATCATAAAGGATGAAATATGGGGCTTCCAGGGCGGCGATCCGGGATTTTCGCCAGATGGTGATTATGTTGTGTTTACCGCCTTTAGGAATTTTGAGCAGGATATTCTGGTGTACAATATCAAAGAGAAAAAAACAACCAATCTTACCAAAACGGGGGTTACAGAAACAAGCCCTTTTTGGTCGGCTGATGGAAAATATATTTACCTCACATCCCAAAGACTGAAGCCTTCCTATCCGTTTGGAACACCGGATGCCAGGGTTTATAGGTTGCCGCTGGAAAAACTGGACGATCCGTTTAAGATGGATAAATACGACGAGTTGTTTAAAGAAGTAAAAAAAGATACCCTCAAAAAAAAGGATTCAGCACTCGCAAAAGTAGACCCCATTACAATTGATACCGATCGGATCATGGAAAGGTTGGAGCAGATTGGTCCATCCTTTGGCAGGCAGAGTCTTTCATGGGTATATCAAAAAGCAGAGAAAACAACGGTGCTTTATTCCAGCAATCATGCCGAGGGTAAACCTGCATTGTGGAAGACCGTATCAGAACCTTTTGAGCAAAATAAAACTGAAAAAATTGCCGGTACAGATGGTGCTGGTGGCTTTGATATTGTGGAAGTTAGCGACAAGCTATTTGTGTTATTCAATGGTAATATCGCTAAGTTAAACCTGGATGCTAATAAAATAGACGCCATAAGTACAAGCTATACTTTTAGAAAAAATCTTTCAGCAGAGTTTAGCCAGGTATTTGAAGAAGCCTGGGCGCAGATGGAGCAGAATTATTATGACGAGAAATTTCATGGATTGGACTGGGCAAAAACGGCGGAAGAATATAGAAAGTATCTGCCTCATTTAAATACCAGGGCCGATTTGCGGGTATTGCTAAACGATATGTTTGGCGAACTGAATTCATCGCACCAGGGCTTTAGCACCAGTGGCGATGATGAAACTATTGCACTCGGTAACCGTACAATGGAAACCGGAATTCTCTTTGATGACCAATCCCCATTTACAGTTCATAAAATCGTAAAACGTTCTGCGGTTGATAAAAAGGGAATTGATATAAAGCCCGGCGACATATTGGTAAAAGTGAATGATGAATTGGTGCAGGCAGGCATGGATCGCAATTATTATTTTACCCAGCCATCATTGGATAAAGAATTGAAATTAATGCTCAGTAGAAACGGAAAAAATTATGAGGTAAAAATTCACCCGCAGTCAAACCTGGCAGGTAATCTTTATGATGAATGGATTGATGGTAACCAACAAAGAGTAAATGAAAAAAGCAAGGGTAAAATTGCATACGGTTACATGAAGAATATGGGGCAGGGCGAGTTGGAACAATTTCTCATCGACATGACGCAGGAACTAAGCGGCAAAGATGCACTCATACTCGATCTTCGGTATAATACCGGTGGAAATGTGCATGATGAAGTGCTTAATTTTTTATCGAAACGCACTTACCTGCAGTGGAAATATCGGGAAGGGGCGCTAACATCTCAACCGAATTTTTCACCCAGCGATAAACCCATTGTGTTGTTGATCAACGAACAATCATTGAGCGATGCAGAGATGACCGCTGCGGGTTTCAAGGCATTAAAACTGGGTAAAATTATCGGCAATGAAACCTATCGCTGGATTATTTTTACCAGTGGTGTTGGTATGGTTGACGGTTCATTCATCCGTCTTCCATCCTGGGGCTGTTATACATTGGATGGAAAAGATCTGGAGAAAGCCGGGGTTCAGCCAGACATCACCGTCATCAATACGTTTGAAGATAAACTAAACGGAAAAGATCCGCAGTTGGATAAAGCGATCGATGAAATATTTAAGCAGTTGAAAAAATAATTTTCTTGATTCTTTTTTAAACAAAAATTGTAACCGGCTGTTTTAAACAAAAAGTTCATCAAATGGCAAAACCAACAATAGAATTAATCACTGCTTTAAGGGAAACTGCATCAAGGCTCCGAAATGGTGTGCACTATGCTTGGGGCCATCATGGGGCTTGTAATTGTGGCAACCTGGTGCAGGTAGTAACCAATTTTACAGAAGGCGAAATATTACGTTATTCCCATACGGGTATCGGCGAATGGACCGAAATGGCCGAGGAGTTTTGCCCGGTTACCAATGCACCGCTTACCCTGGTAATTACCCGCCTTGAAGAAATCGGGCTAACACCTACCGATATTCACCACATCGAATACTTGTCAGACAAAACTGTATTGAAACATTTACCCAATGGTTTCCGGTGGCTCAAGCGTAATAAGCGGGAAGATGCCATTGATTATTTTGAAGCCTTTGCTAATTTGCTGGAAGAAAAACTGATTCAAACCATCGATATAAGTATGTTAAATGTGGCGCCTAAGCCTGTGCCAGTGACAAACGATGTAGCGCTGGTATTGGTTTAAAATATTTTGGAAAGCCTGTTTATTTGATTTTGCCGGTGAGTTTTTCACCGGCTTTCTTTATCTTACTACTCATGCGTTTTGAATTTGGTTTTTATAGTTCTATGTTGCTGATCTTTTTTGTGCATGGGCTGGTATATGCTATCCTGTTGTACAAAAAAGCTATCCGAATTGAAAGTGCTGCTGAGAAATGGCTGGCATTTTTTTTACTGCTTTGTGCCTTGTTTATTTCGCCATGGATGCTGGGCTTTGCCGGTTGGTACGATAACCAACCATACCGGGATATCATTTTCTACACTCCTTTTCAACATTTGTTCTTTATTGGCCCGGTTATTTTCTTTTACGTACAAAGTCTTTTAAATCCTTCTTTTAAATTTGGTAAAAAAGATTGGATACATTTTTTTCCAGGCATATTGTATTTAATGTATAGCCTGGTAATAGTGGTTGTAGATAAAGTGATTTTGCATCGGTATTATTTTTTGGCGGATGGTTCGGACAGGGATTTTGATACATGGTATCAACTGAGTGGTTTCGTATCGATGGTGGCTTATTTTTTATTATCGTTGCGATATTATAAACTGTATAAAAAATTGATGCTGCAGGTAGTTAGCTATGCGGATACAGTGTTATTTAAATGGATAAAAAATTTCCTCTATGCTTTTTTAATAATGTTGTTGATTCGGTTGCTCTTTTTTATTGCCAGCTTTTTTTCTTTTTTTTCGGCTATGCAGTACATCGCTTCCTGGTGGGAGTATTTCTCTTTTGCAATCGTTACTTATTACATCGCCATCACCGGCTATTCAAATTCCATCGAAACAAAAGTTCCTTTTAAACTAAACCTATTATCCTATCAGCCCTCCCTTTTATTAAATACCGCCTCACCATTTTATAATGCTGATTTAATTGAAGAGGTAGAAGTGATTAATATAGAAACTATACAGGCTGAAAAGCAAGAAGACCTCAATTTGATTGAAGCATGGAAACCAAAAATTGCCCAGCTTTTGCAAAATGAGAAAGTGTATGAAGACCCGGAACTTTCATTAACCCAGGTTGCCAAACAATTGAAAACAAATCCCTCCATAATATCCAAAGTGATTAACCAGGGTTTTCAACTCAACTTCAATGATTTTATCAATCAATACCGGATTGAGGCCGTAAAGCAGAAGCTAAAAGCAGGCGAACAAAAAACACAAACCTTATTGAGCATTGCGTACGATTGCGGGTTTAACAGTAAGGCTACTTTTAACCGGGCTTTTAAAAAATCAACCGGTTTAAGTCCAAAGGATTATTTAGCCGCACTATAAAGTAAAAGCTATTTTTTAAAACTGTAAATGAAATAAAATGAGCCGAAGTTGTTTTCAGCTCATTTTATCTTAGTCAGTTTTATTTAGCCTTATTATCTCCATAAGGTGCTGCCCAATCAGAATTACTTACTACGATAGCATATTGAAAATAATGAGTGGTAGCCGATTGTTTATTTCCGGTCCAATTAAAACTTTTGTCAAATTGGGAATTTGATTCTACCAGGTTCAATCCTTTTCGGTAAGGAGATCCGGCTGCGTCCAGTTTAAAAAGAATAGATTCATTTTTGCCAACAACCTTGCTGAAAATTTTGATACCTGCAACGGTGTACACAAAACTATCATCATTCACCATATCTACTTTACTAAATATGGTTCCTTTTTGCTGAGCCATTGGCGGCAGAAATGCAGTTGGAATCATAGAAGTACTGGCTATACAAAAAACAGGAATGGATATGATCTTATCTTTTAAAGAAAGCTGACTGTTTTTAAGCATGGCGGCAAAAGACAGGTCGCCGTTAATGCTGTCCTGCATGGAATGAAACCGTCCCCAAAAGCCATAGAGTTTTTCATCGCTGAGTTTATATTCGTTGTAAAATGTATTGAAGTTGGCGAATATTTTTTCTTCTCTCGGTTGTTTGGATGCAATATTATTGATGATAAATTTAAAATCGAAATACTTGCTTTTCAGTAATTTTTTATAAGCTGCTTCATGGGTGTTGATATCTGCTGCCAGTCTGCTACAGAATTTTTTAAAATAGGTGATGCTGTCTTTTTCAAGATTGACCGGTACAAACAGTGACAGGCTATCGGCGAAAGCATTACTTCCTTTTTTGTATTTCTCTTTAGTCAAAATTTGAGTAAGTAATTGCACATTCATAGCCAGGTTTTGGGCATTGTCTAAACCCAGCACAATTATCTTTTTACCTTTTGGCAAAGCCTTGTTGTATTGATACAAGGTTTTCCATTTTTCAAATCCAGCCTTGCAGCCCCATTGAGCCCTTTCATCAAACCAGTTTTGATAAATGGCTTCTAAAAAAGTTTCATCTCCTGTGTTCAGGTATTGATTCAGGTAATATGCCTGGCTAAAATCTACTTCTGCCAGATAGTATCGAACCCCATTTTTTTTATTGATCTGCATGAAAAGCTCTGCATCCAGTTGATGGGGTTTGGCATAACCATGCGATTCGGACACGAGGAATAGTTGATTGTTATAAAAATTATCATCAAAAATGGCAAAACGATTGATTCCTCCAATATTGATTTTTTCCTGGTTTTGCTGCAGGTAATTGATATAGGTGCTATCCTGCGCCATCAAAGGCTGCGTTAAAAAGCTGGTGAGGATGATGATTAAGATGTGTAGTTGATTGGCTAAAAAATGTCCGCTGGTTTCAATTGCTTTTTTCATCTGTTGTGTTTTTAATTGATTGATGATGTAAAACTACTGAGCAATATGAACGGGGTCAAATGCAAGGGCTTATCTGCAAAGGGTTTGGGACCAACTGCAGGTTTTGGGGCGAAAGGGAAACTAAAACGAATGGTTAGGGGTGAATGGCAGTCAGTTTTTCTTTTATTACCTGGTTAAGGTTACGGGAAACGGGAATCTCCTCAGTTAAATTAGCCAGCTTAAGCCGGTAACCCTGGGCCGAACCGGTCAGGCTTTCTACGGCAGTAATGTTTACAATGGCAGTTCGGTGGCAGCGAAAGAGTTCCGGGAAGGGCAATGCATTTTCTTCCAGCTTTTTTAAAGTGGTACGAAGCATGGAAGTTTTTAGCTGATCATTTTTTCGGTAGAAGATCTTGATATAATTATCAGCGGAAGTAGCGGCTAAAAAACTATTTACTGGGATTACGAGGTTGTCTTTTTCATTGTCGGTTTCAATAATTATTTCAGTATTGCCAACTGGTTTTTCCATAGCCGGTGCAATGATCATTTCTTCTTGTAGGGCAATTCCTTTTTCCGTTTCAGGACTGATATGAAGTAAGTTGTCATTTATCACCTGTACTTCTTTCCGGTATTTTTTTAACAGGCGAGCCTGGTTTAGTAAAATGCTAACGGTGGCAGGTGCAATACCGATAATAGCAGTATTAAAAATCATGGTTAGCCAATTGGCGATTGATAATGTGTTTCCCCAAAAGATGCTGCCAACAATGATATTGGCAGTGCCAATGGTGGCGATAATGATCAGGGTTAAAATGATTTCCCTGCCAATGGTCCATTTTTCCTCTTTAAAAAAGCGGCCAAACAGCGGAAAGATGATAAAAAAGTCGAAAGAAATGGTGGCAAAAGTGATAAGTCCGAATAGCCCGCATTCAATCAATAGCGCTTTATTGTTGAGCTCGTTTTGTAACGGCTTTAGTAAATATAAAAATAGAAATATCACCAACCCGAAAATAAAAGCCAGTGTTAGCTGCGCAGATTTCCTTTCCTGCAAAGGATATGGTCTGGTAAGAATTGCCTGAATTTTCTTCATATAAAGTTCAAAAATAGGGCAAAAGGGTTGCAATTGATGGTTTCGGGCGAAGGGGGCAAATAATTTTCTTCAGTTTTAGGCATTGATAATCAGTTGATTGTTTTTTTTGAAACGTCTCAAATGATTGTTTGTGTTTTTTGAGACCTGGTTTAGTGGTATCAAATCATCATTTGCAGCGATTGCCACCTGTTCATGACCGCATCTTTGTGGAAACAAAATCAATTGTATGAAACAAATCATTTTCTCCCTTTGCTTTCTGCTCTCAATTTATACCAGCAGCTATTCGCAAACCAATCGTTCATCCAAACCTGAACTCGTTACTTTCAAATTAAAAAACAATAGTATGCTCCCTTCTAAAGTAACGGTTATCTCTTATCAGCCGGGCGAAACCAGCAACGGAACCAATGGGTTTTTACTCATGCCATATTGTTGTAAATCTTTCAGTTTTCCAATTGGTACAAAAGTTTACCTGGCGAGCCGCCAACAAGTAAATACAGTTATGAGCGGTGCGAACATTTCTGGTCAAGCTCCGTTTGTAGTGGTGAAAAAAGAAGACGAAGGCCAATCATTTAATATCAAATAGTATCACCAGATAATCTCATCAAACAATCTCACCCGATAATTTACATTATGAAACAATTCTTCAGCACCATCATTTTCTTAACTGCTATCTCAGCTAATGCACAGTTGGTTTCTTACACACCATTAAATGCCGATTTTGAGACAACCATCACCATTCAATTTAACCTGAATCTTTCGCAGGGTGAAAAGTCAAAAAGTCTCTTAGGTAAAAGGGAGGGTCTGTATTTGTGGGGCGGTGCCGGAACAAGTGAAAGCAATGCATTTGAATTTTCGGCCAAAGGACAAACCAGTTTTAATGCACCTGTGCCAGAGGGCAAACTAAAGTTTTTGGGTGCCAACCGGTGGGAGATCACAATCAATCCACGGACGTATTTTAATGTGCCTGCCGGAAAAAAGATTTCGGTTTTAGGATTGATTGTAAAAAATGCCGATGGTACTGCACAAACAGAAGATATGCAATTGAAACAAGGCGCTGCTGCACAACTGGCTGAAGTAGTGGTGAGTTCTAAGAAGCCATTTATAGAACAACAGATTGACAAAACCGTTGTGAATGTTCAGGCCGACCTGAATGCCATTGGTAGCAGCGCTTTCGAAATTTTGCAAAAAGCACCCGGCATAAATGTTACTGGTGAAGATATCATTAATATGAGTGGCAAAGCTGGGGTAAATGTATTGATTGATGGCCGGGCAACACAAATGAGCAGCAAAGAACTGGCTAATTTTTTACGCTCTATGCCGGGCAGCGCCATAGACAAAATTGAACTCATCACCAATCCTTCTGCCCGGTTTGATGCACAGGGTAATGCGGGTATCATCAATATCCGGTTGAAGAAAAATAAAGTACAGGGTACCAATGGCAATATCGCCGTAGGCTATACGCAGAATGTGCATTATCGCAGTAATGGCTCCTTCAATATCAATCACCGGCAAGGTAAAGTAAATGCATTTGCCAATATTGCTTTTGATAATAACAAACAGCATACTGATGGCGAAATCAACCGCAGGGTAACCATTAACAACACACTGAAAACTTTTAAAAATACTACGGTAGATATTGATCGAAACACAAGAAACAATATCAGGACCGGTATTGATTTTTATCTGAATAAGAAAAATACCTTTGGCGTTTTATTCAACAGTAACAGAGGTTGGAATCCTTTTAATACCCCCGGTAATACTTTTATCAGCAGCAATGCTATTATAGATTCATCACTGGTAACTGCCAATGACAACCTTTACAAAAACCGACGTAATAATATCAATCTCAATTATAAATATGAAGACACGATAGGGAATGAATTAAACGTTGATGCCGATTACACCTTTTTTAAAAACACCAACAACACCAATCTTGCTACTAATTTCCTGGATAAATTTAATAATAGTTACAGGCTCACATCCAATAATCTGGATGTAGCAACCAACATAAAGATTTATGCACTAAAAGCGGATTATATCAAACAATTAAAAAAGCAACAGGCAAAGCTGGAGACTGGTTTTAAACTGAGCAATGTTAGCACCGATAATAACTTGTATGCAACCATTCTGGTGAATGGAGTTGTGAAGCCTGACACCGGAAGAAGTAATCTGTTTAGCTACCAGGAAAATATATATGCGGCCTATATCAACTATGGCCAAAACGTAAAAAAGTTTGAATACCAGGTAGGTCTGCGTTTAGAAAATTCGGTGGTAAACGGATCGTCTACAGATCTTAAAAATGCTACGATCAACAACCCCGATACCAATTATTTCAATCTTTTTCCAAGTGCTTTTTTAAGTTACAAACTGAATGAAAAAAATATGTTTGCCTTATCTTATAGCAAACGCATCAACCGTCCGGAGTATCAGAGTTTAAACCCATTTGAAACCATTTATGATATCTATACATCTGAAAAGGGAAACCCATACTTAAAGCCACAATACACCAATAATTTTGAAATAAAATATACCTACCGCTATGCGTTGAATGTAGCTGCAGGATATAATC
>Ga0123337_10002694_pt1 | contig 19927 bp, 15 predicted proteins | sample frozenSSSSmetaG_FD_89792 | JGI IMG/M metagenome (GOLD analysis project Ga0123337, IMG submission 89792) | Glacier valley bacterial and archeal communities from Borup Fiord, Nunavut, Canada, to study Microbial Dark Matter (Phase II) -... | ecosystem: Environmental > Aquatic > Freshwater > Ice >... | reverse complement strand
CGGACACTGGAACTACGCCGCCGGCGTGAAAAAGCCCGTGCAGGTCGTCTCCTCCGCCGACGTCGTCGAGCTCCGCCTCAACGGAAAAAACATCGGCCGCTCCGACCAGCCCGAGTATCATTTTCTCTTCACTTTCCCCGACATCGCCTGGCAACCCGGCACGCTCGAAGCCATCGGCTACGACAAGTCCGGCAAGGAACTCTGCCGCGACCGTCACGAGACCACCGGCGCTCCCGCCGCCCTGCGCCTGACTTCGCGCATCGCCGCCGATGGCCTCGGCTTCAAGGCCGATGGTGCCGACCTCGCCCTCGTCGAAGTCGAGGTCATCGACGCCCAGGGCCGCCGCGTCCCCACCGCACTCGACACGGTTACCTTCATTCTCGACGGCCCCGCCGAATGGCGCGGCGGCATCGCGCAGGGTCCGGACAACTTTATTCTCTCGCGCAGCCTGCCCGTCGAATGCGGCGTCAACCGCGTCCTCGTCCGTTCCACCCCCGCACCCGGTCGCGTCACGCTGCGCGCCACCGCCGCCGGCTTGAAATCCGCCGAGTTCGCCCTCGACTCCGTCGCCGTGCCCGCCGCCGTCTCCGCCGGCGTGTTTCCGCGGACTCCCGATACCGGCCTCGCCCCGTCCCTCGCCCGAGGCCCCACGCCCGCCGGACCATCCTTCCGCGTCACCCGCACGCCCGTGGCCATTGCCTCCGCCAACGCCGGCGGCAACGCGGACAAGATCGCGCTCGCCTACGACGACAACGAGGAAACCACCTGGACAAACGGCGACGCGCCCGACTCCGCCTGGGCCGAGTTCACGCTCGTCCGTCCCGCCAAGCTCACCGAAATCACCGCCCGTCTCCCCGGCTGGCGCTCGCGCTCCTATCCGATCCTTGTGACCCTCGACGGCGTTCCGGTTTATCGCGGCACCACGTCGCCCAACCTCGGCTACGTGACGCTCCCGCTCAAAGCCGAACGCGCCGGCAAGGTCGTCCGCATCCAGCTCACCGGCAAAGGTGAAACCAACATCGGCTTCGGCGAGATCACCGAGGTCGCCAACGCCAAGAACGCCTCCGACGGTGCTCCCACCGCCAAGGGTGCCTTCGGCATCGTCGAAATCGAATTCTACGAAGCGGCCCGCTAACTCCCTAGCCGTGTCGCGCCTGTTCATCCTACTCGTCTCGGCCTTGGTCTCGACGGCAGCCTTCGCCCAGCCGGCGGCGCGCATCGCGCGCTTCGCCGGCGACCGCGCCGCCGCCATCTCCTACACCTTGGACGACGGCCTGCGCGACCAATACACCATCGCTGTTCCCATGCTCAACGAGGCCGGCTTCAAGGGCACCTTCTTCGTCATCGCAGGCCGCGTTTCCGAAACCGTCGCGGACGCCGAGCACCGCAAAACCGACAAACGCGCCTGGGGCACCATCACTTGGCCTGAACTCAAAGAAATGGCCGCCCAAGGCCACGAGATCAGCAGCCACACCTGGTCCCACCCCAACCTCACTAAACTCACCCCTGCCGAAGTGGACGCCGAACTCGTCAAAGCCCGCGACGCGATCACCGTGCACATCGGACGCGCGCCCCTCACTCTCGCGTTCCCCTTCAACGCGCGCACCCCCGAAATCGAGGCCGCCGCGCTTAAATACCACGTCGCCTTCCGCTCCTATCAGCTCGGCACGGGAGACAAATCCACCGCCGCCTCGCTCAACGCCTGGGCCGACCAACAGGTCCGCGATAAAAGCTGGGGCGTCATCATGGCCCACGGCATCTCCTATGGTTACGCCGCGTTCTCCGATCCGGAAAATTTTCGCGCCCACCTGCATTACATGAAAACCCGCGCAGCCGACATCTGGGTGGACACCTTCGCCAACATCGCCTGCTACGAAAAAGAACGCGACGGCGCCAAGGTTACTGTCTCCTCGTCCGCCCCCGGCAGCGTCGTTTACGTTCTCTCCGGCCAACTCGATCCCGCTCTTTACGACGTTCCACTCACGCTCGTTTTCGATATTCCCGGCGTCAAATCCGCCCGTGCCATCCGCGCGAATCACGAGCTTCCCGTCCGCATCACCAAGGCCTCCCTGCAGATCGACGCGGCTCCATCTCCCGAACCCATCACCGTCACTTGGCAATGAAACTCCTCCGTCTGCTTTTCCTCTATTCGGCATGGGCCCTTGGACCTTGGTCATTCGGTGCCGAAGGCACCCCCACCCCGCCGGCCAAGGAGTCCTTCCACATCTACCTGCTGATGGGGCAATCCAACATGGCAGGCCGCGACACCCGCACACTGGCCTCACAAACGACCAATCCCCGCGTGCTCGCGCTGACGGCCGACGGCCAGTGGGTAATCGCGAAGGATCCTATTCACCAAAAGGACGGCCGCACCGAACCCGGCGTCGGCCCGGGCATTTCCTTCGCACTGGCGATGCTCAAATCTGATCCAAACGTCACCATCGGCCTGGTCCCCTGCGCCGTCGGAGGCACCCCGCTTAAACGCTGGGTCAAGGGTGGTGACCTCTACGCCCACGCCCTCGAACGAGCCAAGCTCGCCTCCCCATCCGGCGTTATCTCGGGCATGCTCTGGCTCCAAGGCGAGACGGACTCGGACAAACAACCGTGGGCGGATACCTACGAGCCACGACTGGCGACGATGATTCAGGATTTCCGCAAGGATCTCGGCCGACCAAACCTCCCGATCGTCGTCGGCCAGATCGGCGAATTCCTACCCGTCGGAAAACACCCCTACGTTGACACCGTGCGGGCTGCCATCCGCTCCGTCGCCACGAAAGTCCCCAACGTGGGCTACGCCGATTCCGCCGGCCTCGGCGACAAGGGTGATCAACTCCACTTCAACGCCGCAGGCGCTGAGCAAATGGGCGCCCGCTTCGCCGCCGCCATGCAAAAACTGCCGGTTCAATAAAAACACCTCCCCGGCCCCTGGGAGCTCGCAACCTTACTTCAGATTCTCGTCACACCGAGATTTCAGCCGCCCCGCCCGCAAACCGCGCACGGGAGCGAAGCGCCATCCAGTCGCAGACTTCCGCGAGGTTTGCCGCGGGATCGCGCGTGTGCGGCCACACCCATAAATAAGGCGGCGGGCCAAACTCCGGCGTAAGCGTCGACGTCGCCAAGCCTCGCTCGCGTTGCGCCGCCCAGATGCGATCCCACCACGCTTCATGCGTGTGCAGTTGCGGCGCCCATTCAGGCGCCCGCGGATCGGGCACTTGCGGGCCGTGTTCGTGGCCGACCCGTGCATGAACGTGCCAGGTCCGGCTCGCGACCTGGCTGATGAGTTCGTCGAAATCCTCCAGCAATCGCTCGCACACGCAGACCCAGTGGCTGAGATCCGCCGTGAGTTTCAATTCGGGAAAACGCGCCAGCATCGCCGCCGTCGCCCACGGCGTGCCCAGGCAGCGCCGGCGATGCGTTTCATGCGCGATCGCGATGCCAAAACGTTGCTCCAGCCCAAGCGCCCCGCCAAAAAATTCCTCCATCTGCCCGACGCTCCAGCGGTCGAGACCGCTGTGCGCGTTGATCAACCACGGCGCGTCGTCCGCACATTCTTCGATTTGTTCACGCAATGACGCGAGGTGCGCGGCCACCGTTCCGTCCGTGCGAAACATATCCGTATAGACGCCCGCGATCCATTTCCAGCCACCGGTCCGCAGCACCGCGCGAAACTCCGCGGCGTCCGGCACATGCCTGATCGACGCCTCCAGTCCCTGATAACCCGTGGCGCGCCAGCCCTCCGCAGACACGGCGAGCCCTCCGGAAATATCCACACCCCATAAATGGCGAATCAGCGCGAGTTCCATGGTGATGAGCGACGACGCGCTTAATGCAGGCCGCCGCCCACGCCGTTGCCGCAAGGCCCGCCGCGCGTGTCCACCGCGACGGTCGAAACGACTTCGCCGCGAGCGTTATGAATCGGGTGGTAGAACTTGGACAACGATGTCGTGCTTTCGTTGATGTAGTGGCCGATGAAGGTCCGCCGCGAGGTGTCCTTCGTCCGGTTGGGACCGGAGCCGTGAATCAACTGGCCTCCGAAAAACATCGTGGAACCGAGCGGCACCGGGACGGCGATTGGCTTCGCTCCGCGCGGAAACGGATTGATGTGAGAGTCGCCGTAATTGTTCCAGTTTTCACCGGGCACTTCCTTCGGGCAATGGATGGCGTGACGGTGCGAACCGGGCACGACCCACAGGCAGCCGTTGTCGAGCCCGGCCGCATCGATGGCCGTCCATGCCGCGATGCAGGTCGCGGGCTTCGCGAGCAGATAAAAATTATCCTGATGCATCCCCTGCCCCTTGGCGCCGGGCGGTTTGAAATAATACATGGTCTGCACCATCAGCGCCGGCTGGCCGAGCAACGCCGCGAGCACGTCCATGACGCGGGGATGCAGGGCCCATTGCTTCGCGCGCTCGCTATGACGATGCGGGTGCATCGCGCGGAGTTGCCGCTGGGTCGGATCGATCTCGTCGAACTTCAATCCATCATCGTAAACGGCGATTCCGTTTTTTTTGAACTCCTCGAAGAAGGCATTGATGGCCGCGATCTCGGCGGCGTTGAAAAGCGCGTCCACGACGCACCAGCCGTCACGGTGAAATTGTTCAATCTGTTCGGCTGAGATCAAAGCAGTGGAAACGACTTCTTGGGGTGTGCGGGGAGCGACCATGTAAAGAATGGGTGTGCCGTTACCCTAACCGAAATCGTCACATTGAAGAATGGACTGCCCTGCCAAGTCCATGGATTATCCCGCTATGTCCACTTTACCCCGTGCGATCACGCCCAGCGTCGGCGCCGACCCGATCATCTGTAACGAGTTTCGCCAGGGACGCGGTTATACCAACTGGCGCCCGCACGGGAGCGGCGATTGGCTGTTGATCGTGACGCGACATGGGGCGGGCCGCGTGAGAATCAAGGACCGCGACATCCTCCTCGCTCCGGGCGATGCCGTGCTGTTCGCTCCGGGGGCCAGTCAGGACTACTCCTCCGACCAAAAAACCGGCCACTGGCATCTGAGGTGGGCTCATTTCCGGCCTCGTCCGCATTGGCGGCCGTGGTTGATGTGGCCGCAAGTCGCGCCCCAGGTTGGCAAGGTGAGCCTAGGCGGCCCCGCCGAAATTTCCGTCCATACGGCGCTCGACCGCATGCTCACCGCCAATCGTCTCGGCGGGCCCGCCTGGGAGGATCTCGCCATGAACGCACTGGAAGAGGTCTTGCTATGGACTTTCCGCCTGACATCGAGCGAGACGCTCGCCGGCGTGGATGCGCGCGTCCAACGCGGCGCCCACTATCTCGCCGCGCATCCCAACGAACCGTTCAACCTGGATAAACTGGCCGCCTATTGCGGTCTTTCGCCTTCGCGCTTCAGTCATCTTTTTCGCTCCGAACTGGGGACGACACCTCAAAGATTCAGCGAAAAACTGCGCCTGGATTTTGCGCTTCAATTATTACTCCAGACCAACCTCTCCGTGGGCGACATCGCCGCCGAAGTTGGCTTTGCGGATGCCCTTTATTTTTCCCGCCGGTTCCGCCTCGCCTTCGGGTGCGCACCCTCGGAAGCGCCGGTCAAACTCGGCGCCACGAAAGGCAATTGATCCACTGGTATTAAGATCCCCCTCCCCGGCGTTTTCGCTTACCCGCGTCCTCCGCCAGCACACAATCTTACTGTTCGATCCTGCGGTATTTCCCATAATCTGCCTTTTGGCCAGACTGCCTGAACCCCTTTATGCATACCCCGTCCTTGCTCCGTTTCTTTGCGTGCGGTCTTTTGGCTGCGTTGGTTCAACCCTTCGTCTCCACGGCCGCCAACTTGGATGATCAGCCGGTCGAAAAGGGTTCCAAATCCGGCGGCGAGCAAAAGGCCAACCCCAAGCTCCCCACCTTCTGGATCATCGGCGACTCCACCGTGAAGGTCGGCAGTCCCGGTCAGCGCGGCTGGGGCGATGAGATCGCGCCGTTCTTCGATCTCAGTAAAATCAACGTCGTCAACCGCGCCATCGGCGGACGCTCCTCCCGCACGTTTCTCACCGACGGACGCTGGGACGACATCCTCAAGGATCTCCGCGCCGGAGATGTCGTGATCATGCAATTCGGCCACAACGACGCCAGTCCGGTCAACGAGGCTCCTCCCATAACCGCCGCCACGCGCGCCCGCGGCACCATCAAGGGCAACGGCGAAGAAACCCAGGATGTCGACAACATCCTCACCAAAAAACACGAGGTCGTTCATAGCTACGGCTGGTATATCCGCCACTTCATCACCACCGCGCAGGCCAAGGGTGCCGCCGTCATCGTCTGCTCCCCCATCCCGCGCAAGAGCTGGTCCAAGGACGGCAAGACGATCAACCGCGCCAACACCAGCTACGGTCTTTGGGCAAAACAGGCCGCCGAGCAGGACCACGCCTTCTTCGTCGATCTCAACGAGATCATCGCCCGCGGCTACGAAAAACTCGGCCAGCCCGCCGTCGAGCCTCTCTTCGGCGACAAAGGCACCCACACGTCTCCCGAAGGCGCCAAGTTCAACGCCCGCTCCGTCGTCGCCGGCTTGAACGGCCTCGATAAAAACCCTCTCGCTTCCGTCCTCTCCGCCGAGGGCAAGGCCGTCCCCGCTTTCAAACCTTAAAATCCTCGGCGGCATCAGCCGCCCCTCCGCTCAATCGTGAAGGCCATTGGCCGAAACCTCTCCCAGAGAATCGCCCCATTGGGCGATTCCATGCGTGGTTAAAAACTCCATTTCCGTCTCCGTTCCCCATGCTCCATCGCCGCTCTTTTCTCCGTTTCACCCTCTACGCTTTTCTCCTCCTCGGCACCGCCGTCCTCCGCGCCGAGGATGACCGCCCCGTCGTCAACGACTCCGGCGTCGCCCTCGAAAAGCCCGCTTCCGGCACGCTCTCCACTCTCTGGATCGCCGGCGACTCCACCGTGAAAAGCGCCGCCCCGCTTCGCGGCTGGGGCCAGGATCTCGGACGCTTCTTCGACCCCAAGAAAATCAACGTGGTCAACCAGGCCATCGGCGGACGTTCCTCCCGCACGTTCTACACCGAGGGCCGCTGGCAAAAACTCGTCGACGGCATCAAGCCCGGCGACTGGGTCATCATCCAGTTCGGTCACAACGACGTCGGCCGCACCGACGCCTCCAGCAAGTTTCGCGGCTCCGTCAAAGGCATCGGCGATGAAACCGAAACCGTCACCAAGCCCGACGGCACCACCGAGGTCGTCCACTCCTACGGCTGGTATTTGAAAACCTTCGTCCGCACCGCCCGCGCGAAAGGCGGCAACGTCATTCTCTGTTCGCCCATCCCTCACAAAAAATTCGATTCTTCCGGCAAGTTTGTCCGCGACTGGGTCGAGTGGCGCGGCTGGGTCGCCGCCTGCGCGAAGTCCGAGGGTGCCTCCTACGTCGATCTCTGCGAACTCATCGCCCGCGGCTACGACAAGCTCTCCCAGCCGCAGATCGAGGCTTTCTTCGGCGACAAAGGCACCCACACCAACGACGCCGGCTCCCTCTTCAATGCCCGCGCCCTCGTGTCCGGCCTCAAAAGCCTGCCCGGTTCTCCCCTCTCCTTCGCCCTCTCGGCGGAGGGCAAGACCGCCTCCGTCCCCTGACCCTGAACACGCCCATGTCAGTCCTTGGACGTATCCTCGTTTTTACCGGCCTCGTCACCTGCCTGGCGGCTTCGTCACTGGCCGCCGGTGACGAGCGACCCGTCGTCGTTGATTCCGGCATCAAGCCGGAAAAGCCCGCGGTCGGCACGATCCCCACGCTTTGGATCGCCGGAGATTCCACCGCGAAAAACACCGACGGCATGCGCGGCTGGGGCCAGGATCTCGGCCATTTTTTTGACCCCAAAAAAATCACCGTCGTCAACAACGCCATAGCCGCCCGAAGCTCCCGCACGTTTTTCACCGAGGGTCGCTGGCAGCGGATCCTCGAGGCCATCAAACCCGGCGACTGGGTCATCATCCAGTTCGGCCTCAACGACGGCGGCAAGCCCGATGCCGGCAGTAAATTCCGCGCCTCCCTGAAGGGCGTCGGCGAAGAAACCCAGGACGTCACCAAGCCCGACGGAACCGTCGAGACCGTCCACACCTTCGGTTGGTATATGAAAAACTACGCCCTCACCGCCCGCGCGAAGGGAGCCAACGTCATCCTGTGCTCGCCCATTCCCCACAAAAAATTCGACTCCTCCGGAAAATTCGTCCGCGACTGGGAAGATTTGAGCGCGTGGGTCGCGAGCTGCGCCGAGGAAGAAAACGCCTACTACGTTGATCTCTGCGAGCTCATCTCACGTGGCTATGACAAGCTCACACCGCCGGAAATCGTAGCCTTCTTCGCAGACAAAGGAACGAATACCTCCGAAGCAGGTTCACTCTTCAACGCCCGAGCGCTCGTTACCGGACTGCAAACCCTGAAGGGCAATCCTCTCGGTGCCTATTTAGTGCCCGCGACGCCCGCCAAATGAATCGCATCTTTGCCGCTTTGCTCCTGATGCCCGCCTCGCTTTTTTCATCCTCTGCGGATTCGGCAAATTCCACCGCCTGGACCAATCCCATCGTTCGCCAGCGCGCCGATCCGTGGGTCCTTCGTGATAGCGGCCACTACTATTTCACCGCCACCGTTCCCGCCTACGACTGCATCGAGCTGCGCCGCGCCGACACGCTCGCCGGCCTCGGCGACGCCGCCACGGTCGTCATCTGGCGCAAACACGCCTCCGGTCCCGCCAGCCACCACATCTGGGCGCCCGAGCTGCACCGCATCGGCGGCAAGTGGTATGTCTATTTCGCCGCCGGCCGCGCCGACGACATCTGGGCCATCCGCATCTACGTCCTCGAATGCGCCTCCGCCGATCCCCTCGCCGGCCCGTGGACCGAGCGCGGCCAGCTCCGCACGCATCTCGATTCCTTCGCCCTCGACGCGACCACCTTTGAACATCGCGGCGTCAACTACCTCGTCTGGGCCCAGCACGACCCCGCCATCGGCGGAAACACCAACCTCTACATCGCCCGCATGGACACCCCGTGGTCCATCACCGGCCCGCAGATTCTGATCTCCAAGCCCGAATTCCCCTGGGAAACCGCCGGCTACCGCGTCAACGAAGGCCCCGCCGTCCTCAAGCACGGCGATAATATTTTCCTCACTTACTCCGCCAGCGCGACCGATGCCAACTACTGCATGGGCATGCTCACCGCCGACGCCAACGCCGATCTGCTCGCCCCCGCCTCTTGGAAAAAATCCCCGCTCCCTGTCCTCGCCACTGACGAAAAAGCCCGCGTCTTCGGTCCCGGCCACAACAGCTTCACCACGCTGCCCGACGGCCGCGACGTCATCGTCTATCACGCCCGCGACTACCGCGACATCAAGGGCGACCCTTTGAACAACCCCGACCGCGCCACTCGCGCCGACGTGATCCGCTGGAACGCCGACAGCACGCCTGTTTTCGAAGTCACGCCAGTGATTCCCTGACAAAACGCGGCAGGTATTGCGTCAAGATTCATACAGTCAAATTCCGCCGCCATCGCCTGCGCCGCACGAGTCGCGATCATGTGGATTTACCTCGAATCCCGCGCCCTCATCCATGGTTCCGGTCTCCACTCAGCTGCCTTCCACGCTCGTGCGTTTCCTTTGGTCTCACCGCCGCGCCTTCGCGCCCGGTCTCGCCCTCGCCGTGCTGCGTATCCTGTGCATCGCGCCCCTGCCGGTGATTTTCCAGCGCATCCTTGATGTTCATCTCCCCGCCAAGGATGAGGCGGGCATCGTGTGGCTCTCGCTTCTCACCGTGGGCCTGCTCGTGATCCACCAATTCTGCAGCGTCGGCGGCGCCGGCCTGCTCGGCTCCGCTGTCGCCCGCACCGTGCTCGACCTGCGCGGACGCATTTTCCAAAAGGTTCAGTTTCTCAGCTTCGGTTATTTGGACCGCCAGCAGACCGGCCGCCTGCTGTCCAAATACGCCTTCGACACCCAGAAGATCGAGAGCGTGATGATGCCCGTCCTCAACGGCTTCATCCCCGACACGCTCTACAGTCTGATCACCTTCGGCGTGCTCGTGGCATTGAACGGCAAGCTCGCCCTCGTCGTCGTGCTCATGCTGCCCGTCTTCGCCTTCATGCGCGCCCGCTATTTCCGGCGCTTCAGCGACAAAAACGAAGCCAACCGCCTCGCGCAGGAAAACCTCACCGGCGCGGCCAGCGAACTTTTCACCGCGCTCAAACTCGTGCGCATCTACGGCGAGGAGGACCGCGCCGCCGGTCATCTCGCCGCCAGCAACGATGCCGTCGCGCGCTCGCGCGTCGAACTCATCACCGTCTCCACCAGTTTCGGCGCGTTCAGCTTCGCCGCCATCAAGGTCCTTTCACTGGTCGTCATCGCGGGCGGCGCCATCCTCGCCATCCACGGGCAGGTCAGCGTCGGCACCCTCGTCGCCTTTGTGGCCGGCGTGCCCATCCTCGTGAATCCGATCCAGATGTTCGCCAGCGTGAGCGAGCAGTATTTCACCGGCGAGGCCGCCTACCGAAGCGTAAACGAGCTGCTCGACGCGCCCTACGTCGAAGAATGGCACGGCACACGCCGCCCCGAGCCCTTGCGCGGACGGATCACGTTTGACCGTGTAAATTTCCACTACCCCGCCAGTCCGCGCAGAGCCATCAACGACTTCAGCCTCGATCTCGCCCCCGGCGAAAAAATCGCCTTTGTCGGCGCGTCGGGCGCGGGCAAAAGCACGCTAGCCAACTTGCTCCTCGGCCTGCACCGCCCTCAATCCGGCGAGATCCGCATAGACGGAATCCCGCAGGCCGAGCTCGACCTCCGCTGGTTCCGCCGCCGCACCGCGCTCGTCATGCAGGAGAGCATCCTTCTTTCCGGCACCGTCTCAGACAACCTCCGCTTCGCCCGCACCGACGCGACCGACGAGGAAGTGCGCGAAGCCGCCCGCCTCGCCTGCGCCGAGGAGTTTATCCTCAAGATGCCCGAAGGCTACGCCACCCGCATCGGCGAGCGCGGCGCGCTGCTCTCCGGCGGACAACGCCAGCGGCTCGCCATCGCCCGCGCCTTGTTGCGCGATCCCGCGCTGCTCATCCTCGACGAACCCACCTCGGCCCTCGACTACGAGAGCGAGCGCCTTATCCAGCAGGCCTTGGATAACCTCTCGCGCGGACGCACCGTCATCACCATCGCGCACCGCCTGAGCACGATCCGCCACGCCGACCGCATCATCGTGCTAAACGACGGTCGCATCGTCGAACAGGGCACGTTCGCGCAGTTGTCCGCCGCCGGCGGCTACTTCTCACGCCTCCACGTCGAACCCGCGGGCGCCGCCTGATCTTTCCGAACCATGCCTCCTCGCTTTTCCATGTTCTTCATCACCGTCCCGCCGCCTCCCGTGCCCCCCGCCGAGGTCTACCACCTCGGCACCGCGCAAAATCCCGCCGGCTCCGTGATCGGCGCCGATCCTGTCAGCCTCCGGCTTGATGGCGCACGCTGGATGCCCGTGATGGGCGAGTTCCACTACACCCGCGTGCCCGCCGCCAACTGGCGCGAGGAACTGCTCAAGCTGAAGGCCGGCGGCATCGACACCGTCTCAACCTACGTGTTCTGGATTCACCACGAGGAAACCGAGGGAAAGTTCGACTGGTCGGGCGACCGCGATCTCCGGCGCTTCGTCACCCTTGCCCGCGAAGTCGGCCTGCACGTTGTCATCCGTCTCGGCCCGTGGTGCCACGGCGAGGTCCGCAACGGCGGCCTGCCTGACTGGCTGCTCCGCGACGTCGCCGCGCCCCGCACCGACGCCCCCGACTACCTCGCGAAGGTCCGTCCATTCTTCGCCTCCATCGCCGCGCAGCTCGACGGCCTGCTCTGGAAGCAGGGCGGGCCCGTCGTCGCCTTCCAGATCGAGAACGAATACAGCGGCCCCGCCGAGCACCTGCTCACCATCAAGCGCCTCGCCCGCGAGGCTGGCCTCGATGCCCCGCTCTACACCCGCACCGGCTGGCCCGATCTCGCCACGCCCATGCCGTTCGGCGAACTGCTTCCCCTCTACGGCGCCTACCCCGAGGGCTTCTGGGACCGCGAACTCACGCCCATGCCGGGATTTTATCCCGCCGGCTTTCGTTTCTCCCCGCTGCGCACCGACGCCGGCATCGCCACCGATCTCCTCGGAAAACGCGACGCCGCCGACACGCCCGACACCGTGCGTTACCCGTTCCTCACCTGCGAACTCGGCGGCGGCATGATGAGCAGCTACCACCGCCGCATCCGCATCGACTCGCGCGATATCGAATCCGTCGTCCTCACCAAGCTCGGCGACGGCGGCAACCTCCCCGGCTACTACATGTATCACGGCGGCATCAACCCCGACGGCCTCACCTCGCTGCAGGAATCGCAGGCCACAAAATACTGGAACGACCTTCCCGAAAAAAACTACGACTTCCAAGCCCCCATCGGGGCCGACGGACAACTGCGCCCGCAATATCACCTACTGCGCCGCCTCCACCTTTTCGTCCACGACTACGGCTCCCTTCTCGCCGGCATGCCCGCCGTCTTCCCTGCCGAGCGCCCCGAGTCGCTTGATGACATCACCACGCTGCGCTGGTCCGTCCGCTCCGACGGTCGCTATGGCTTTGTCTTCGTTAACAACTACGAGCGCCTCCGCACGCTGCCGCCCAAGTCCGGCGTCAGGTTTTCCATCAATCTCCCCGGCGGCCGCATCGAGTTTCCGTCCATGCCCGTAACGGTTCCCTCCGACACAAGTTTCATCTGGCCCTTCGGCCTCGATCTCGCTCCCGGCGTGCGTCTCGACTACGCTACCGCCCAGCTCATCTGCAAGATCGACCAAGGCTCCGTGCGCACCGTCTTCTTCGCGGCCACGCCCGGCATCGTCTCCTCGTTCGCCTTCAATGGCGGCCCGCCCCGCGTGCTCACCGCCGGTCGCGACATCGCCACGGAAATCCCCGGCTCGGATGGCGTAAAAATCCGCATCGTCCTTCTCAACGAAGCCGACTCGCTCGCCCTCTGGAAAGGCACCTGGCGCGGCCGCGACCGCGTCTTCCTGACGCACGCCGGCCTGGTCATCGACGGCGACACCTTGCGCCTCACCTCCGAAAACCCCGCCGACCTCGCCGTCTCGGTTTTTCCCGCGCTCACGCCCTCCGAAATCTTCTTCACTCCGCTCAAGCTTTCAGCCCCCCCGGAGCTTCAGCTTTCAGGTCTCAGCCTTCAGGTCTCTCTGCTCCGCCACGCCGGCCCCGCCCGCACCATCCCGTTGGGCTGGACCAAGCCCGCCGTCGCCGTCGCGCCGGTCGATGCCGATTTCGTCCACGCTGCCGTGTGGCGCGTCGCCCTCCCCGCCGGACTGGATTTTTCGACTGCGCCACTCCTTCGCCTGAATTACACCGGCGACGTCGCCCGCGTGCGCATCGGCGGACACCTCGTGCTCGATGATTTCTACAACGGCAACGCGCTTGAGTTGGATCTCCGCCGTCATGCCCCCGCCCTCGCCGCCGACGAAAAACTCACCGTCGAAATCCTCCCGCTTCGCCCCGACGCCCCCATCCTCCTCCCCGACAGAACTCGGCCCACATCTATCACCGCGCGGCTGGACCGCGTCGAACTGCTCCCTCTCGCCACCGCATCCACCGCCGGCCCGCTCTACCGCGATCCTGTCCACGACGGCGCGGCCGATCCAGTCGTGATCTGGAATCGCCGTGCCAGTGCGTGGTGGATGTTCTACACCAACCGCCGCGCCAACGACCCCGCGCTTCCCGACATCGCCTGGGTTCACGGCACGCGCCTCGGCATCGCCGAATCACGCGACGGCGGCGCCACGTGGAATTATCACGGCGCCGCCTCGATCACCCTTCCTCTCGACTTCGGCACCGCCGCCGAGGTCACCCACTGGGCTCCCGAGATCATCGAGCACGAGGGCGTTTATCACATGTATCTCTCCGTGGTGCCGGGCGTGTTCACCGGTTGGAATCACCCGCGCAGCATCGTTCACCTCACAAGTCCCGACCTCGAAACATGGACCTACCGCTCCACGCTTCCGCTCACCTCCGACCGCGTCATCGACGCCTGCGTGCTCCGTCTGCCGTCGGGCCGTTGGCGCATGTGGTATAACGACGAACGCGCCGGCAAGGCCATCAACGTCGCCGACAGCGCCAATCTTGATCACTGGACCGATCTCGGTCTCGTCAGCCTGCCCGGACGTCAAGCCGGCGAAGGCCCCAAGGTCTTCCGTTTCGCCGACGCCTACTGGATGATCGTCGACGAGTGGCGCGGCCTTGCCGTCTACCGCTCCGACGATGCGAATACCTGGACGCGCCAGGCTGGCGACAACCTCCTCTTTCATCCCGGCTCCGGCCCCGACGACGCCTCCATCGGCGCGCATGCCGACGTGGTCGTCAACGACGGCCGCGCCTGGCTGTTTTACTTCACCCATCCCGGCCGCCCCGTCGGCGCAAATCCCGCTCCCGGCGCCGATGTGCGGCGCAGCACCATCCACCTGACCGAGCTGACGGTGCAGGACGGTCGTCTCACCTGCGATCGCGACGCCACTCCGCGTATTAGTCTCGTTCCGTCCCGATGAATTTCCTCCGGCTCTTCTCCGTCCTGCTCACGCTTACCGCGCTTCTCCCCGCCACCGAACCGGTCGGCCGGCGCGACCTGCGCATTCACGATCCCTCGACCATCGTGCAGGCCGACGGCACATGGTGGATCTTTGGCACCGGCCGTCTCCTGAACGCCGCCCGCTCCACCGACCTCCAACACTGGAAAAAACTCCCATCCCCTCTGTCCGCTCCGCCCGCGTGGGCCGGCGACGCCGCTCCGGACAACAAGAGCAACTACTACTGGGCGCCCGACATCATCCATCGCGGGAATCTCTACTACCTCTACTACTCCGTTTCCGAATTCGGAAAAAACAACTCCGCCATCGGTCTCGCTACCTCGCCCACCCTCAATCCGCAGACTTCCGGTTACGCCTGGACCGACCGCGGCATTGTCATCCGCTCCGTCAAAGGCGACCACTTCAACGCCATTGACCCGTCGATCCTCGCCGACACCGACGGCCACCTCTGGATGGCCTTTGGCTCCTTCTGGAACGGACTCTTCATCGTCGAACTCAATCCCGCCACCGGACTTCGCATCGCGCCTGAATCACCGATGCACCAAGTCGCCCGCGACACCGAAATCGAAGCCGCCACCCTCTACAAAAAAGATGGCTACTACTATCTCTTCTTTGATCGCGGCCTGTGCTGCCGCGGCGTCAAAAGCACCTACCGCATCGTCGTGGGCCGCAGCCGCGCCGTCACCGGCCCTTATCTCGACGACCAAGGCCGCGACCTGAACGATGGCGGCGGCCGCGCCTTTCTTGGGGCGACGGGCGACTTCATCGGACCCGGCCACGCCGGCCTGCTGCGCGACGCCGCGGGCGTCGAGTGGGTCAGCGTGCATTTCTACGACGGCTCCAACCACGGCGCGCCCACCCTCGCTCTCCGTCGCGTCGGCTGGACCGAGGACGGCTGGCCACGGGTGATCGACTGAGTCACGAGCCGCGCACCTGCCTTTTTTTACTCTCAGCATTACCCTCATGAAAAGCATCCTCCTCCACTCCTGTTTCGGCCTTGCGCTCATCGTCATTTTACCCGCGGTCGGTGCCGAATCGACGCCTCCACGCCAGGATGTCGCCTCCGACAAGGCCTTCGGCATGGGGCCCCCGGCCACGCCCGAAGTGGTCGCGAACGCGCTCGCGGCCGTCAAGACGTCGCTTCCATCCGGCCCGTTCAAACCCACCTGGGAATCGGTGAAGGCAAATTACCACGATCCCGCGTGGTTCCGCGAAGCGAAGTTTGGCTTGTTCATGCACTGGGGCGTCTACGCCGTCCCCGGCTACCACAACGAGTGGTATGAGAAACACATGTATGGCGCCTACATCAAATGGCACCAGGAACACTTCGGCCCGCAGGATAAATTCGGCTACAAGGATTTCCTGCCGCTCTTCACCAACGAGAAGTTCAACGCCGACGAATGGGCCGCGCTCTTCAAGGCCTCCGGAGCCCGCTACGTCATCCCCACCGCGCAGCACCACGACAACTTCGCGCTCTGGGACAGCCAGGTGACGCCCATCAACGCGAAAAACATCGGCGCCAAGCGCGACCTCATCGGCGAGCTCGCCGTCGCCGTGCGCAAGCAGGGCATGAAATTCGGCGTGTCCAACCACGGCATCGAAAATTTCACGTTCACCAACCCGCCCAAGGAACTCCGCGACGAACTCGCCGCCAAAAAAGCCGACCTATTCGATCCGAAGTGGATCGATTTCTACCATGTCGCTGACCGCAGCCCCGCCGCCACCTCGCGCTTCCTCGCCGACTGGGTCGCGCGCAACATCGAGCTCATCGACAAATACCAGATCGACATGCTCTGGTTCGACAACGGCGTGAACCACCGCGTTTACGACCCTCTCAAGCTGGAAGTCGCTGCCTACTACTACAACCGCGCCCGCCAGTGGCGCAAGGAGGTCGCCATCAGCACCAAGCAACTCGCTTACGCGCCCGTGGGCGACGACACGCAGCAGATCGGCTCCATCGTCGACTTCGAAAAAATCGGCTCGCGCTCACCCGCCGGCATCCGCCCCGGTCCCTGGCAGGTGGACGACCCCATCGGCTCCACCTGGGGTTACACGAACGACATGAAGATCGTCGGCTCCGGCGTCATCATCCCCAAGCTGATTGAAACCGTCAGCCGCAACGGCAACTACCTCCTGAATCTATCGCCCAAGGCCGACGGCACGATTCCCGACGAACAGCAGAAAACCCTGCGCGAGGTCGGCGCATGGCTGCAGGTCAACGGCGAGGCCATCTACGGCACGCACAACTGGAAACAATTCGGCGAAGGCGAAAAAGGCGCGCAAAACTACCGCTTCACCGTCAAAGGCGACACGCTCTACGTCATCGCGCTCGGCTGGCCCAAGGGAGACGAAGCCGTGATCGGCTCGCTCGCTTCCGGCTCCGCCTCATCCGGCAAGGTCGCCAAGGTTGAACTACTCGGAACCCAAAACGCGTTGTCATTCACCCAAGACACGGCCGGCCTGCACATCAAATTGCCGCCAAAGCCTACGCCCGGCCCCGCCTACACTTTCAGCATCTCCGGACTTAAACTCGACTGAGATCATCCTTCAGGCCTTGTCGGATTCAGATCCTGACCGGTGTGCCCGCCGTCACTCCACCTTGAAATCCCGGATCTCGATCCGCGACCACACCGTGCGAAATCCGAACCACCCTTCGCGCAGCGGTTCAGGATCAACGTAGCTGAATACGACCACCCCATCCCGCGCCCAGGTCGTTTGGCCGTCCGCCGTCATCGTGATCTCGATTTTATAGTCACGGCCATCTTCCAGCAAAACTCCGGGCTCCTTCCGGTCATGTTCCGGCAAAAGCAGTCGCGCGCCGCTCCCGTCATATCGGCGGAAACGCGTCGTCGTATTCCCGTTTCCGCCGCAGCCCACATAGTAGGTCCTCAACCGGTCGTAGCTTGAAAACTTTCCGTCTCGTCCGTTGTCCGGCCCAAAAAAATCCCCCTTCAACTTGGGATCGTTCGCCATCCAGAAACAATTCAGATCGGAAACACGTTCACCACCCGTAACCTTGGCCCGGTAGCTGATGCGCACCGGCGCCTTCAGACGCTGCTTCAACCACACCGTGCAACCGGCCTTGTCCGTGATCACCAGCGCGCCGTCGTGCACCGTCACCGTGCCACCCGACTGTTGCTCGACGACCCAGCGGGACAAGCCTCCGGCAAACTCGTCGCGCATGATCGCGTTTCCTTCCGTCGCCGGTGCACTCGTCCACTGCATGGCCGCCAGCCCTGCGATCATCAAAGCCCTTTTCATACTGTAAGAGTGTCTCCCCTTTGACCCACTGGGCGACCGCAGAGAATATTTACCGTCAGATTTTATCCACCCTGGTCATGCCGTCTTTTTCCTTTTTTCGGTGCATGGCCGCCCTTTTCGTCTGTGCGTCTTGCGCTTCCCACTGATGCCTCCCAACCCCATCATCTACCTCTTCGCTTACTTCACCGGGAACGGCGCCGGCGGCCTTCATCTCGCCACGAGCAGCGACGCCATCCGCTGGACTGCGTTCAACGGCGGCGCCCCCATGCTCACGCCCGTCCTCGGCGAACACCGCCTCATGCGTGACCCCCATCTCTCGCGCGGTCCCAACGGCATTTTTCATCTTCTCTGGACCACCGGTTGGAACGACCCGTTCATTGGCCACGCTTCCTCCACCGATCTCGTCAACTGGTCTGAACAACGCGTCCTGCCAGTCATGGACGCCCACCCCGGCACGCGCAACTGCTGGGCTCCCGAAGCCGCCTACGATCCGGCCACCGGCGACTTCATCATCATCTGGTCCTCCACCGTGCCCGGCCGCAATGCCGACACCGACAACCTCTGCGAAGACGGCTACAACCACCGTCTCTACGCCACCCGCACCCGCGATTTCAAAACCCTCTCGCCCACCGCCCTGTTCTACGACCCGGGCTTCCCCGTGATCGACGGCACCCTTCTGCGGCGGCGCGGACAATGGCACCTCTTCTTCAAGGACGAGACCGTCCGTCCCGTTGCTCGTAAAACGATCCACCACGTCTCCGCTCCCACGCTCGCCGGACCGTGGACCGCACCTTCGCCGCCCATCGGCTCCGCCTGGGCGGAAGGCCCCGCCGCCCTCGACCTCGGTTCCGAAACCTTGCTCATCTTCGATCTCTACAACCGAGAAAAATACGCCGCCCTGCGCTCCTCCGATCTCTCCACATGGCGCGACCCCGCCCCCGATTTCACGCTGCCAACCGGCGCCCGCCATGGCAGTCTTCTGGCCGTGCCCGCCTCCCTCCTTTCATCATGACCGCCCTTCTCCCCAAGCTCCCGGCTTCCCTCGCCTACGGCGGTGACTACAACCCCGAACAGTGGCCCGAGTCCGTCTGGCCCGAGGATGCCCGCCTCATGCGCGAAGCCGGCGTCAATCTCGTCAGCGTCGGCATTTTCTCGTGGTCGCGCATCCAGCCGACTCCCGGCACATGGGATTTCGCCTGGCTCGATCACGTGATGGATCTGCTGCACGTCCACGGCGTCCGCGTATGCCTCGCCACCGCCACCGCCTCGCCGCCTCCGTGGATGGCCAAACTGTATCCCGACTCTCTTCCCGTCACCGCCGAGGGTGTCACGTTGCACGTCGGATCCCGTCAGCAGTTTTCTCCAAGCTCCCCCGACTACCGCCGCCACGCCGTCGCGCTCGTCCGCCGTATGGCGAAACGCTACGCCAAACACCCCGCGCTCGCCGCCTGGCATGTCGGCAACGAGTTCGCCTGCCACATGAACGAGTGCCACGGCATTCACAGCACCCGCGCCTTCCGCGTGTGGCTGAAATCCAAATACAAGACCGTCCCCTCCCTCAACGCCGCCTGGGGCTGCGCCTTCTGGAGCCAGCTCTACGGCGACTGGGACGAGGTCAACACGCCGCGCCGCGCCCCGTTCATCAGCAATCCCGCCCAGCAGCTCGACTTCAAGCGCTTCACCAGCGACGCCTTTCTCGACCTATACAAACTGGAGCGGGATCTCCTCAAAAAAGCCACACCCGCCATTCCGGTCACGACCAACCTCATGGCGTTCTTCAAGCCCCTCGACTACCACGCGTGGGCACAGGAAATGGATTTTACCGCGTGGGATTCCTACCCCGATCCCGCCTTGCCCGACGAGGGCCGCCACTGGGCCGCCGTCGGCCATGACCTCACCCGTTCGCTCAAGCCCGGACGTCCGTTCATCATGATGGAGTCCGCCACCTCCGCCGTGAACTGGCGCGCGCTCAACCGCCCCAAGCCCCCCGGCCTCATGCGCCTGCAAAGCCTCCAGGCCGTGGCGCGCGGCGGCGACGGCGTCATGTTTTTCCAGTG